>Ga0116228_10005162_pt1 | contig 11628 bp, 11 predicted proteins | sample S1TSphfallax_2_FD_89694 | JGI IMG/M metagenome (GOLD analysis project Ga0116228, IMG submission 89694) | Host-associated microbial communities from peat moss isolated from Minnesota, USA - S1T2_Fc - Sphagnum fallax MG | ecosystem: Host-associated > Plants > Peat moss > Unclassified | place...
GCCCGCTAGCGGCTTGACTTTCATCACCGCTGCATCAAATTCGGCGCGCTCGTGTGGGGTTTGCTCATGGGAAAACGAGTTCTGTTGGTATACGACGACCGGCACTTCCAGGCCAGTGCCGTCGCCGCCCTGACTGCCGCTGCCTTTGATGTAACAGCGTGTGACAACTCGTTCGAGGCCCTGAACATCTTGGACGGGTTAACATCACCACACTTCGATGTGCTGGTGACGCGAGTGCAATTCTCAACCCCGGCCCCGCACGGCGTTGCCCTGTGGCTGATGGCCGATCGTGCGGGGCGGGTGCGGCGGGTGGTGTTCACTGCCAGATCGGACGCCGTGGCGATTGCGCTGTCGGAGGGGGCTGTCTTGGAGGAACCCGTCAGCTTGGAGGCGCTGGTCAGCACCGTTTGGAAATAAGCCGATGGCGACGTTGCTGGGGGTCTATCTGGCGATTGATGCGCGCTCTTCCGGCGGCGCACTGCCGGCTGTATTCTCCGCCGCACCTCGACGATCGCCACTTCCGCACGCTGATCCTCGTCACTCCATCGATAGACAGCGCTGATTCTCAAACCTGCGCGTCATACGGACATCCGGCGCATCGGACGAAACTTCTATTACCACAGTTACACGATTGTGGGCCGTCCAACGGCTATATCTTGTGAAGCTGGGCCAGCATGCGCGAGACGGCTGACCCGCAGCCCGAGGGCGCCACGCTGCGGCGGTGGCGCGGTCCCTGCCAGGTGGGCGGCCTGGTAGTTGGCCCGTCACCTAATGCGCAGCGCCGCCTTCCGTTTCGGCGCGATAGCTGTATAGCGGGCAGTGTGGAGGATGTCCTGATGCCCAGGGAAGTCCTAGATCGACCGGGTGTCGGTTTCCTCGTTCGCGGGGTAGTAGCCGGCGTTATGGCGGTGCATGTGCGGATCAACCGACACTTCTAGCTCGGCCAGCTCACCCGCCGTCTTCACGATGCGGGCCACATTGTCCCGGTCCATCGGGCCGCCGACTTTGCTGGTGAAGACGTACGGACCAGCGGCGTCCTGCCGAAGCTTGCGCCGGTCGCGCAATTCGTCCCTGTCCAGCGGGTGAGTGCTGTCACTGCTGCCTTTGAGCCCCGCGACGTGTATGGCGCGACCCGCTAGGTCAACCTGCGCCCAGCGCAGGCCGCAGGCTTCGGACAAGCGCAAGCCGCGCCGATAACTGCACCGGATCATCACTCGGTCACGGAAGCCGTTGCGCCCGCACTTCCCCGCCGCCTCTACCAGGCGCAAGACTTTATCGGGGCGTAGATACTGTCACACGTATAGATGCGTGCCGTGCCCAGTCCGTGGATCGGGTGGCAGTAAGGTGGTTGGCAGGAACGAGTTGCCGCCCAGGTTCTGCTCAAGACCTTCGTGCCGGGAACTGCGAAAAAAATCCCCTCGTTGATCGAGGTCATGGCGGTCGGCAGGTCCTAGGCAAGAAGGTGAAGGAGCGGCCTGGGGCTTGGCGCATCCGGGTCCTCGACGATGGGTTTCGGCCGCATGCTAAGCGAACGATAGAGTTATTCTTGCCCCTGCGGAATGATAGAGACCTTGCCATCACGTTCAATCACGGCGTAGCGGACTTCTTCCAGCCGCATGAGGCCTTTCTGTCGAACCGCGACCATGACGTCGCTTTCCAGCATCCTCAGGCTGCGCATGCGATCCATATGCCATTGGCCATGCTCGTAAACGACCACGGGTGTGCCATCGACCAGACGGCCGAAACGCGGTGACCAGCGCTTGAGTTCGGATACGGCGACATGCATCAGCCCGATGGCGAACACTGCGCTGATGGCGGCGACCATCGAATGATCCTCCCCCAGGACCGAAGACATCAGTGCGCCACCAAACAGGAATAGCACCACCAGATCAAAGGGGGCCAGCATGCTCGCCATGCGGCGGCCGATCAGCCGCACCGCGAACAGCAATATCAAATAGGCGGCCGCCGCGCGGATGATGACGTTCACACCGACACCTTCACGGCAGCACGATTTGCTGCCAGCGGAGCACCAGACGGTCATTCAGCCTTGCAGTCTGCACGATTGGCCCGATACCAACCGGCGTAAGCATCAATCGAAACTCGGCATCCTGCGTGCCCGGCGGCACCGCTACCCTCATCATCAAGCCATCAGGCAGGATCTTGGTCAGAACCGGATCTGGTATCATACGCGTCAGGCCCATCGGCTCCACCGTGTTGCTGCCGATGAACAGCTCCTCCGTCGGCGACGTCGTGGGATTACTCACGTGCAAGGTCACCTGTGTGGTCGTCTGAGAGCGCGCGACCGGCTCGAAATCCACCTTGAGGCCGGTTCCCTCGGCGGCCACCGTGCGGTGGCTATAGGGCCCGCGTCCCATCAGCCCGGCCAATCCCGCGACGGTGAACAACACCATGACGATGCGCCCGACGCGCTGACCCCAAAGCCATTTTCGCTCAAACTTTTGGTCGAAGCCGACCTCTAACTCGTCGTTGACTCGGTCGGCACCCTGCATGCCGGCTAGAACCAGGCGCCTTCCACGGAGTTCCCCGAAGCAGACGCTTGTGTCGGTGACGTCCGCTGCAGGCAGCTCCGCACCAGACCGTCCAGCGTCTGTGCACGTCGCTCACCGGTGTGCTCCGCAAGGGTTCTGCGGCGCCCGGCCTCGCCGATGGCAGCCCGCCGCGCGGGTGGCATCCCAAGTGCTGCCACCACATCGTCGGTGCCGCGCGCAATGACAATTTCCGCATCCGGCGCGAAGACCTCATCCAGCCCCTGCCACTGATCCGAAATGATCGGCACGCCGCACGCCGTGGCCTCGAACAGGCGCACGCTGGGACTGTAGCCGAGGTCCACCATGTCGGCGCGGGTGATGTTCAACGTCCAGGCCAGGCTGGAGTAGAACGCCGCATGGTCCGCCGGCGGCAGGTGTTCGATGTGGTCGACATTGGCGGGCCAGGCGATATCAGCCGGGAATTGCGCCCCCGCGACAACGAAGCGGCGCTGCGGCAGCCTGGCTGCCACCTGCAGCAGCAGCCGATCCAGCGCGGGCTGCCGATCCGCACTGTAGGTGCCCAGGTAGCCGAGGTCCCAGCGCTGTGCCGCGCCGGTCGGGCGATAGAGAGTCGGGTCCACAGCGCAATACAGCGCTTGTGCGCGGCGGGCGCCGAAGCCCTCTTCCAGCAGGCGCAAGGTCGGCCCGGCCGTGAACGACAGATACAAATCGAAAACCGGGATCATCTGCGGCGACAGGTACTCGTCATCGCCTCGCATGATTTTGCGCAACGTGACTGGCGTGTCGATGTCATAGAAGCACAGCACCCCGCTCCGATGCGCCTCGACCCATGCCAGCAGTCCCGCCGCCTCGGGCACGTACGAGCCGATGATCACTGCGTCGGCCCGTGCCATCAGCGAGCGATACGATGCAAGATCCGCCAGCGACTCATACAGCACCAGCCGGCAAAAATCCGGCTGGGGCAGGTCGCGATTCGCGGAATACCAGGGCTGGTCGCGTTCCAGGAAATGCACGTCGTGGCCGGCGTTTGCCAGACCGCGCAGCAGGGCGCGATAGGTGGTGGCGTGACCATTGCCCCACGACGAACTCAGGCTGAGCCCAAAGAAGACCAGACGCATGCTATGCCGCCGCGCGCGCGCGTTTGCGTGCCAGCTCTGCGCGGAACAGGCGATCGACCAGCTGCGCGCGCATGGCATAGGTGTGTTCCGCCAGGATGCGCCGGCGTGCCCGCTCGCCGATCAGGCGGGCCTGCGCCGGCGTCAGCGCGGCGATATGCTCCACGACGTCGGTGCCGTCACGCGCCACCAGCACCTCCTTGTCAGGTGCGAGGAACAAGTCGATGCCGTTCCAGGCATCGGTAATCAGGCAGGCGCCCGCGCCGGCGGCCTCGAACACCCGCGTGGCTGGCGAGAAGCCCGTCGCCGCCATGCTGTCGCGCGCGACATTCAAAACCGCCATGGCCGAACAGTTGAACGCGTTGTGGCGGTCGGTGCCGACATGGCCGATCCAGCGCAGGTTCGGCGGCCGTGCCTTGTCCTGCCATCCCGCGCCGCCAAGCAGAAACCGGCGCTGCGGCAGCCGCGCGGCAGGCGCGAAGAAGAAGGCGTCGGCACGGGCCTCCCGATCTGGCATGCGGTTGGCCAGCAGCGCCAGATCGGTTGCCAGGGTCGGATCGGGCGGCACCGGATGGTGCGTTGCCGGATCAAGCGCGTTGTAGATCGGCACGCATCGTACCGCCCCCGCTTCGATGTAGGTCCGCACCACAGGGTCGCCGCCGCCATAGGTCAACACCAGGTCAAGCGCCGGCACTGTTCGCCGCAGGACAGGCGCGCGGTCCTGCCGAAGGTCCGCCAGCGTCGCCGGCGCATCGACATCCCAGAACACCTGCAACGCCTCCGAGCGGGCTGCCGCCATGGTCGCCAGTAACAGTTCGTCGTCGAACACGCCGACGCCGCTGGCCTTCACCACGATGTCGGCCGCCGCCGCCGCCGCCGCCACGTCGCGCATCGCCTCCGGGGTCGCCGGATACACCAGCACGCGCGCCCATTCGGGCGGATCGATGTCGCGATGCGCCTGGCGGTCGAACGCGTCGGGTTCGTAGAAGGTGATGTCGTAGCCCAGCGGCGCCAAAGCGGAGAGCAGACCGCGGTAATAAGTTGCAGCACCGTTCCAGTAGGACGAGAGCAGGCTGGAGCCGTAGAAAGCGATGGTAGTCATGCCGCCCGCGCCTCGCCTGCAAGGCTGTCGATGATGCTGAGCAACTGATCGACGCGATGCGCGCAGGTGTGGCGCGCGCGGATCGTCTCCAGCCCATGCGCGGCCAGCGATCGCCGCAGCGTATCATCAGCCTGCAAGGCTCGCATATGGTTCGCCATTTGCGACGGGCTGTGCGCTTGCAGGTAATCGGTGCCGGGCCGGAACAGCCCCTCGCTATCGTCCCATGGCGCGCAAATCAGCGGGATGCCGCAGGCCAAGGCTTCGAACACGCGGATGGTGGGGATGCCCGGAAGCTGCTGAACATAGAAGCGGCGCGGCACGTGCACCGTCATTATGTGGCGGCCGAAAACCGCCGGCGCCGCGGCATTGGCGAGCCAGCCATGATAGCGCGCGCCCTTGGCGGCGAGCAGCGACCGTGCGTGATCCGGGTAGCGAACGCCATAGATGTCCAGTGGTATGTTCAACGAAGCAGCTGGCTCGATCAGGAAGCTGCGCAGTTCCTCGCTACGTTCCTCGTCGCCCCAATTCCCGATCCACACCATGCCTTCGCGCAAACCCTGTTCCGACGGCGGACGGAACAAACGCGCGTCCGCGGCTTCATGCCAGATGAAGGCACGCTCGCCCCAGCCCGCCTGGCGATACACCGCCGCCAGCGCGGCACCGAACGCCAGCACGCCGTCATAGCCTGACAGATCCAGCCGATGGATCGCCCCGGGATCGCTGACCGCACGGTGATGCGTATCGTGGAACAGCAGCCGGAAGCGCCCGCCATGCTTGCGGCGCGCACCCACCGCCGCCACCAGCACCGGGTCGTTCCATTCATGCATCACAACCACATCGGCCCCATCCAGCATGGCGTCCAGATCGGGCTGCAGAGTGCGGGCATGCGGGGCCAGATCCGGATAGGCTTGAGCAAATCGCGCCAGCGCCGCCTCACCCTGGTCCTGTCGCAGATTGGCGCTGCTCCAGGCGTCATGCGGCTCGAAGCTGCATATGTCGTGACCCCGCGCCAGTAGATCGCGCAGCACGCCGCGCAGGAAATGCGCGTTGCCGTGGTTCCAGCAGGAGGTGAGCGAATGGGTGAAGTAGACAAAGCGCATGTTTCTGCCTATGCCGCCGCTTGGCCGGCTGAACGTGCGAGCAATGCCTGGTGAATCCGCCAGGTCCGCGCGGCCATCGTCCCGGCGCTGAATCGTGCTGACCGCTGCCGCGCCAGTGTTCCCAGGTGATCACGTTGGCCGGGCGTGCGCAGGCAATCCCGTATCGTGGCGGCAAGGGCGTGAGCATCCGACGGATCGACGAACAACGCCGCACCGTCCCACAATTCGCGGAACGTGGCGATATCGGACAGGATCAACGCGCAACCCGCTTGCGCGGCTTCCAGCACCGCCAGGCCGAACGGCTCATATCGCGCCATGGAGACGAATATGCTGGCGGCGCCGTATTGCACCGCCATGGCGGCCTCATCAAGCGGCCCGAGGCAGCGCAGGTATTGGCAGGCGATGCTGCCACCGTGCGGTCCGTGCAGCGATCCTGCCGCGACGACCGGAAGATCAAGCAAGCCGGCGGCCGTATCAATGACAGCGACATTCTTGCCGATGTCCCACAGCCTGCCGGCGGTGAACACGATGCCACGGCTGTCGGCGTTTGCGGCAGCCGGACGGCGACCGTTCCAAACGACGTCGATACGCCGGTTGCAGGAATATCCCTTAATGAGGTCGCAGGCGAAGCTATGGGTCGGAGCGACGACCGCATCTACGGCAGCAAGGCCCTGCGCGACGGCCTGGGCCCGCCAGGCAAGATCGGGCGGCAGCACCCCGCCGTGAACCGCGCGCCACCATGTGCCCACACAGGAATGCGTCATCGCAACGACCGGCCTGCCCCATGCGGCATCCGCCACCAGCGCAGGTGTGTGCAAATGGATGGTGTCGGTTTGGTGTCGTGCGGCCAGTGCTGCAAGAACATGCGCCGCCTGGCGCAATGCCGCCGGCGTGGGCGCAAGCCAGTCCAGCGGCAGATCGGTTGCGATCAGGTGCAGGTTCGGGATGGTCGCCGCCTCGCGCAGTTGGCGATCATCGGGTCGTGGCCCCATGGCGACCAGCAACGCGCGAATGCCCTTGGCGGCCCATTGGGCGGCGAGTTCAAGCGTGTAACGCCAGACGCCACCAACGGCATCGGTGGTCAGCATGACGGTCCGCGTCTGCCGCTCCGCCGAGCCCCCTAACACCCCAGGCACTCCAGTTCGCGGAGCGGCAGCGGCTCGGCCTCCTGGATGTCGCTGAAGCCATCGAAATGTGCTAGATAATGCGCGTGCGCACGTTCCCAGGCCTGTTCGTCGGGTTCGCCGAAGAGCCGGCGATAATCCGGCGTGCTGGGATACGGGAATAGCGGCACCGGGTCGTTTGCCCATACGCCGTCACGCTGCAGCGTTGCGCGCCAGTCGGCAATCGCCGCCCGGTCGTCGCCGGCGGTCTTGATCAGGTTAGCCTGCACGAACGGGATCTTGCGCCGCGCGTAAATCAGAAGACGCGTAAGATCGTCAGTGGCTAGCCGGCAGTTCTTGTCCAGTGTCGCACGGCCCGCCTGCGTCAGGCTTTCCACGCCAGCCTCGATGGAGACGCAGCCGGCGTCGCCCAGCAGGTCCAGCATGTCCGGCTTCCATAGATCGATCCGGGTCTGCACCCCGAACCGCACATTGCGCCGGCACAGCGCTTCCAGCAGCGGCCGCTGCGGCAGGAAGATTTCGTCGATGAAATACAGATAGCCCACGCCCTGACGGATCAGAGCGTCGACTTCGGCCAACACCAGGTCAAGGCGGCGGCGGCGGTAGCGGTCGCGGAAGTCGATCTTGGCGCAAAACGTGCATGCATACGGGCAACCGCGCGAGGCCTCCACTTCGGCACCGGGCAGATCGGGTGACGCATCGAAGCGGTGATGGTGGTGGCGGTGGCGATGCACCCATTCATCCGGCCAGGCGAGCGGCGGCGTATCGATAAAAGCCGTCGCCTGCGGGCCGCCATTCATGCCGATGCGGCCGCTGTCGTCGCGCCATGCGGCACCCGGCACCGCGGACGGCGCGCCGGTATCCGCTAGCGTAGCGATCGCTTCCTCGCACTCGCCGCGCAGCACGACGTCGGCCCCGAGCTTTTCCAGCGCGGCGCCTGGCGTGGCCGAACCATGCGGACCCACCGCAACTGTGGTAGCCCCTATGGCGCGCAGGCGCGCGATCATATCTCGCGGCACGCGCAGTTCCGGCGGCGCGCAGCGCCAGAACAAATAGCTCGGCGCCGTTGTCACCACCACCATGTCGGGGGCGAACGCTTCGGCCGCCGCCGCCACCGCCGCCGCGTCGCAGCCGAACAGGTGGCCGTCCAGCATCAACGTATGATGGCCACGTTGCCGCAGCAGCGCATCGGCATAGGCGAGTTCCAGCGGCAGATGCGGCGCGCGGCAGCCGAAATAGATGCTGTGCTCGAACCGCCAGGGCGGATTGATCAGTGCCACCCTCATGCGACGACCGCGGCAGCAGTGTAGCGGCGTACAGGCGGCACCGGCATCGCCGCCGATTTCGTGAGGTGGCGCAGCACAGCGGCGATGCCGCTGCGCCACTCGATCGGCTCCGGCATCGGCAGCGTGCGGCGCAGCAGTCTTGTGTCGGACACGTAATATCGCTGATCGTCCGGCCGCCAGGGGGCAAACTGCAGCGGCAACGGGCGCTGCAGCAGCAGCTCAAGCTGCCGGATCACCTGCAGCAGACTGACCGCATTGGCCGGCCCGCCGCCCAAATTGTAGGCGCGGCCGGCGGCGCGACCAAGATTGCGCCAGACCGCGATATAGGCGTTGACCGCATCATCGACGAACATGATATCACGCACCTGCCTGCCATCGCCATAGATGGCGATCGGCTCGCCGGCCAGGGCGCGCAGGACGAAATGAGCAACCCAGCCCTGGTCCTCAGTGCCGAGCTGACGTGGGCCATAAATACAGCTCATGCGCATCACGACTGTCGGCATGCTGAAGTTTCGGCCGTAATCCAGCACGTACTGGTCGGCCGCGCCCTTGGAACAACCGTAGGGGGTGCGGAACTCCAAGGGCTGCGCCTCGTCCACGCCGTGGCGGCGGGCAACGTCGCGCGGCGTGTAGGCATCGTCCTCGCACGCCAGTCCCAGGCCCGCCAGGGTGCCATAGACCTTATTGGTGCTGGCGAAAATGCAAGGCAGTCGCTTGCGTCGTGCCGTTTCAAGCAGATTCAATGTGCCAAGCAGGTTGACATCGAAATCATCACGCGGGTTGGTCATGCTGGTGGTCACGGCTACCTGCGCGGCGAAATGGAACACCGCCGCGCAGCCATTCACGGCTTCTTCCACGGCGGCCGTATCGCGCGTGTCGGCAATCGCGGCGGAGACGCGATGCGGATGCCGGTGGTGCAACCAGGCCAGATTGGCCTCGACGCCTGGCCGGGCCAGCGAGTCGTAGACCAGCACGTTCTCGCCTTCGGCGGCGAGGCGGTCGGCAAGATGACATCCGATAAAGCCGGCACCACCGGTGATCAGCACCGGGGGCTTGCTGCCGACGATAGCAGCTGAACGTTGTGCCCCGGCCAACTGCTCTACCGCCGACACGCCTTGCGCCAGCAGCCTTCCCAGCAGCTTGGGGCGACCATCGGCATGGTGCGTGCCAAGATGATAATGACGGACATCGAAGTTACGTCCCTCCTGCACTGCCGTCTCCGGTGCCAGATCACGCAGGGAATACCAGTACAGCCGCTCCGCCGGGGCCCTCAGCGCATCCAGAAAGCTACGCACCTGGTTGAACGGATCGTGGCGCCAAGTGGAATAGCCTGCCTCGGTGATCCAAAGCGCCAGGCGGTCGTTGAACGGCGCGATGGTCTCCCGCACCGCCTCAACCAGGCGCTGCCAGCCCGGCCAGGTCCCACCCTCGACGGAGTCCCAGGTGCCGGGAAAGCCGTGGATGCCAACGACGTCGACGACACCAAGCACACCACGATCACCCATCAGACGCAACCAGTTCAGGTCGGTCGGGCAAGGACCGCCCAGCACCACACGCTTGCCGCGCCGCCGTGCCCAATAGGCGGCGGCGCCGACCATGGTGCAGAACTTTATCCAGTCCGCATCAAGCCGCCAATCCCAATCCAGCAGGTTATTGGGCTCGTTCCAGAGCTCTATCGAATCAAATTGCGCACCGTGCTTGCCGATGACGTGGTCAATGAAGTCGGCATAGGTGCGTAAGTCACGCGGCGGACCGGATGGGCAGCCGTTTTCCGACATTCCAGGCGGCGTATAATGCACGCAGGGAAGCAAATCAAACTGCCGCCCGAGGGTCGGCAGCAGCCAAGCAAACCAATTCGCTCCGCCCTCACGGTGATAGTCGGCCCAAGAAAGATGCGTGCGCAGACGCTGAATCCCCATCGCGTGCAGGTCGTGAATGCACGCCTCTACCTGCTGATGCTGCCCGGGCTGAAACCACTGGACGAAGCCGGGTGCGCCGTCGCGGTCGCTCATGCGACCAGCCCGCGGAGTTCGAGTTCCTGGCTGGCCTGGCTGGCGCGGTCGATAGCACGTTGACGGCTAACCCAGGTGGCCAGTTCCACCATGCCTTCGTCGAAGCCGCGGCGCGGTGTAAAGCCAAGGGTCTGTTGTGCCAACGTGATGTCGGCGAAGCAGTGGCGGATGTCGCCGGCGCGCGCTTTTCCCAGTATATGCGGCCGCACCTCCGGTCGTCCCATGGCGGCGGAGATACGCACGGCCACGTCCGCGATACTGATCGATCGGCCGCTTCCGATGTTGAACACCTTGCCCGCGGCGGCGGGCGACTCCAGACCAAGCAGGAAGGCGTCGGCGACGTCGCCGACATGGACAAAATCGCGGCGCTGGGCGCCATCTTCAAATACCCCTGGCGAGCTGCCGTTCAGCAGTCGCGCGGCAAATATCGCCAGTACGCCGGTATAGGGGTTTGAGAGCGCCTGGCCGGGACCGTACACGTTGAATAACCGCAACGCGACGCCCTGCATGCCATATGCCTTGGCGATGGTCAGAACGAGACGCTCCTGCACATACTTGTTGATGGCATAGACCGAGGCCAAGGACGGCCGCTTGGTCTCCGGCGTCGCGACCGGTTGCAGCGGCCGTCCGTCGGCATCCGTGGGATCCCACCCGCCGGCGCCGCCCTTCGCCCCGCGTATCGCGTCATCGACAAAGCCGCCATCGGCGGCGCGGTATAAGCCCTCGCCGTAGACGCTCATTGACGAAGCAACCACGATTCGTTCCACCGGATGGTCCAGCAATGCCTGCAACAGAACGGCCGTGCCCCGCTCATTGGTATCAACGTAGCGTTCGATTTCGTACATGCTCTGGCCAACACCTACTTCGGCGGCCAGGTGAATGACAGCGTCCACATTGCGCAACGCCGTCGCCACCACGGCAGCATCCCGCACGTCGCCGCGCAGCAACTCGGCATCCTGCGGCACCGCGTTCCGGCTGATGTCGCCATGGACCTGCTCATGCAGGCAATCCAGGATCCGCACCCGATAACCGCGCGCGAGAAGCAGAGCCGAGACGTGGCACCCGATGAAGCCAGCACCGCCTGTGATGAGAATACGACCCGGCATCATCATTCCTTCTGCGAGCAGACCGGCTCGGTTGCCTTCCCGGTGTCTTTGACCCGACCGTGGCGTAACTCGGGCTGGAACCAGGCGTTCCGTCACAGCCGGTTGATGAAGAAGATGTTCGGCACGCGCCGTCCACATAGGTGAGCCGTCATGGCCGGACGATCTGGCTGCTATCACGCACGAGACCGACACGCATTGTCCGCGCTCATTTGACATCAACGATGCACACAGCGCGGGCCGAGGGTCATGTTGCCCCTCGCGCCCGAGCCCCCA
>Ga0116228_10005163_pt1 | contig 11627 bp, 13 predicted proteins | sample S1TSphfallax_2_FD_89694 | JGI IMG/M metagenome (GOLD analysis project Ga0116228, IMG submission 89694) | Host-associated microbial communities from peat moss isolated from Minnesota, USA - S1T2_Fc - Sphagnum fallax MG | ecosystem: Host-associated > Plants > Peat moss > Unclassified | place...
CGGCGCGCTGGCAGAGAACTCGATCTTACCGAAGCCGGCGCACGAGACCGCCATTCTCACTGTCGCCGCTGCGTTCAACACGCGATACGAGATTTATGCCCATGAGCATGTCGCCGGGAAAGCTGGCCTTGCCTCGGCCAAGATCGCGACGATAACCGCGGGCCAGCGCCCCGGCGACCTTTCGGTCGACGAAGGAGCGGCGTATGACGTCGCATCGGTTCTGGCACGGGGCAGGCAATTGCCGGAGAGCACGTATCAAGCTGCAGTGCAGGCGTTCGGTGAGACAGGGGTGGCGGAGCTGATCTATTTGGTCGGTGCGTATTGCCTGGTCTCCGTGATTCTCAACGCCTATGACATTTCCGTACCCGGCCGCGAAGAAGGCATTTCATAAAGCCGGGTTTTTTGACTTGAGGCGCCGTTCCAGAAACGCCAAGACGAGCGCCTCCTCGGGCCGTAGAGACAAAATTTCGTCCGCGAGTTCGTGGACAATCTCCTTTCGAGTCGCAAGGACCAGCTCTTTCGTGAGGTAGCTCTCCAGGACTTCCGGGTGGACGTAGCATTTGCGGCAAATCGTCACGGTATTACCGAGCCGAGCAGCAACGCTCTCGATGGCGCTGCGAATGTTGCGTTTAGCTGCGGCCTGGCTGTCGAATTGCTCGAATTCGGTCAATGCCATCGCCGCCAGGACGGTCCCTGTCCATGTTCGAAAATCTTTCGCCGTGATGTTGCGGCCTGAAATATCCTTGAGATAGGCGTTGACGTCTCCGGACGTAACATCGCGGCGCTCCCCGTCGTCATCGATATACTGGAACAAATGCTGCCCGGGCAGATCCTGACTCTGCCGTATCACCTTGGCGACACGCCGATCTTTCACGGTCAGCCGCCATCGTTTGCCGCTCTTGCCTTTAAAGGAAAATCTGACTTCCGCGCCGTCAACCTCGACATGGCGATTTGCCAGTGTGGTGAGGCCGTAGCTTTTGTTTTTTTTGGCATAGTCCGCATTGCCGACTCTGATCATGGTCGTTTCGAGCAGGTGCACGATCGTCGCCAGCACCTTCTCGCGGGCAAGGTTTCGAAGCGCCATGTGCTCGGCGATGCGGCCGCGGATTTTCGGCAAAGCCGCCGCAAATTCAAGCATGTGGCCGTATTTTGTGCCCTCGCGGACCGCTCGGAATGTCTCGTGATAGCGATATTGCTTTCGGCCTCGCGCATCGCGGCCGGTGGCCTGAAGATGTCCATTTGGGTCGGTGCAGATCCATACACCGACATAGGCCGGAGGAACCGCCAGCTTACGGACTCGATCCAGAGTATTTTGATCGGTGATGCGCTTGCCGTCGACCCCGAAGTATTTAAAATTGTCTCCCAGCCGGCGGCGAGAAATACCGGGCTGCTGGTCTGAAACATAGGTCAAACCAACACTCTGTGCGGTCTCCTGCGCATCGACGGGGCTGGAATTAGCCTTCGCGGCTTGCCGGTGGTTTCTTTTTTGTTCGCCTCTGCTGAGCCCGGACATATGTTTGCTCTTTAGTTGTATGAACCGATCGCACTGGTGCGAACGGTCTAATTTCGAAAAAATTGGCGTTGCTCTTTCGAATGTCGAGTGATCGCTCCCATATTGTTAGCGGTCACATCAGATAGCTGAGCTCGGCAACGTTAATTTCCCGCCACCTTTCCAAATCCGCGTGTTTCCGGCTTTCCAGCTTCCTGAAACAATTCGCTGTGTCGTATTCCGCGATGCCGACTCAGCAGCTGAAAGACCAGTCAGACGTCGGTGCGCGCAATCCTAGTGTCTTGAACCGAACGATGCATGCGACCCAATAACGCTTGGACAAGCTGCCTCATCCGGTCGTTAAATCTCGGTTCGCAGCGGTGCGTTTCATCTCCGGGAGTACGATCGTGCGCTGTCCATCCCCGACAGCGATGCGCTTGATGAAAGGTTCGAGCGCTCTCAAGCCGCTCAACCCGCCAGCATAAAAGCGCTGGTGAAGAGCGCCAGACCCACGGTTAGCCAAGCCACGTAATCGCCGAGCAAACCGCTATGCAAAGCCTGTAGCCCCGCGAAAAGGGGATGGAGTACCGTCTTGGCCGTTCTGGTTATGAATTCGGGCAAGGTTTTACGCGCAAGGTTGAACGCAGCGATCCAGAGCGCCGCGGCTACCGATATCCAACCGCTTATCGCCGCGGGTGGCAATACGGTCGCAATGGGCAATCGGATTTGAGATGGCGCAGCGTTCAGCAACGCGGCGTTATCCGGGTGCATGAAGGGCCATGCCGCCGTGTATGCGAAATGCTGTGCCGCGCTTGCGCCGGTGACCGCCAGCATCAGCAGCAAAACCGTCGGTAGCAGCATAAGCCAGAGCGGGCGGTCCGCTTTTTCCCGCTCCTCCTCAGTCGGCGCCCGTTCCTCCTCGCCGGCGACTGCGCCCCAGCCGAAAAAAATCCGCCCGGTCGCCCGCAGCACGGCACCGCCGGTGCAAGCGGCGCCGAACGCCACCACGAAGATCACCCAGGGCTTACCGGCTTCATGCGCCGCTGCCTCGATCAAGTTCGTGCCCATGCCGAGCAGGCCAAGCGGCAGGCCGGACAGAAGCAAACCGGCAACCCCCATCGCCACGCCCACCGGCCAGATTTCCCGGCCCATCCCACGCAGGCCGATTTCATCAATACTCGCGAGCTCCGCGAGCAAAATGCCGGCGATCATGAACAGCGCGCCCTTCACCAGACCGTGGCCGACCAGGTAAACGAACATCCCGGCCAGCCCATTTTTATTCAGCAACGAAAAAGCGATGAGTAGAATGCCGACATGCGAAATGGTCGAAAACGCCAGGAGTCGTTTCAGGTGCCGCTGCGCGACCGCCATCAAGCCTCCAATGACGGCGCTAGCGCACCCCATGCCGAGCAACAGCGTGCGCACAACAGAAGCGATTTCCAACGACGGCGCGAACACCGACCAGTATAGCCGCGCGACACCGAACAGGCCGATTGTCACCATAACGCTGGAGAAGATGACGGAGACCGGGCTGGGGGCGACGGCATGGGCATCTGCCAGCCAGAACTGAAACGGCACTTGCGCTGCTTTGATGAGAAGGCCCATCATCAGCAGCGCGAACGCCGCTTTGATGACGATGTCGCTGGGATGGGCCGCGACGCCTTCCTCCAGAGCGGAAAAGTCCAGTGCGCCGATGCGGGCATAGATCAGCCCGATGCCAGTCAGAATCACATATGCGCCGATCGTGTTGACAACCGTAAAATTCAGCGCCCCTTCCAGGGCCGAGGTACGGAGTTGGTAGCCGGTGAGCGCGAACCCCGCCACGCTCAGCACCTCGAACCAGACGAACATGTTGAACAGATCATGGGTCAGGCAAAACCCGATCATGCCCGCCATGAACAGCAGCATGAGAACATGGAAATGCGCGTGGGTATCCTCGAAATAGCCCCAGGCGAAGATCAACGTCGAAGCGAATAACAGGGCGATGAAGGCGGCGAAGGCGGCACCTGGCTGGTCCACTACAAAGCCGATGCCGATGGGGAAGCCGTGGCGCGGCGCCCATCCGCCGAACCAGTAGATCAGCGGAAATTTGGAGGCTTGCACGCACATCGCGGCGCAGACGGCAAAGGCCGCCAAGGCGGTGACCAAGGCCACAACATCGGGCAACCGCCGCGGCCAGATATGGCTGCCCGCCAGCAGCAGCCCGGCGATCGCTAACGGACCGGCGACAGGCAGCGGTACGAGCAGGCTCATGGCCGCAACGGCCGAAGCTCTTCGGGGTCCAGGGTGCCGCGGCGCTTGTGAAGCTGCAAGGCCAATGCCAGCAGCAAGGCGGTCACGGTGGCGCCGATCACCACATCCGTCAGAACCAGCGCCTGCACCACCGGGTCGACGGCCGGTGTGCCAGGTGGGTGATTGTAGAAAATCGGGGCGATGGCGTTCCAGCGATATCCGGCGGCGAGCAGCAGCACGTAGGTGGCGGATTGCACGACGGCGAGGCAGCCGATGAGGTGGATATAATTGCGGCTGGTCACAATGCCGTACAAGCCGATGCCGAGCAGCCAGGCGGCAATGAGCCAGGGCAAAAGATTCATCTTTCTGCGGCCGCCTTCTTGGTTCGCGTCTCCTCCAGAAATTCCAGGAAAATCATTGCAAAGCCGCCGCCGACGGCGCCAGCGACGCCTGCATTTTCAACAAGCATTAGGCCACCGGACCACACATCCTTCAGTGTGCCGAGTGGCAGAACATTGGTGAGGAAGCGCGCGCCGGCGGCCATGGACGCAAAGCCGCATAGCGCGTAGAGCGCTGCGCCCCCGCCTTCCAGCGCATCCAGCACCGGCGACTTCATGATGCCGCGCCAAGCGGGATAGCCTTCACCGACAAAGACCAACAACGCCGCCGTCGCGGCGATCACGCCGCCCTGGAAGCCGCCGCCTGGCGTTGTCATGGCGTGAACGGCGACATAGAGGCCAAACAGCATGATCAGCGGCGCGAACAAGCGGCAAATCAGCACCACCGCTTCGCTACGCGGCAAAATGCGCCGATTTTTGACGATACCGGGCCGTGCCTCCAATTCTTCGCCGCGGCTGCCGCGCAGCAGAACGACGGTTCCGGTGACGGCGCAGAGCAGCATGAACTCTTCGCCCAGCGTATCGAAACCGCGATAGTCGAAATTGACCGCGCTGACCATGTTGCTGACATGGCGTTCAGACGGGGCTGCGGCATTGATCGCGTCGCCGTAAGGTAACGGATGCGCGCCGAAGGAGGGCATGTGCAGCGCCAGGAGAAGAACGGCCGGCAAGGCGACAAGGCAGGCTAGGAGAAAGAGACCAAGCCGAAGTTTTTGTGTCATGGCGCATCCGGGGGGCGCGGATTGCGGTCCATCTTCACGCTGGACAGCACGACGAGAAATAAGAGCGGCACTGCGGCGGCGCCGACCGTGATCTCGGCGAACGCAACATCGGGTGCCTGTAGCGCCATAAACAGCAGCGCTAGCACTAGGCCATTGACGGAGAGGGCGAGCACCTGCCGGCGGGGCGTGCGTGTCATCACCACGCTGGTCCCAGTGGCGGCGAGCATCAGCAGCAACACGGCGATCAGAATTTTCATCCCTCGCGCTCGGTCAGCGCTCGTCCCGTCATGTGCGATATGGCCGCGCCGGCGAACAGGTTGATGATGACGATGATCGAGATTTTGCAAGCGCGGTCGGTTAGGCCGTCGGCCAGGAACGCCGCGACGACAAGGGCGGCGCCGGCCGCGGTGTTGATGAACGTGACTGCGTGGAGGCGGTCCAGCGGGGCGCGCAGCCGCAAGAAACCGGCGGCGCCGAGCCAGGCGGCGGCGACGGCGAGCCAGAGGAGAAAATCAATCGTCGCCGGCATGGCTAGAGCCAGCGTTCCAGGAAGACGGCGATGATCAACATGCCCGGCAGCGAGAGCAACGCCAGGGCCAGCGGCAGATCGATGAACGCGGCTTCGTCAAAGGCAAAGGTCATGCTGATCAGCGCCATACACGCGAGCGATGAGGCTAGCTGCAAGGCGACAAGGCGGGATGCGGTGCGACCGCGGCAACCCGCGAGCACGGCGCCGGCGAAGGGCGGCAGCAGCGCGATCGTGGCAATCATCCAAGGCGTCACAGCGGCCAAACCGTATCGGGTTTCGACGGCGCAGGGAACAGCCGGTGCACCTGGAGCGAATTGTCCGTGACGCCAACCACATAGCCATTCGGCGCGAGGGACACGGCAAGGATGACAGCGGCGCGCCGGCCGGCGGCATTTGCGTCGTCATTGCCGGGGTTGAACGCTTGTGCGGCGATTCGGCCTGAGACTGGTTTTACCAGGGTGCGTAACAGGGCGCCGCCAACCCGAACGGTATCCTTCGCTAGCGTGGCGGCCAGATAAGCAACCAGACGGCGCCATGGGGCATGAACGGCCAAGCGGCGCGCCGCGTTGCGATGCTGCAGAATGGCGAAGCCGAAGCCGCCGAGCACGGCGGGAATGGCGGCGAGCGCCTCTGAGAAACTGAACGGACCGACGAACAGGATATATGAACCGTAAATCAGGACAAAAATGATGACCCAACGCGTCATGCGCGGCCTTCTCTGCGGTTTAGAATGTCTTGCGGTGTTGCGTTCGAGGGATGGATATCATCCAGGTGCCAATCGCGCTGGGTAGTCAGCAATGCGATCAGGGCGGCCATGTCGGCATCCCGATTCATGCCAGCGGCGGCTTTTACGATGCCATCCTTCAGGAAATAGGCGATGAACTTCTGGTCCCTGAGTTCGCCGCGAATGACAAGGTCCTGTTCGGCCGAGCCGTGGCCTATATAGTCCAACCGCTTCATGTACTGGATCGTCCAAAATACGGGCACCGCGTCGTAGATCACGTCCTGACCCAGCATGGCGCGGGCAGCGACGCGGCCGTGCTGCTCGGCGACACGCCAGTGCTCCACGCGGATATGTTTGCCGTCCCCGCGCTGCGGAAAGACGGCAACGTCGCCGGCGGCGTAGAGGCCGTCTGCACTTTTCAAATGCGCATCAACGATGAGGCCGCCGTCCTCGTCAAGTTCCACGCCGGTTAAAAAATGGGTCGCGGGTTTGACGCCGAGACCCGCGACGACCAGGTCGGCGCCGATGATGTCTCCACCCGCGAGCCGGACGCCCGTGACGGCGGTTTCGCCTTCCAAAGCTTCGATTTTCGCGCCGAGCCGGAAGACGACGCCCTGCTCTTCGTGGATTCGCTGATAAACACGGCCGATTTCGGCGCCTAGCTGCTTCTCGAACGGCGCTGAGTCCTCGCCAACGACCGTCACATGCAGCCCCCGTTCGCGTAAGCCCGCCGCGGCTTCCATGCCGATAAACCCCGAGCCGATGATGACGGCATGCTTGGCATGTTTCGCTGCGGCGACGATGTTGGCGGCATCGTCCTGGCTGCGGAGCGTGAAAACGCCAGCAAGACCGGCGCCAGGGAATGGTAGCTTTTGCACCGCACCACCGGTCGCGATCAGGGCGGCGCTATAGGAAAATGTCTTGCCGTCCGATAGCAGGATTGTTTTTTTCAATGCGTCGAGAGAATCGACGGTCCCAGTAACGCGTTGTATTTTTGCCTCGTCGTAGAACGACTCGTCCTGCAGGGGCGTTTTTTCACCAGGTTCAGCGCCCGATAGAACGTACTTACTTTGGATCGTACGATCATAAGGTAACGCTCCGGTCGTATCAAATAGCAAAATCTGGCCGGCAAAATCCTGCCGGCGTAGCTCCTGAGCGGCGGAGAAGCCGGCCCCGCCGGCGCCGATAATGGCGAAACAGCGGTCATCTGGCGCGCGTGCATGGGGTGGCAATTCCGGCTGCTCTTCCGCGAGGAAGATGTCTCCGTCGATTATATCAAGCTTGTAAGAAGGCAGGTCATCAACAGCCGGCGGTTCAATGCATTTGCCGCTGCCCGCTTCAAATGCAGCTTTATGCCATGGGCAAATGACGCTATTGCCGTGCAACACGCCTTCGGCCAACGGCGCCCCCGCATGAGGGCACATCGCGGCGATCGCTGTGACCTCATCACCACGTCGGACCAGCAGGACCTTTTCCCCCGCCACTTCCACGGCTCGCAGTCCTGAAGGTGGAAAGTCCGACACACGACCGAGCAGTTTTGTACGAGACGCCATTTATTGACCTTATGAATTGTCGGAAACTTCATTTTGTGACCGTTTGGTCTTGAAACAGAGGCATCTCCATTAAGAGTTGGCTAGTTGTTAGTTTAATGCAATGAGGGTCTAAGTGAAATGGCGACAGCATCAATTGGCGCGTCTAGCCGTAAACGACCATGACATTTCCAGGCGACGTGAAAGTCCTCCCGCGGCTGACAGCTGAATTCTCATGCCACCTTTGCTAAACCGTCATCTCCAAACCGAGGAAAAACTCCGCTAGAGTATAAAATTTCTGCAATAATTTCGAAGTTTATTGAAACGACTAGGAGTAAGGCAAACCTCTGGTAGATGGGCAAGGAACGTCAAGTCGTTGTTACTATTCCTGTTCGTAACGAGGAGGCTCATCTTCGGTCGTGCCTTGATGCCCTGTCAACTCAGACGCGGCGACCAGATTCTATCCTTCTATTTCTAAATAATTGCACCGATGACAGCCTGGAGATCTGTCAACGCTCGGTGCAATCGCTGCCTAATATCAAGATCGTTGAATGCTACCTGGATGACAACGAGGCCAGTGCTGGAGAAGCGCGTCGCCGCGCTTATGAACATGCGTTGACGCTGGCCGAAGACGGAGTAATCCTCACGACTGATGCGGACACCATGGTCCCCAAAACTTGGATTTCGGATAACCTGGACGAGATCAATGGTGGTGCAGACTGCGTCTGTGGAATGGCGAAGATCTCTCAAGAGACAGATTCCGCCAGACGGCCGCGTCTGGAATTTGACGATATGCGCGAGCGCATGCTGGCAAGTCTTCAGGACGAAATTGCATCGATCGTCGATCCTGACCCCTATGACACATGGCCACGTCATCAGCAGCATTCGGGTGCAAGCATCGCCGTCAGAGCCCAAGTGTTGCGTCGAGCCGGTGGCGCGCCGCGCGTCGCCTCCGGCGAGGATCGTGCGTTGGTGGCGAAGCTGGCTTTATTCGATGCAAGGATTCGTCACGCCCCGCAGATCCAGGTTACCGTTTCCGGCCGCCTACAGGGCCGCGCGGCCGGTGGCATGGCGGAAACCATCAAGCGCCGTCTATCCCGCCCAGACTGGCTGACCGATGACGCGTTGGAACCGACGATAGATGCGTATCGGCGTGTCCTGACGCGATGCCGTCTCCGCGCGGTTGCCCACGGTGACGCCATAGCAAACGAATTGGCCTTAGATTTGCTCATCGATAAACCGACCCTGAACGTGGCTTTGAGACAACCATACTTCGGCATGTCGTGGGACTACATTCAGCGGAAAAGTCCTGTCTTGCGACGCCGGCGCGTTGCGTTCGCAGAGCTTGCGCGGGAGACCCGCCAGGCTCTGGCGTTGCGCGAAGAGTTGTACAATGCCTTGACAAACCATGAGCCAAATCAGATTACAGAAGAGTTGCGCTATGTCAGCTGACGGCGACGCACTTTTAGCCGAGGTGAAGGAGATGCTGCCGTTCCTGCAAAGCGAAGCGGCGCGTCACGACCAGTTGGCGGAATTTCCCGCGGAGAGTTTCGAGCGTCTTCGGCAAGCTCACCTACTTCGCGCCAGCCTGCCAGAGGCGTTAGGCGGTTTTGGTCTCGGCTACGGGGCAGATGGTGCATCCGCTCTGTTATAGCTGCTGCAACTACCTGGCGAAGCCAACCTCTCATTGGCTCGACTTTACGAAACACACGTGAATGCCCTCCAACTGGTCTGCCTCTATGGCAAGGACGCCCTTGTCCAGCGTTGCGCGAGCGATGCAATCGAAGGCGAGTTATTCGCGCTATGGGTTACCGACCGCGCAAGCAGACGGGCTGGCTCTGCCTATCGATGGTGACGCGCTGGTTCTTTCCCGTGCCAAAGCCTTCTGTTCCGGAGCCGGCCATGCAACGCGGGCTTTGGTTACTGCGGCCACGCCAACCGGAATTCAGATGCTTATTGTATCTGTGGAACGAGGCAGGCGAGTGGAACCCAGCCACATCAAACTGACCCGCATGCGCGCAGCCGGAACCGGGAGCATGGACCTCACCGGCGTTCGCGTGGCGCCGAATCCGTTGCTCGGCATCAAAGGCGATTATTTGACGGAGCCCGTCTTCTACGCGGGCGCCTGGCGGAGTTCCGCCACCGCCCTTGGCGCTTTGACGGCCCTGGTCGATATCCACCGCCAGGAACTGTTACGACGCGGTCGCGCGCAAGATCCGAACCAAGCCGCACGTTTTGGGCAACTCGTCATCGCATATGAAACGGCGCGCCTATGGAAGGGCCAGGCCGCTGCGCGCGGCTGCCTCGAGGATGACACTTCGGAAGCGGTGGTCGCCTACATCAATCTCTCCCGTTTGGCTGTTAAGTCCGTCGGCCTTGACGCAGTGCGACTGACCCATCGGAGCCTCGGTTTGAGAGCCTTCATCGTAGGCCATCCAGCGGAGCGGATCTTCCGCGATCTCGCCACCTATCTGCGCCAGCCGGCACCCGGTGAGGCGCTGGCGAAAGCGGCGGCCTTCTACTTTCAGGCGCGGCTGCTGGGGGTACGATGAGAACCATCTCTGAAGCTCTTGCGGATTTTGAGGCACTTCCAGAGGCCGATATCAAGGATGTGCTACACGGCCACAAAGCCTTGATGCTAGCGACTCACCCCGATGATGAGAGCCTTGGGTGCGGCGGGCTCATTGCAGCCGCCTGCGAAATTGGCAAGCCGCCTATCGTGGTTGTGATGACAGATGGTGCGGCGTCCCATTCGGAGTCGATCTCCTTTCCGGCCGCCCGCCTGAAAGCGCTGCGAGAGCCCGAGGCAAGCCGAGCTGTCAGCCTCCTTGGCTTGCCGCCTGAACATCTTTTATTTCTTGGCTATCCTGACACTCGTCCGCCGTCTTACGGCCCAGATTTTATGGCCGCCGTCAGGCGCGTCGAACTTATTGCTGCCGAGGCGGGCTGCACGTTGCTGGTCGCCCCCTGGCACGGTGACCCCAATTGCGACCATGAGGCTACAGCACGTATTGCGGCGGCTGCAACTTCAGGGGGCAGGCTAGAGTTGCTCTCTTATCCTGTTTGGGGCTCTCTTCGCGACGGCGCGGATAGCGTGAGCGAATCACGACGCGGCGGCTTGCGGCTCAACATTTCAGCGTACCAAACCGCTAAACAGCTGGCGATTGCCGCCCACATCTCGCAGTATGGTGGACTCATCGACGATTCGCCCAGCGGCCTTCATTTGCCGGACGATCTTCTCGCGATATGTGCACGTCCATTCGAAGTGTTCATCACGTGAGCGATCATCCGGCCTCATCACGAGACTCTGCCTATTTCATTGCTATTTACTAAGCCAATCCAGATCCATGGAATTTTACCACCAGTGCTTACGAACACCGGAAATATGCGGCAACATTGGCATCCATGCGAGACAAGCAATTCGCGCCCACTCTCGAAGTCGGCTTTTCGATCAGCGTTCTGACCCGTCTATTGGCGCCCCGACGCACGTCCTTACTTGCGATCGATATTGTCGAAACGGGCGCTGGCTGCGGCGAAGAACCGATGCGAGGATATGATCCATGTCTCGCTCGCCGATATCCGCGTTCCAAACCAATGGCCGTCGGGCAGAAATTTAATCTGATTTTTTTTTGGAGATTCTCTATTTCCTCAATACTGCGGATATTGAGGAGGTCGCTGAGCAGTCTACGTCTAGCCTAAGCCCCAACGGTATAATCCTCGTCAATTACACGGAGCAGATCGACGAGCCGTGCACCGGGGATCAAGCCGCGAATACCTTTCTCGCCGCGACAAGCGATAAATTATTCTGCACCTCCAAACCAGAATGCCGAAATTCCGGATCGACCGATTGGAACCGCTTTAAAATCTAGCGGGGGGCTCATTTCGGACAATTACTGGCTTGCCGAATGCTAATGTGACCATAGCACCAGCGAGATTGCAGTCGGCCATTTGACGACATAGCTCATTAATCAAGACGGTAGGGATAACGATGAAGACACAATCCC
>Ga0116228_10005164_pt1 | contig 11627 bp, 8 predicted proteins | sample S1TSphfallax_2_FD_89694 | JGI IMG/M metagenome (GOLD analysis project Ga0116228, IMG submission 89694) | Host-associated microbial communities from peat moss isolated from Minnesota, USA - S1T2_Fc - Sphagnum fallax MG | ecosystem: Host-associated > Plants > Peat moss > Unclassified | place: USA...
GTTGGCCGGGCTGTCGTCCAGCCAACTGAGCGACCTGACCAGCACCCAGCTGACCAGCCTGACCACCACCAACATCGCGGCGCTGACCACCACCCAGCTGGCCGGCTTCACCACCTCGCAGCTCGGTTCCTTGAACGCGACTGACCTTGCCGGGCTCACAACTACCGAAATCGGTGCGTTATCGACCACACAGCTTGGGAGCCTTAACGCGACGCAGATCGGACTGCTAGACTCCACGCAATGGGGCGCGCTGACCACCACGGAGCTTGCGGCCCTATCCACTACTCAGGTTGCGGGCTTTACCTCGACCGATGTGGCAAACCTGACGACCACGCAACTCGGGTCCCTGACCTCAACCGAAATTGGGGCATTGAAAACCGGTGCGCTGGCGGGTTTGACCACCACGGAGATGGGAGCCCTCACCACAACCCAGGTGGGTGGTCTAGGCACCGCGCAAATCGGTATGCTGTCCGCCACGCAATTCGGACTGCTGACGACTACGGTGATTGGGAGCCTCGCAACCACACAGGTGCAGGCACTGACGACCACTGAACTCGCTGGCATCGCTGTCACCCAAATTCCGCAACTAACGACCACCGACATTTCGGCATTGAACAACACGCAGATTCTGGCCTTCACCTCCACCCAGGTAGCCGCCATGAACGCGGGGCAGGTGGATGCTTTGTTCTCATAGCAATTGAGGTTTCATTCCGCTTTATAACCATGAAGGCGCCAAGGACACCCGGGCCAAGGACAGCAGGGAATGCACGAAGAGCTGCTTCGTGCCTGCCTTCGTGCGTTTTGCGTGGTGGGGTGCTTGATCCCGAACAGCGCGGTAATGCGCGTCCGGATCATCTGATATCTCCCGCTCCAAGCCGGCTCTTGAAGCGGGTTTCCCGTCGCTGCCAATCCAGCGACGAAAGACTCTTACGCAGCCCGCACACAACTTCTGCGTGCAGCGCGCATGCGGACAGGCTAGGCCTGCCCGCATGCGCGATGAACAACTCGCAAAACTCCAGCTGGCGCGCACCGAAGGCGTGGGGCCGCTCACGTTTAAGCGGCTCCTCGCGCGCTTCGATACCGCCATCGAGGCCGTGGCCGCGTTACCCGATTTGGCCGCAACCGCCGGCCGCAGCCACTTCGTCGTCTACTCCGAGGGCAAGGCCGCCCGCGAGCGCGCGACGCTCTATAAGCATGGCGGTCATTTGCTGTGCCTGGGTGACGCGCTCTATCCCAAGCTGCTCGCCCTGCTGCCAGATCCGCCGCCAATACTGTCGGTGCTTGGCGATCCTGCCGTGCTCGCAATGCGCTCCGTCGGTCTGGTCGGCGCCCGGAACGCGTCGGCCAACGGTATGCGCATGGCCGAAGCGCTGGCGACGGAGCTCGCGGCGGCGGGAATTACCGTGGTGTCCGGCCTGGCGCGCGGCATCGACGGCGCCGCCCACACCGGCGCGCTCTATACCGGCCGCACCGTGGCCGCCGTTGCCGGCGGACTGGACCAGCCGTACCCGCCCGAACATGCGCCATTGCAGGCACGCATCGCCGAAAAAGGCGCCGTGGTCACCGAGGCGCCCTGGGGCACCGCGCCGCAAAGCCGGCATTTTCCGCGCCGCAACCGCATCATCGCCGGCCTGTGCATGGGCGTCGTCGTGGTGGAAGCTGCCTTGCGCAGCGGCAGCCTGATCACCGCCCGCCTGGCGCAGGAAGCCGGCCGCGAAGTGTTCGCCATCCCCGGATCGCCGCTGGATCCGCGCTGCCGCGGCTCCAACGACCTGATCCGCCAGGGCGCGCGCATAACTGAGAACGCCGCCGATATCGTGGCCGATCTGCCCGACGATCCATTTCGCGACTGCTTCACCGGCTTCGCTGAGCCCGCCCCCGCGGTGGTCGCGGTGCCCGACCAGAGCCTGCCCCCCGTGCGTGCAGAATTGCTACGCCTGCTAAGCGCTTCGCCGACGGACATTGACGTGATGATCCGTCATAGCCAGTTTGCGCCGGCTGCGGTTATGGCGGCGCTGTCTCAACTGGAGCTTGCGTTGCGGGTGGAAATCCTGCCCGGCAACCGCGTATGTCTCCTCGCCGCACAGCGCTAACGGGGTCCGGGATCGCCTTCGCGCAAGGCGGTCGAGGGCAGAGCCCTGGGCTTCCTATGACTTAGGGTAATGCATGTCTGACGTCGTCGTCGTCGAGTCGCCTGCCAAAGCCAAGACAATCAACAAATATTTGGGCGACGGCTACGTCGTGCTGGCGAGCTTCGGCCACGTCCGGGACCTGCCCCCAAAGGACGGCAGCGTCCGCCCCGACGACGATTTCGCCATGGACTGGGAGGCCGACGAACGCGGCGCCCGTCAGGTCACCGCCATCGCCAAAGCCCTCAAGGGCGCCAAACGCCTCTACCTCGCCACCGACCCCGACCGCGAAGGCGAGGCCATCTCATGGCACGTGCGCGCCATGCTCGGCGAACGCAACGCGCTAAAGGGCGTGGACGTCCAGCGCATCACCTTCAACGAAGTCACCAAGTCGGCGGTCAAATACGCCATCGCCCACCCGCGCGACCTCGACCAGCCGCTCATCGAAGCTTACATGGCCCGCCGCGCGCTGGACTATCTGGTCGGCTTCACGCTCAGCCCGGTGCTGTGGCGCAAACTCCCGGGCAGCCGCAGCGCCGGACGCGTCCAATCCGTGGCGCTCAGGCTAATCTGCGAGCGCGAAGCCGAAATCGAAATTTTCCGCCCGCGCGAATACTGGACGGTCGAATCGCTGTTCATCACGCCGAAGGGCGCCCCGTTCACCGCTCGCTTGACCCATCTGGACGGCAAGAAGCTCGATCAGTTCGACCTCAACAACGCCGAACGCGCTGCCCGGGCGCGCGCGGCGGTGGAGGCCGGCACCTTCTCCGTCGCCAGTGTCGAGCGCCGGCGGGTCAAGCGCAACCCGCCGCCGCCCTTCACCACCAGCACCTTGCAACAGGAGGCTTCGCGCAAACTCGGCATGGGCGCCCAGGCCGCCATGCGCGTCGCCCAGCAACTCTATGAAGGCGTGGACCTGCACGGCGAAACGACCGGCCTGATTACCTACATGCGCACCGACGGCGTGCAGATGGCGCGCGAGGCGATCACCGCCATCCGCGAGCATGTCGGCCAGGAATTCGGCGCCGCCTATGTGCCCGACCGCGCGCGCGAATATGTCAGCAAAGCCAAGAACGCGCAGGAAGCGCACGAGGCCGTCCGCCCCACCGACGTCGCCCGCCGTCCCCAGGATGTCGCGCGCTTTCTCTCGTCAGACCAGCAACGACTTTACGAATTGGTATGGAAACGAGCAGTCGCCAGCCAGATGCAGTCGGCAGAACTCGACCAGGTCGCGGTCGACGTCGCCCATGGCGGCACCAAGCTACGCGCCAACGGCAGCATCGTGGCCTTCGACGGGTTCTTGAAACTGTACCGCGAAGGCCGCGACGACGAACCACAGGATGCCGGCGCGCCGCCGAGCGACGACGAAAACCGCGTCCTCCCGCCGATGGATCAAGGCGACAGGCTGACCCGTGGCGACGTGCAGGCCCTGCAGCACTTCACCCAGCCCCCGCCGCGCTTTTCGGAGGCCAGCCTGGTCAAGCGCATGGAGGAACTGGGCATCGGGCGCCCCAGCACCTACGCATCGATCCTCACCGTGTTGCGCGACCGCAATTACGTCCGCCTGGAAAACCGCCGCTTCGTTCCGGAAGACCGCGGCCGCCTGGTCACCGCGTTCCTGAAAAACTTCTTCGAGCGCTACGTCGACACCGGCTTTACCGCAGATCTGGAAGAAAAGCTCGATAATGTTTCGGATGGCAGCCTCGACTGGCGGGCCCTGATGCGCGCGTTCTGGGAGGATTTCTCCAACGCCATCAGCCAGACCAAGGACCTTAAAATATCCGACGTCGTCGCCGCGCTGGACGAGGACCTCGGCCCGCATTTCTTCCCCGCCAGGGAAGACGGCTCGGACCCACGACTGTGCCCATCCTGCAACAAAGGCCGCCTTGGCCTGAAACTCGGCCGCTACGGCAGTTTTCTCGGCTGCAGCAACTACCCGGAATGCCAGTTCACCCGCCGCCTGGCGATGGAAAACGGCGAAGGCGAAGCCGAAACGTTAAAGGAGGGCATGCGCACCTTGGGCAAAGCCCCGGACACCGATGAGGACATAACCGTCCGCCGCGGGCCCTGGGGACTCTACGTCCAGCAAGGCGAGCCCGATGCCCTCGACAAAAAAGCCAAGCCCAAACGTACCAGCCTGCCCCGCGGCATGGACGGCGAAACCATCACCCTGGAGCAAGCCCTCGGCCTGCTCAGCCTGCCACGCCATGTCGGCATGCATCCCGAAACAAAACTGCCGATCGAGGCCAATCTCGGCCGCTTCGGCCCCTACGTCAAAATGGGCGCCATTTTCGGCAGCCTCGACAAGGATGATGATATTCTCTCGGTCGGCCTGAACCGCGCCGTCGACGTGCTGGCCCGCAAAATGGCCAGCCAGCGCAATATCGGCCCCCACCCGAAAGGTGGCGAAACAGTGCAAGTCCGCAAAGGCCGCTTCGGCCCCTACGTCCAGCATGGCCAAACCGTCGCCAACCTGCCAAAAAACGTTCTGATGGACGACATAACCCTCGACCAGGCGGTCGCCCTGCTGGCCGAAAAAGGCAAACAACTAAAACCCAAAGGCCGCGCCGCGGCGGCCGCCAAGGCCAAGGCAACCAAGGCTGCGAAAGCAATTAAGGCCGACGCACCGACAGCGGCCGCGAAACCCAAGGCCAAGGCAAAAGCAAAGGCGAAGTAGAAGCAGTTCTTTTTTGAAAGAAAGAACCAAAAAACTTTGGATTTTTTGCTTCGCATGAAGGATCTGCCATGGCGTCTCTGATCCTCACCATTATCGGGCCCGACCGCCCGGGCCTCGTCCGCGCGCTCTCCGAGGCCATTGCCGCCCGCGGGGGCAGTTGGCTCGAAAGCAGGATGGCCCGCCTCGCCGGCCAATTCGCCGGCATCGTCATGGTGGAAGCGTCCGACTCCCTGCTCGCCGACCTCCCGGCGCTAGAGCAAGAAGGTCTGCGAATTACCGCAACACACGCCGGCGGCGCCGAAATCACTCCCGGCACCGGCCCGCGACTTCTGCTAGAGGTCGTCGGCAACGACCGGCCCGGGATCGTGCACGAAATCACCCAAGTACTCGCGGTTCGTGGCGTCAATATCGAGGAGCTGACAACCCAAATCGAAAGCAGTCCGTTCAGCGGCGACCCTCTATTTCGCGCCACCATCACGCTCCGCGCCCCGAACGAGGAGGTGGTCAAAACCCTCAGTGCCGGCCTGGAACGCCTAGGTAACGAAATGATGGTTGACATCCAGCCGCTGGATACATGACCCAGGCCACCGCGCAACCCCAACCGTCTGGCGCGCAGGCCCTGAGGTGCCCGACCGCTGACCGCCAAACGCAAAAGTTTTTTGTTTCTTTTTTTCAAAAAAGAAATACTTCCTTCCTGTCCTGATAGCCCCCATCACGCCAGGGTTCCGTCATGGCGTACGTCCCAATTTTCCTTAACCTGTCCCAAAGCCGCGTCCTGGTGCTAGGCAACGGCGAGACGTCCGATCGCCGGGCTCAAACCTACGCGGCAGCCGGTGCTATCGTGGCACGCGCCGACCAGTTTCACCCGAACCTGCTGGATGGGTGCGCGCTCGCCGCCGGCGCCGGCGCGGACGATGCGGACTTGAAAGCGTTATCTGCGGAGGCACAGCGCCGCGGTATTCCGGTCAATATTGTCGACCGGCCTGAACTTTCGTCCTTCATCACGCCGAGCACCATCGATCGCGGACCGCTAACCGTTGCGGTTTCCACCGGCGGCGCCGCCCCTGTGATGGCGCGCATGCTGCGGCAGAAGATCGAGGCGTTGATTCCGCCGGGTTGGGATCGGCTTGCGGCGCTGGTGGGCCGCCTTCAGGCCGAAACCCGCGCGCGCCTCCCGGAGGTGGCGGTGAGGCGCCGCGTGCTGGAGCGGATATTGGCCGGTCCGGTGGCGGATCTTTGTGCCACAGGCGACGCGGCGGCCGCGGAAGCAGCGTTTCGTGCCGAGCTTGTTGTGGAGGCCCCGCGGCAGGGTTTTGTTCACCTTGTTGGCGCCGGGCCGGGTGCCGCGGACCTGGTGACGTTGCGGGCGCTTCGGTTGCTCGGCGAGGCCGACGTTATCGTGCACGACCGCCTAGGGACGGAGGCCGCGCTGGACCTGGCGCGGCGGGATGCGACGCGCATCAATGTGGGCAAGGCGCAGGGTGACCACACGATGCCGCAAGCGGAGATCAATGCCCTGCTGGTGCGGCTGGCGCGGGACGGAAATCGGGTGGTGCGGCTGAAGGGCGGCGATCCGTTCATATTTGGCCGTGGCGGGGAGGAGGTCGCGGCGCTGTCGGCGGCCGGCGTGGCACATGCGGTGACCCCTGGTGTCACCGCCGCCCTGGCGTGCGCCGCCAGCGCGGAAGTGCCGCTGACGCATCGCGACCATGCGCATGCGGTGACGTTCGTGACGGCGCACCGGAGGCGACCGGACCTCGGCATTGACTACGCCGGCCTGCTGCGGCCGGGCGTGACTTTGGCAATTTACATGGGTTTGGCCACCATCGGCCGCTTGCGTGACGAGCTGTCGGACGCGGGGTTCGACATCAACATGGCTGCGGTGATGGTGGAGCATGGCGGCACCGACAGGGCCCGGATACTGCGCGGCACGTTGCGGGAACTTGCAGAGCAGGCGCCGCATTGGGCGGCCGACGGACCGGTGCTGATCTTTCTCGGCGGCAGCGCTGGCGCTTAATCAACTATTAATCATCGTGGCACTTTTGTATTAACCTTGTTTTTTGTGGAACAGCGCCTTATAGAAAATTCCAGGCGCCCAACCTTCGTCGATGCCCAACCTTCGTCGGTGCCCAACCTTCGTCGGTGCCCAACCTTCGTCGGTGCCCAACCTTCGTCGGTGCAAGGCGCGACGTGCCGCCCGGCCTTTCACAATCGGAAAATCCATGCAGGATTCGCGGGTTATAGAAATCGAAGGCGTCTTCCTTGGCGCCGCCGTCGCGTTACCGGACGACCGGGGTTGGCGGATCGTGGTGGCGGACCCGCGCGTGCGGCGACTGGAGGGTACGGTCGCGCCAAGTCTGCAGGATGTGCGCCGGTTGGCACGGCAAGCGTATCAGGCGGCGCGTGCTATGCCGGCGCTCGTTGCGGTAAAGCAGCAAGAACAGCAGTTCCATTTTGAAAAAAAGAAATTATGTTGAGACCATCGGCGCTTAAGACGGAATGGCATAAACAGATAAAAGTTTTTTGGTTCTTTTTTTCAAGAAAGAACGACTTCTTCCCTACTAACTTCCCGCCCGATTGGGCGTCCGCCACGACCGCTCGAACGGCAGGCGCCACGCATGCGGCGCCACCAATTGATGCACCGATTTCGGGCCCCACGACCCGGGCTCGTACAGGCGCACCGGTGGCGGCGCTTCCAGCAAGGGCAGCGACGCCTGCCACAGCCTTTCGATGCCCTCCGCGGTGGTGAACAGGGTATGGTCGCCGCGCATGGCATCCAGAATCAAGCGCTCATATGCCTCCAGCACGTCGCCGATCAGTCCGGTGTCGTGCATGGCGAATTGCAGGCTCAATTTGTCCAGCCGCATCCCAGGCCCCGGCCGCTTGCCGTAAAACGACAGCGACATTTTCGACGCGTCGGCCAAGTCGAACGTCAGATGGTCGGGCCCCTGCGCACCCACGCCGGAGCCCGCGGGAAACATGCTTTTCGGCGGCTCGCGGAATGCAATGGAAATGATCCGCTGGCCTTCCGCCATGCGCTTGCCGGTGCGCAGAAAGAACGGCACGCCGGCCCAACGCCAATTATCGATCATGCACTTCAGCGCAATGAAGGTCTCGGTGTCGGATTCGGGGTCCACGCCTTCCTCCGATCGATAGCCGGTATACTGGCCGCGCACGACATGGGCCGGCTCGATCGGCATCAGGCTGCGAAATACCTTGTTCTTTTCCTCGCTGATCGGCGCCGGCTCCAGCGCGGTCGGTGGCTCCATGGCCATGAACGCAAGTATCTGGAACAGGTGGGTCACCACCATGTCGCGAAACGCGCCGGTCGCCTCGTAGAACACAGCACGCCGGCCAAGGCCCAACGTCTCCGGCACGTCGATCTGCACGTGGTCGATGAAATTGCGGTTCCAGATCGGCTCGAACAGGCCATTGGCGAAGCGGAACGCCAGGATGTTCTGCGCCGGCTCCTTGCCCAGAAAATGATCGATGCGAAAAATCTGGTCCTCAGTGAAAACCTCGTGCAGCCTGGCGTTCAGCGACACCGCGCTGGCCAGGTCCGTGCCGAACGGTTTTTCCATGATGATGCGCGAGCGTTCGACCAATCCGGCGTCGGCCAGGAGCCGCACCGCGGGTAACGCCGCGACGGGCGGCACGCTCAGATAATGCACCCGGCAGCTTTCGCCGCCTAATTCCCGCTCCGCCTGCTGTACTGCCGCGCCCAGCGCCCCGGCGCCCGCGGCCTGCGGTACGTATTCCAGGCTTTGCGCGAAGGAAGCCCATTTCGCATCGTCGAGCTTGCGGCTGCCAAATTGCTCGAGCGACTCGCGCGCCAAGGCGCGAAACCCTTCGGCGTCGAGATCCTCCAGCGACACGCCGATGATGCGGCAGCCGGGAATGAACCCGGCGGTCGCAAGGTGACACAGACCCGGCAGCAGCTTACGGCGCGACAGGTCGCCGGTGGCGCCCACGAGCACAACGATCTGTGGAAATTTGGGGCCAACCCCCGCGTGGCTTTTCGACACGGCATTTACCTCGTCGTGATGAACGTCCGCCTGAAGCGGGCGTGCGATGCAAACCGGGGGCCATCGGGCTGCCACGGCGCCGCGGCAAGCCCCTTGCTGGCCACCCATTGATGAAACGCGTGCGCGGCCGGGTTGCCACTGGCCGCAGCGCGGTCGCGCGCCAATCTGTTAGCCCTGGCGCTTGCACAAAGAGCACATGAATGGCGGACAACCTGATAAATTTCACCGCGGATGCGGCGCCGGCGATGCAGTTCAATAACAGCTACGCGCGTTTGCCAGAGCATTTCTTTGCCCGCCAGCCCGCCACCCCGGTCGCCGCCCCGCGCCTGATCCGGCTGAACGAGGCGCTGGCCGAAACGCTTGGCCTGGACGTGGAGGCACTCTCAGGGGAGGCCGGGGTTGCTGTCCTGGGCGGTAACCTTGTGCCAGACGGCGCCGAGCCGCTCGCCATGGCCTATGCCGGCCATCAATTCGGCAATTTCGTCCCGCAGCTTGGGGACGGCCGCGCAATTCTGCTGGGCGAAGTGGTCGGGCGCGATGGTGTGCGCCGCGACATTCAGCTGAAAGGGAGCGGCCGCACTCCGTTCTCCCGCGGCGGCGACGGCCGCGCGGCGCTAGGCCCCGTACTGCGCGAATTTCTGCTCAGCGAGGCGATGGCGGCGCTGGGTATTCCCACCACCCGCACCCTGGCGGCCGTGACGACGGGCGAATTCGTGTTTCGCGAAGGCCCGCAGGCCGGCGCTGTGCTGACCCGCGTCGCGCAAAGCCATGTGCGCATCGGCACTTTCCAGTTTTTCGCTGCCCGCGGCGACACCGGCGCGTTGCGTGTGCTCGCCGACTATATTATCGCCCGCCACTATCCGCAGGCCGCGGACGCGGAAAACCCCTACCGCGCGTTGCTCGATGCGGTCATCGCGCGCACCGCATCATTGATCGCGCGCTGGCAACTTGTCGGCTTTATTCATGGCGTCATGAACACCGACAACATGTCCGTGGCCGGCGAAACCATCGACTATGGTCCCTGCGCGTTCATGGACTCGTTTCATCCTGGCACGGTTTATAGTTCCATCGACCATGCCGGCCGCTATGCCTACGGCAATCAGCCACGTATCGCGTACTGGAACCTGGCCCGCCTGGCCGAAGCCGTGCTGCCTTTGCTGGCGCCGGACACCGACGCAGCCATTGTCGAGGCGCACGCCGCGCTCGATGCATTTCCACTGTTGTTCGAGCAGGCCTATCATGAAGGGTTGCGGCGAAAACTCGGCCTGCTGACGCCACGCGACGGCGACATTGAACTCGCGCGCGATCTGCTGGCGTGCATGGACGCGCCGGGGAACGTCCAAGGCACCGATTTCACGTTGACATTTCGCCGGCTGAGCAACGCCGTCGCCGAAGGTTCGCAGGCCGAGCGGGACGTGCGGGCGCTATTTGCCGATCCAACAACCTTCGACGCCTGGCTGCCCCGCTGGCGCGCGCGCGTCGCGGACGAAGCCGCGCCCGAGGTGACGATGCGAGCCGCGAACCCGGCATTCATTCCGCGCAATCATCGTGTGCAGGCGGCCATCGCGGCGGCGCAGGCGGACGACTTTTCGAAGTTTCATGAGCTGATGGCGGTGTTGTCGCGACCGTACGAGGATAGACCTGAATTCCTCGGTTATGCCGATCCGCCGCGTCCGGACGAGGTGGTGCGCGAGACATTTTGTGGGACCTAGAGGGAAGCATTTCTTTTTTGAAGAAAAGAAACAAAAAACTCTTACTTTTGGCCCATCGGCATGACTCGACGGCATGGCCGGGAGGACCGACCCGGCGAAGGTTTGTGAGAAAGCACAGATCATGAGACTCAAGATCAGGTCACCCGATCAAAATGACGAGCCGGCCTGGCGCACGCTCTGGGCAGCCTATAATCGCTTTTACCGCACCGATGTGCCAGCTGGCGTAAGCAACACCCTTTGGCAAAAACTCCTGACCCCAGGCGCCGACATCACTTGCCTCGTGGCCGAGCAAGAGGGCGCCATTATTGGATTTGTTCATTTGCTGTTCCATCCGTCAACCTGGTCGCATGCCCCCAGTTGCTACCTCGAGGATCTTTTCGTTGCTGCTTCAGCTCGCGGCACCGGCGCTGCGTGCGCGCTCATCGACGCCGCCACCGAAACTGCCCGCGACCGCGGGGCTGACCGGATTTACTGGCACACCCAGGAGTTCAATGGCCCTGCCCGTTCACTGTACGACACGGTTGCCGAACGTACATCCTTCATCGTTTATCGGAAATCGATTTAGGGCAGCCGTTCCGATACAGTTCCACTTTATAAAACAAAGGTTTTTTCCTTTTTCTTTTCAAAAAAGAAATGCTTCCTCGCCTTCTTCCTATCGTCGCCAATGCGCCAGAGTCTCAGCGCGGCGTGGCTGAAGCTGGATCGCCAGGTGGTGAGCATCGGAACGTCGTGGTAAATCCGCTTGGTCCATAAAGGCTGTAGGCATTTCCAACAGGTCCCATTGCCAGCGGCGCAAATACACCGCCGTGCTGCCGGCAAAATTCATTTGCCTCCAACAACGCCACGCGCTGCGCCTCCGGACCGCCACCCAGAACTGGCGCGCGGCGCTCGGAAACCATGTAAGTATCGGGGCCGACCGGCACGACGCCGACGCTGACCGCACACCCCGATAGAAACACGAGAGATAAACGGGCGTATCGGTGAAGCTGCATGACCCATTCTCCCCGGTCCGGCCTGGCACGCTGTTTGGCCGGCAACCTGCGTTGACATTGATTCATCGCACACGGAAGTATTTCTTTTTTGA
>Ga0116228_10005167_pt1 | contig 11622 bp, 11 predicted proteins | sample S1TSphfallax_2_FD_89694 | JGI IMG/M metagenome (GOLD analysis project Ga0116228, IMG submission 89694) | Host-associated microbial communities from peat moss isolated from Minnesota, USA - S1T2_Fc - Sphagnum fallax MG | ecosystem: Host-associated > Plants > Peat moss > Unclassified | place...
ATAAGCTTTTCTTAAGTGGTCTGGGATCCACCATGACTTAAGTGGGGATAGGTAGGATTTTCTAAATGGTTCTAAGTGATCTGGGTCTAATAACGTGACCTAAAGAGCATCTCCACCAATGTTCAGTATATGACCCTGAAATTTTGGATGAAGTTCATCAGTCGAAGGGTCACATCTCCAACCAATGTTCAGTATATGACCCTGAAATCTTGGATGAAGTTCATCAGTCGAAAAGGTCACATCTCCCAACCAATGTTGAGTATGTGATGACCCTGAAATCTTGGATGAGGTTCATCAGTCGAATCCCAGTGGAAGAAAGACTCTGCTGGGACCCTCAAAAAGGGGCGCACAACAACGGCAGTCAAATTAATCTTTCTTGACTATTCCTTGTTTCTAATTGGGTAGATAGTTTGATTGGTTGGTCCAAGTGGGCTCCAATTAGTAGTCTCCCGCCCCACTTCCCAATCCCAGTTTTTTCAGTTTTATGGGTTGGGGTTGGGGAAAAAAAAAAGGCAAGGAAGTAACTGAAACGTGGATGTGAAAAAAATATTTTGCAGGGCCACATACATATTTTGCAAAGCGTTGCTGGAGATGGTTGAAGTGGCATTTAGGTATCTGATAGGTATATGGTTGTTAAGTGGTCTAAGTGGTCCTGGATCAAGTGATATGTTTTTGATAGGTACATTTTTTAAGTGGTCTAGATCAAGTGATATATTTTTGTTAGGCAAATTTTTGAAGTGGTCTAAGTGGTCCTGGATCAAGTGATATATTTTTTATTTGTACATTTTTTAAGTGGTCTAAGTGGTCTAGATCAAGTGATATATTTTTTATAGGTACATTTTTTAAGTAGTCTAAGTGGTCTAGATCAAGTGATATATTTTTGATAGGTACATTTTTAAAGTGGTCTAGGTAGGCTTTGTAGGGAAGGCTGGGTAGAGTGTTTTTGGGGGGGGGGAAGGGATGATGGGGTCAGGGTTGCGCCGGAGTGTCACGTGAGGAACCAAGCAAGGTACCCAGTAGTACTAACCCAAAATGAGGTCTTAAACGAGGTTCCCAATCATCCGATTCCTGTGAGAGAGGGAAGTTGGGGAAGGGAAGGGGAGGGGCGGGGCGGGGCGGGGCGGGGGAGGATTAATTTAATTTAATTTAATTTAATTTAATTTAATTAGCGCTAAAATTAGGATTAAGGGCGCGGGATTAGTGCGCAGAGAGTCTTAGCAGTCCTGTGCTCCTCCTGCAGAACGCACACAGTCGTTTTTTTGTCTTGTTTTTCGTGCTTTGCGCGTTCCTGCTGCTGCTGCTGCTGCTGCATCTCCCTCCTTCTCCTCCTGTTTCCCTCCTGCTGCGCTTGGAAACCCTCTTCCGCGAGGAAGATCGTCTATTGTAGTTGTCGATTGCTTTTTTCTCCAGCTCCAACACTTGTTCAATCTGCAAAAACTGTAAATATATTCTTCGCCTGCAAGAACTAACTGCTGCTGTATTGTGTATTTTTATCTATCTTTTTTTATTTATTTTTTTTTTTCTGTGCACAGAAGAGCAGTCATTGCTGGGTTTCCTTTCCTTCCGCAGCCCCCAACAAAAACAAGTATCGGGGTTCCTGAACAGAGAAGAACTTCGTCTTCTTCCTTCGTCTTCTTCTTCTTCTTCTTCTTGTGGGGGAGGGAGCTTTTGAGGTGAGACGGATCCTTCTTGATGAGCTTGAGAGATGGAGTAATAATGTTGAAGAGAGAGGAGGATGGAGTTGAAGTGCAGTACGAGGGTTGTGAAAAAAGCCAGCAGCAAAAGCAGCAGCAGTGGCGGTAGTCTGAGGTTGTGACAGACAGCGAGGGGGAGGAGGAGAGGAGATGCTGCTTCTTCATAGCAAAGAGTGTAGGGTCTGGTGGTGGCCTGGATTAAATCGACAGCAGCAAGTGAGCACCATGCAGCGGCGTTGGTGGCTGCTGCTGTTGCCGGTGTTGTGGTTGCTGCTCCTGTCTTGCTGCTTGACTTCTGTAACAGCCAATTCTGAAGGTAGATCAGCCTTGCCCTATCCCCATCCCCATCCCCTCCCTCCCCTTCTCAGTTTTTCTCTCCTTTTTTTCCCCTCTCCTCATCATGAGCTGTTTGACCTAAGCTTGTTACTCCAGTTCTACAGCAGAAACCCTGCCCCGTGTGGGGCAAGGATTTTATGAAGAACCCCAAGGGACACTGTTGCAGCTTTGGTTGAAGCACTACACTCACAAGTCAGTCAGTCAGTCAGTCAGTCAGTCTGATCAGTGGGCACTGGAACTTGGGATTTTGAGAATACCTTGAGCTGGAGCAGCTGTGTCACGGGTAGTTTCTTTATGGCAGCTGCCAGGAGTGAGTTTACAGAGCAAACAGGCTTTGTTAGTCCGTAGTGACAGATGGTTTGTCAAGATTGTAAGCTTGAACGATATGAGGAGTGGCTGTAACAATGGCCATGCCAGCAGAGGTGAGAAAAAGGCAGAAAAACCATGATGAGAAACTCAGCCAGCCATTGATACCATCACTCTGGGGGCACTGACCAAAGTCTGGATTTATACGGGAGCTCCAATGGAATAGAGAGAGGGATATGATTTCATGGACTGAAGTCACTGCAGGGAGGGAAACTGAGACCCAAGTCTGTGATATGAGGGTTGTGGGAACATGCTATCAGGTTTCTATTGCCAGGTTATTGATGGGATTCAAGTGTTATTTGTCAGGACTGGGTCCATGACTTTTGTTTTGGTGGTTCATGTAGAGCTTCAGCTCACATGCACAACAATGTAGTGCTTTCACAGACCTAAAGCACTGAATATCTTGTTGTTCTTTACTTTGTAACTTGTCTTACAGTTTCCTTCCTGTTGGCTGTATGTTTTTTAGTTCTAAATGGTAGTCTCTTCACAGTTTCTTGATGTTTGTTTTTGCCAGGTCTTTCAGAGAGCTTTTCATCTGAAAATACCTAGCTTGCCAACTGTGCACTGTGACAAGATAAAGAGTTCAACAAGGGTGTTTTTAAGAAGGGAAGCCTTTGAAATAGACTGGCAAAATTTCTGTCCATAACAGCTCAAGCAGAGAAACCTGGGTTTCAGGTCGCATATGCCTGGCAGAAGTAGAAATTACAGATCACTTGTCTGCTTTCTGAATGATGTTCCCTTGGGGACACACGTGCTGTAGACCAAGCTGACCTGCAGCATAGACCTTGATATAGCCTGCAAAGGGCAGAGCTTGGAAAGACTGTGTCTGGTGTTTCCATGCAGTGGAGACAACTAACTGCCCAACTATCTGAAGGAATGTTTTAAGGTTTCATGCATGCATGGAGTGCCTTAACTTGCATGCCATGGCTTCTTCCTGATGACTTCATGAGTAAGCGACATTGTGACAGAAGTCTGTATAGCAGCACTGTCGGTCAGTGGAGATGTCATACTGGATGTGAATGGATCCATTTAGGCAGCTAGGACAGGCAGTTGTCTCGTCGGGATAAATTCCCCTGGAAAATCTAATCACATTTCTGAATTTAGATTCAGGTTCAAACCTACGATGCAACTGTAGAGGACTTGGTTTGCTATTGATGGCAAAATTGCATAGGAGCCAGATATTGGTTGGGTGACACTCCAGGTTGTGGGAAGAGAGGTATAATGATGGAGGGCTGTAACAGCATTACTTTTCTTTGCAGGTGATGCACTGCATGCCTTGCGGCAAGCATTGAACGACCCAAGATATGTCCTGCAAAGTTGGGATCCTACCCTTGTCAATCCCTGCACCTGGTTCCATGTCACTTGCAACACAGAAAACAATGTCATCCGAGTGTAAGCTTTTGACAATGGTTTGGTACTTCCTCAGTTTATGTTGCTTTTTCAACTTCAGAAAGCATGCTTCACAATTATGCTCAATGTACCCAGTAGAGAATTTCAGTGCTCTTTGGATATGCCTTACTGTATCACATCTTCTAACATTAACTGGTGTTGTGAACTGCAGAGACTTAGGAAATGCGGGTTTGTCTGGAAACTTAGTGCCACAGCTTGGCAATCTTCCGTTTCTGCAGTATCTGTAAGCCTTGCTGATGAAATGGACAGGATAGAATAGGTTCTTCTTTCTGTGAGCAAGCTGCGTTTTCAAATTTGGTGGATTACAGGAATGGTGTAAAAAGGTGTTGGGATATCTGCAAGGTTGGGAATGGGTTCTGAATCAGATCAAATGCATGCAGGGAACTGTATAGCAACAATATCTCAGGACTTATACCACCAGAGTTGGGTAATTTGTCAAATCTTGTCAGTCTTGATCTTTACCTGAATGACTTTAATGGGGATATTCCTAATACACTTGGCCAGCTTGCAAGCCTCCGGTTCCTGTAAGTTTCTTCTACATCCTGGGATTCATTTGGCAATTTTGCTGTTCAGATTTACTCCAGAGATTGACAAATTCTGAATGGATGACACTGTTGTACCTTCTCACACAGTAGTGACTGCAGGATGAAACGACTTCCAGCCAGTTAAGGTGCATGACTCTGATGATAGGTATTTGGATGTTTTTGGTTGCTGATGGTGGGGGACAGGCGCCTGAACAACAACAGTCTAATGGGAACAATACCACTCCAACTTACAAGCATAGTGGGTCTTCAAGTGCTGTAAGTGTCTTTTGCTTTTGTCAATTGTATTTCTTCCAAGATAGCCAAGGAAATCTTGAACGAAGGCACTATCTGTACTCTGTCATGATGTGATAATAGAAACTGGGTCAATTTTCCTGCTACCATTTGGCAATGATAAGGCCAGTGAGGCTTTGGTGAGTGCTTATATATTCATGGGGACTTCACAGTCCAAGATGCTGCTATGAATTATTGGACTGAGCAGAACACCCTGATGATATATGATGCAGTGATCTCTCATTCAACAACTTGAGTGGAGATGTACCAACAAATGGGTCTTTCTCTCTTTTCACTCCCATCAGGTACCTGAAGCTGGGTTGAGCACAAGTTTCTCTGCGCTTAAACAATAGTTATTCATGTGAGGTGTATCGAAGGCTGCATTTATTTCCTACCTAAGTGTCATGAAGCATAGCATGTGGACCAGTTATCAGGGGAGGGGAAGAGAGAGATGAGGGGTTGGAACATTGTGAATTGGATTGAATGCTGTTTCTACGATTGGGTTGAGGTTTTGTATTGACAATGGGTTTATCCATGTGTACAGTTTTCAGGGGAATTCAAACTTGTGTGGTCCTATGGTAAATAAACAATGTCCAGGCGAGCCCCCATTGCCTCCTCCACCTCCATACCAGCCACCTCCTAGCCCCAGTGACTCCAGTGCCAATGATGGTGATTCCCTCACCTTTCATCTGTCTCTACCTAAGTGATGTGCACTGTTATCAGTTGATCCAAAGAGAGATCAATGGATAAAGAGGTGGCTGTCTGTTGACCAGACTGATGAGATTCACAAGATCCAAAATTTGAAACAGTTTCAGTCACTGTAACAGGACCCTCCCAGAGAAGATTAGCATATAAAACATGTCTCAGACATCGTGTGAGCGACAACTGAGATGCCAGTAAATAAATCACCAATACAGAGCATGCCACATTCAAATGACATCTTGCAAATTCTGATGGTTGTTGTGTTGATCATGCAGAAGCAAATACAGGGCAATCAAGTACAGGAGCAATAGCAGGAGGTGTTGCTGCAGGTGCAGCATTGCTTTTTGCAGCTCCTGCAATTGCATTTGCATGGTGGCGCCGTCGCCGACCTCCTGAAGCCTTCTTTGATGTTCCTGGTTAGTCATGTTTTTATTTCAAATCCAGTCGGTGCAAAATAATCGGCAAGTAAGGAGGTTCAGGCTTTGTACCCAAATTAGCAAAATATTAGAAAGTTCAAGATGTAGGCACCAGAGAGGATTGGTCTGGACACTGAGGTCACTATGGGTGTGCTTTGATGTGTGTGTAGCTGAGGAGGACCCAGAAGTGCATTTAGGACAGCTAAAACGCTTCTCACTTCGTGAACTTCAAGTTGCCACTGACAACTTCAATAATCGCAACATATTAGGGCGGGGTGGTTTTGGTAAAGTGTATAAAGGTCGTTTGGCTGATGGTTCACTGGTGGCTGTCAAACGTCTGAAGGAAGAACGTAGCCCAGGTGGTGAGCTCCAGTTCCAGACTGAGGTAATTTCACATGTTTAGAACTGTGGGATAGCTACTTGTATGCATCAGTTCTTTAGCACTTGGATTTTCATTTTAACCACTTTCTACATAACTGAATGTCCGTCTTTATAGTGGACTTCTCATGAGAGTTATTCTTTATGGTGGACTCTTACTGCATACAAAGAGGTTTTGCCAGGCGATACCACGCTGGAAGGGAAATTGTTGTTTTCTCAGGGACATTAGATAACCTGAAAATTGACATGACTGGTGTGTTCTTGTTGTCTGATACCTTCTCTTGATCAGTACTAACTTGGTGGCTGTTTGCTGACCAACTGTGGAATGTCTGTGCTGAGATGGGCATCTGATCAAAGTCCTAGCAATGTTTTGACCATATTGGGGAATTGGGTTTCGTTAGGTGGAAATGATTAGTATGGCAGTACACCGCAACCTCCTACGACTGCGTGGCTTCTGCATGACGCCAACTGAGCGCCTTCTAGTCTACCCCTACATGCCAAATGGCAGTGTTGCCTCTCGGCTTCGAGGTGACCTCATTGTCTATCCCCTTTCTTCCCTTTGCTTTGCAGAGAAAATGTGGACAGCTCTACCTGTTCAGTAATTGGTATCATATCAGTCAGTCTCAGAGACTAGGTATGTGCAATTTGCATTGATGTAGAAAGGTGTGCGGGTAAAATGCAGACCGTCCCCCAGGGGAACCAGCACTAGAATGGCATGTACGAAGACGAATCTCATTGGGGTCAGCACGGGGGCTATCATATCTGCATGACCATTGTGACCCTAAAATCATTCATAGAGATGTGAAAGCAGCTAACATTCTATTGGATGAGGAGTATGAGGCGGTGGTTGGTGACTTTGGGCTGGCCAAGCTTATGGACTACAAGGACACTCATGTCACAACTGCTGTGCGAGGGACTATAGGCCATATTGCACCAGAGTATTTGTCCACTGGCAAGTCTTCAGAAAAGACTGATGTGTTTGGGTATGGTATAATGTTGCTGGAGCTTATCACTGGACAAAGGGCATTTGACCTGGCACGATTAGCCAATGATGATGATGTCATGCTTCTTGATTGGGTGAGCTCAGCATATTATTCTCTATGATTTTTTCTTCTGTATTGAGAAAGCTGTACTGGATGTAGAAACTTCTGATCTGTGAGTTCAGATCCATTCAACACACAAATTGCCAACTTCAATTTGGTGGCTCATACAATTGAGAGGCACTAATGCTTCACATGTGCTTGGTTGCAGGTTAAAGGGTTATTGAAAGATGACAAGGTAGATCTTCTTGTAGATCCTGATCTGAAGGATAACTATGAATACAAGGAAGTGGAAGAGCTAATACAGGTCTGTCTTCTTCTAGCATTCTTGTCCTATCTCATGCTTGTAACTGGAGATGAATCTGTCTATTGCATCTACTTTGCTATTGAGTCATATGTGTGTAGATCAAATGCAAGATGATGATTCTCAGTAAATCCAAGTTTGGACAAAAGAAAACTTCCTGCTGTAAAGCTGTGTACTATCAAGCCAATGCCAAAATTCATGGATACAGGTTGCACTGTTGTGCACACAAAGCTCTCCAATGGACCGTCCAAAGATGGCAGAGGTTGTTCGGATGTTGGAGGGTGATGGGTTAGCAGAACGGTGGGAGGAATGGCAAAAGGTGGAAGTGGTCCGCAACCAAGACGTGGAACTTGTACCCCATCGGACATCAGAATGGATTGTAGACTCCACTGACAACTTACATGCTGTGGAGCTCTCTGGCCCTAGATAGTGCCTCCTCTCTGATTCCCTATTCCTCCTCTATTATGTTTTATTCTTAAGGCATGGTATTATTTAGACCTTTTTGTATGAGATGCTTTGCAAGGCTCTCTGGAAATTGTGCAATGTTGGACCCATTCAACATCTGTGGTCAGTGCATTATGTGCAAGTGTAATACTGCTAGAATCTGTATTAACTTGCCTGTGGTATCTGCTGAATCTGGCAGCCTCTCTCATCAAGTAGGGGAGGGAATTGGGATGGACATTGCATTGAAGGACTGTACTATGTAATTGAAGGCACATAGACCATGAAGTGCACTTAGCCTTGCAGGGCACACAGCAAATGCATCAACTTGAGGAGATACCTTCAAGTGTTGCATCTTCAAGAAGCAGCCATGGAGTAAGTCCCTACAGGAGAGGTAGTCTGAAATTCATCTAGACTAGGGGGGTTCCTTTGTGACTGATGGACTTTTTTCATGCATGGTCGAAGAATTTAAGTGCACAGCTTGGGTGCATGCCAGCCTCAACATTTAGTGGATCTTTTTTCTGAGTAGTCTCAGGAAATTCAGCTCAAATTGTTCATGCATGTTAGTGCAACAATTGTTTAATGTAATGATGTCCAGCTTCGGCCTTGTGAAAGACCCATTTTTCCTTAGGACTCTTATCTGTTGGCCAGTAGAGAGGGTATGGCTAAGAGACACTTATTTCCCTAGAACAAGAGTTGATGATGCTTTGTAGCAGGATCATGAGATAAATTGGATGTAATGAATGCTGAAATTCAAATTCAGGAGTGCCAAGTTCTATTGGCAGAACAGGTTTTAAACCCTAAACACTTTCACCAGTAAGCCTTGTATCATCTTTTAGGTTAGGAATATGTCTACCTCTTGGAGAGTTGGAGGCTTACCATCAGTGGTGGCAACTATTCAGGAAACTGGTGGACAGGATGCAAGCTGTTCTTCTCTCCCCTCAGAATGGAGACAGGAAAGCATGCAATTATTTAGGCACTTGGCTTTCGCTCATCTGCCTCCTCAGATAGCACAATGGGATTTTGCAGGTGCCCATCCTGAAGTCAGTCAATCCCTCATGATGTGGTTTTCCTGGACTCACAAAACCACAGCCAACATAATGACTTGCACTATTGTCAAGCCATTTTATGTTTGTGTTTTTGAACTAGCAATGGAAGTGGTGTTATGGGTACTTTAATAGAAGTACTGTTCGGGAACAAATATGCCTTGTGCTCTGCTCTTGTTAGCACATCAATAGGGCTAGTGCATCCCTCATATTAGTTATGTCCCACTCCCTCTTAGCTCAGCAAGTTCACAATTGTCAAGAGTTGAACTTCTTACAAGAGAATCAAGTCTTCTCATTGTTGGGTTGTATCATAGAACACAATGTCATATGAGAAAGTTATGAATTAGTTTCTCACATATGTTGGTATGTTCAAAGTTTTCAGGTTTTGTGAACCAGATGCACCTAGTCTTCTGATAGAAGACTTCATCCTGGTCAGTATTCAGATGACCTTGCCCAAAGTTGGACATTCTTTGATTGAACACGGCTTGAGCATGGTTCACAATTCACACCATTGTTAAAAAACTAATCCCCACTATCAAATGATTTTGAAGCTTTTTTTCTATTGAGTTTAACAACACTTTTGGTCATCACGAGTGCACATAAATAGGTATCTTGCTGAACTTCTTGGTGTTCAGGTTTGCACCCAACAACTATGTATGCTTTTCGATTCATGCCATTAGTATGTGATATCATTTCTTCGGATGAGGCTACATTCATGGGATAATCTTAATTTGGACTTTGTGATGATTTTAAATACCTTCTTTGTCATTGAGTCAAGTGATTGCACAAGTTGTTTTAGTGACTTCTCAATAGTTGATAAGAGAAATGTTGGGAGTTGACAACAATACCAGCTTGACGGGCATTGGAACATCCATAAGAGATAAATCATGATGTCGTCAAGAAGCTCCAAACTACTAATCTTGGCGGTTGGAGTAAATGGCTGTTAAGTGTGTTGAATATATTGGTATAAAAGTTATCTTAATGCCACAAAATTGAAAAGTGGGTGTGAGGTTTGCAATGGCAAAATAATATTTTTCACAATAAGTCTTCAAACTTTCAACAACCATGAGCACTTAGTCACTCTTGATGTTGAGATTGAATGTATGATGTTTTTGACCAAATCATGTCTTATTTAGGGCATTCCTTTTCTAGTTTTGGGTGATTTTTCAATGGATGAGATTCATGCCCCAGCCAAATGCACCTAAGAAACTAGATAACTATTTCCAGAATTCAATTGGGACTTGCATGACACATTCAGATTCATATTCTTGATATTCAAGGATCTATTTAGATTTGAATTGCACTAAGAAAGTCTAGGATTGACAAAATGTTCCTTACCTGCATGTATGTGCATACCCCACTAGATGTTGAACATGAGTAGGTTGTGTGTCATTACCCGCATTCCTCTATATACTCTAATTAGTTGTTGAATATAACAAAGTGCCAAGTACCCTCAATTTTTTGTATGTCCTTCACTGTTCAAAATGGTAGAGTATAACATTTGCATTTGAATATGCCTTGTACTAATTACATGATTTTCATTGTATATAATGAAGGAACTTAAGAAAACGCACACAAAATTACCATACCTAACATCATCATCATCATCATCATCATAAACAATTACGGCCAAAACAAATTAGGCATGCTGAAACTTTAATCTGTTTTGCACCTTTCAATAAGGTAGAGGCACCTAAAACACAATAGAATAAGCAGTCTGAGTAAATCAGACTTCAATTTTCTTTTATATATATATTTATTTATTTATTTTATTTTTAATTTTTTTTATTTTTTTTATTTTTATTTTTTTGTTAAATAATAGACATTTTGAAACTCAACCCAAGTTGAAGTTAAAGTTTTGGACTTATTTTTATTTAATTATGATTTTGTGAATAAATAAATAAATAAATAACCTTAAGGACTTCCTATATGGTGAGTAGACTCCCTTTTGAATGGTGTGTGTAATACTTCAAAATCTTAAAATGAAAATTTAAATGTGCTCTAACAATGATCCTAATATTCTAAAAAAAATAAAAATCGTGCGATCAAACAAGGATTCTAAAATTGAGGTAGAATTAGATTGATGATTCTCATTTCTGTGAGAACTGATCTTGAAAACCCTATCCAGCCCATTTTTTTTGAAATTAGTGAAACCCAAGTAAGGTTTTTTAAAAAATTACATAGGCCAGGGTATCAAGATTTTTTCTAGGCTAAGTCTAGAAGTTTGGGGTCTAAGATGTTTGTTGCAAGTTAAAGTATTTCTAAAAGAATCAAAAGTTAGGGTTTAGAGTTTTAAAATGTGTGGCAATGCCACAAGTAACTTTTCTCTTTTCTCTTCTTCTTGAAGAATAAAGGGCCCACCCACAAGCTCATTCTTCATTTCTTGTTGCTAGTTGCTAAAGTATTGTATGCTTATTTCTATGATTTTGTTGTTCTTGTTTTTTTTGTCATTTTTCTTTTTGTGTTTGGATTTGTAGGAAAGGTTGTTGAGAAGACTTTTCCTTTAAAAAAAATTTTTTTTTAGTAGTGCTTTTGTTCATCAAAGCTTTGAAAGAAGATAATGGATCTAGTCAAAACAAACCAATTGTTTTTGACACAAATGTGACTAAAATTATATGATTAACATAAGAAGATAATGGATCTAGTCAAAACAAACTAATTGTTTTTGACACAA
>Ga0116228_10005169_pt1 | contig 11620 bp, 4 predicted proteins | sample S1TSphfallax_2_FD_89694 | JGI IMG/M metagenome (GOLD analysis project Ga0116228, IMG submission 89694) | Host-associated microbial communities from peat moss isolated from Minnesota, USA - S1T2_Fc - Sphagnum fallax MG | ecosystem: Host-associated > Plants > Peat moss > Unclassified | place: USA...
AGCAGCAGCAGCTCCCAATTATGAGCTTTGACATCGTTCTTTACCACAAACCTACATTGCATATTGTGAGTAATCATGAGGAACTGGAGCCCATTATGCGGAGTGTGGGATGGATGCCTTGGGATCCTTTTGAAGGCTTCAAGGAGTATGTGAAGTTACCTCCTCAAGGGAAGCCTTTTCAGAGTCCGGTTGAGATTGTCAAACTACCATCTCCACTCCAATTCAAGTCTCTTCAAGATTTCCACATGGTTCAAAGCCTTGTCCTTGCCCACAGTTCCATTTTCGACATTCACATTGCATTTCATTTTGCCCACTAATTGATTTTTCTGCTTTTCTGTCTGTTAGGTTGTTCCACACCATTGCAGCAAGTGCTTGCACTTTCCCCCTAGAGACTTTGTTGGTCCTGTCCTTAAGTGTAAAGGTGTCATGAGAAGCCTTACTACTCTTCTCTTGTCACATTTGCACTATTATCCCCTCTGTAGCACCTGCTCTTCATCTTCTGCTCCAGCAATTACCAGAAGCATACAGAAGTTGAAGGCACTGGGTGTTTACTACATGAGACTTAAGCATAGAGCTCACTGCCAAGGGTTTGTTAGCACCTTATTGTATAATTTCCATTCAGTTTTTGTACATAAAAGCATACTGTCAGGTGCACAATCAACTCTCTGGGAAGGTGAGGGCAATAGGTGAAATACCAAAGCAATGAAAAGATTCACAATTCAGGCCTATTCAAGTCTAGATCATTATCAGAATCCATGTGGTTGTTCAAGCATAACAAGTGAGTCTTCCATGGTTTTTCCCAGGCAGAATTACTACACTTTCTCAGTACCATGAGATCTGCCATCGAACCCATTGCACTGCTATGTCTAGAGCTGCCTTGACAGCTAGACCAAATTTCTTCTTACTTGCTCTCTGGTTTAGATAGATACTTGGCCTCCGTAGGTACGAAGGGGATGTGGAAGCCAATTGAAGACTTTAACATGTTAGTGTAAGTTTCACAAGTGATTGCACCCTAGATAAGATTTGCAGCCCAAGAGGAATGGTCTGTCAGAAACTTGGGAGAAAGAAATGCACACGGGCTAACATGAAAATTCCAGAGGGAGAGTAGCAATATTGCTTTACACTTTATTTCTCAATTCCTCTCACAAGATTTTGCCAGACGGAATGACTGGGATCTTGTCGATGAAGTAAACTGCATGAAGCCTTTTGTAAAACACAACCTGCATTGACACAGCATGGAATCAGGGTTAGTCATGCTCCAGCTAGTGTATGCCACGCATCACAATTCCCCAGAACAAGATATCACATATTTCTTTGTACCAAGGTAGCATTTTCTGGAGGAAGCTCTGCATGTCATGAAATTTGACCCACTACACAGGTGAAGCCAAGTGCAATGTAGTGTCAAAGATCCCTCAGTTCTTATCAGAGGATTCACCCGGTCCTCATCGGGACCCATGTCAAAGGGTTTTTTGGATTCTGCAAGTGGTAGAATCAAATGGAGAATGGAGAAACATTCTAGCCTTCATCACATGATATAAGAAGTGCTTAAGCTTCTGCCAGTGGTACCTGCAAATACCCGTAAAAGAGGGTCACATAGTCAATCTCCAAACAATGAGCAAGAGTTTTTTTAAGAACAATAGACATCAGATTGTTTAATCCATTGATTTCCTTGAGGCCAGAACAAACCTTTTTCCGGTATACTAGGCCATATTCCATATTTTAGTATCCTGTTAGGTATAGCCAACTCTTACCAGGAAGCCTTTCACTTTGATGATTTCCTTGACAAGATCTACAATCAACACCTCCTCACCTTCATCAATGAAGCCAATGTTGCTTGTATGTATGCAGAGCCACCCATCTTTGTCTATAGTGTGAGTTGTTGCTTCAGGATTGTTCAAATACCCTGGGCACATTGATAGCCATCAAAACCCTAAACCCACAACCTCAAATACTTTGTTTATTCTAACTTGCTTCCAGCTTCACCCAATCTAATTGGGTAAAAGTTCCACCAAATTGCAGTTCCACATGTCCACAGAATGGCTGCCATAATCAATTTGCTCCCACTTGAAGAAAGTGGTCACATGTTCATGGCAAACCCAAATGCCCAAACCACAAATGACATTCAACTTTGATGGAAAAACACAACATCTAAAACCAAATAGCTATAATCAAATACATATTTGTTATAATTATGTTCCTAAGGAAAGGTAATTAAACATGTGACTTGGCCATGTGAGGCTTCATTTTTAAAATAATGTTTTCCATAAAATTTTACAAGAACATTGCAGTGGAAATGTTTATTATTATTATGAATTCAAGTTAAATGGGTTATGAGTTTGGTGGATGTTAAATGAGAAAGGTGTTTGAAAATCTTCTTTTTTTCATTTGTACTAACAAATTATATTTACAAATTCAAGCTTAATTCCACAATATATAAGGGCATTCATGTTCATCCATTTTTCCTTCAACCTCACAAATGAATGTAAACATCTAAAGAACCATATTGTGTAAGAATAAATTTGAGTTTTTTTCTTTTTGCATGTGTAGGCACTTTCCTTAAAAAGGTCTCTCACATTATTATGCACACATAACACTAGATACATAGATGCTTTGAATGAACCATTGCAATGGATGGACAAATTTTGCATAACACTAGATACTTAGATGCTTTGAATAAACCATAGCGATGGATGGACAAATTTTGGATTAAAAAAGTTGAGAAAACTTCCCTCCTAATTCTTACACTCACTTTTGCTTCAATTGATTTGACAATTGTTAGATAATGGGGGAAAAAAAAAAATTACATTTTGGGTTTAAGGATCTCAAAGAAGGGATCATTGCTAGATATGTTAACTTGGCAAGGTGCATTAATCTCAATGGCTATTAATCCTTGGTCCTCCCCCCCATCACAACACATGGAAAAGACCTTAAATATACATGTGATATCATGTAATGTTTTCTTTTGCTTTTATATGTAGTTTGTAAGGGAAACTTGATTATATCACACCAGTAAGCAAATACACATTAACAAATATCATTGTTAGTGTGATCAAAGGACATGGTTCATATGGCCTTGTCACACATGAAATTTGTGTTTGGCAAAATGTTCACACAATTGAGCCATAAACCAACAATTCAACTTTGAGTATAAAATGGGGGGGAAAATGATTGGGTGATACCAATAGGAATTTCACACCGTCATTTTTTTAGACCCATCAAACTTTGAAAAAAATATGAAATATTTAAAGAAAGGTTTTCAATAGAACTTTTTTTAAATACATTAATTAGGTTATATAGACTGTGAAACTTTAATGATATAAAAATATTTTTTGAATTTTGATGTTTTTTAATAATTACATTCACAAAAAAATTTAAGGTTCAAATCTATTTTCAATTTCATTAAAATTTCAAAGTATTACTTTCAATCAAATCGCCATAATTATGTTTTATTACCAAATAGTACCAATGTAAAATACTTTGTACATAACGTTTTTCTTCAACAAAACCTAGTGGGTTTATGGAGGTCATGATAGCATGGCAACTAGTAATCCTCAACTAATGAACAATCATAGCAATAAAGTTCTCATGGTAGGTCAAAAGACAAAACTTCACAAATTTAAATCTTCATGTACCTAATTTTAGATCTATTAATTGTGCATGTTTCTTTATGAAACTTCAAGCCTTAATATAAGGAGAAATGTGTAGAGGGTATGTAAGGGATGTATTCATTAGCCAGCAATGTTTGTGAAGTTCTTGGAAAAGCTCAAAAGACATAATTGTGAATTGTTGAATTTCCTACATGGTTCAAAGTACCCCATCATCTCCATGGAAAAAAACAATTCCAAGATGAAAGGATAAATTAACATCTTTTCTAAAAAGTAGAAATAAAGAAACTTTTTTTTCCCAAAAAAAAAAAAAAAACTTCTTCTCCAAGAGAAGAGCTTTAAAATATATATTTTCCAAAACATGAATAGTTCCAAAATTCTTTTTCCCCAAAAAAAACTCAAGAAAACATGTTTCAAAAACAATTTTTAAGGAGAAGACCTTGTGTTAGGAAAATAAATTAATTGAATTTCGTATATATTCAAGAGAGAACTAAACAATGGATTAATCAAAATTAGAAGACAATCAAATTCTTCCCATACCAAATTTAGTACCTAGTCAAACTTCGATTGCCAAATGTTATGGATAGTTGATTGTAATAGGTATCAATAAAAATAAATAGCCTAGAACAATTATAATTGATTACAAAACAATACATGAAGGTAGAATTGGAAAACAAATTAGATCTCAATCTTTTGTAAGTTTAAGAATACGATGAATTAATTCTTATTTTATGTTTTAGGGTATGTGTGTGTGTAAATGCATATAACATCACATGTGTGTGTAAAATGTGTTCATTAGTTCTGATAGTTGTGAAAATTAACATATTAGGTAAGGTGTAAGGAATGTTTTATAATTTGGGATGTTGTTATGAAAGTGATGGTAATTAAAAGCAATAAAATTAATTCTACAATAAGAATTTATTTGGGAGTTCCAAAATGATTTTGATTATGTTATATGAATAGTTGTACAATAGTATGGGAGGTAATAAAACCATCCCTAGAGTTAAACTTGCCTTGGTTATTTTGGCACATGATGTTTGGAATAATAGAATGGGCAAAAACCGAATGGCCATAAATAATTAAGAAATTTTATACATTTTATCATTATTGTTTGATGAGCTTATTGGGGGATGATTTTGTATAATCAATCAACTATGTAGCCGAAGTTTTGGTGAGTGTGTCAAGTTTGAGTTAGGGTATACAAATATAAGTATGAATCTTGTGTGCAATTTTCTAGAATTGTTTTCTCATTGAGAATATTTTGTTGCAAAATGATTTAAGCAAAGGGAGAATTAAAATGCATGGGATTAAATAGTTGTTCTGAACATGTGTTGTTTCTTTTTGGGATCAATTAACCATTTCATTTTATGAAACTAATGAATTATTACAAAACATTGTACATATGGTTGGACGTTTAAAGGAGAAATCAACCTAAACATGAATATTGGAATCATTTTGTTGATTGATTTAAGGAACTTTCCATAAGCATTCAAGAAAATGTATTTTTAAAACTCCATTATAATACAATAATGTTCATTTTGACAAATCATACTTTGACCATAGATGTATCACAATTAACAAATACTAGGAAATGGCTTTCAATACTTGTGTGTTTGTTGACTCTCACTAAAATTGATTGAATATTAACAATATATCATTTTATTTGCATAAATGATTGGGACAAATGTGAAAAAACCAACCTAAATGCACTTGTCAAATGGTGAATGCTAAGTTACCTACTTTAATTAAAGAGTGATTAGAACGAAGAAATATGATTTTCTTGCAACTAACGTAATGTGATATATCAACCAACCAAAAATTCTTTGAAGAGAGTTTTTCATCATTAAACTTGCAATGAGAAAATCAATATGTCCAATTTATATTCAATGATGGGTGGGATTATACAAGTATGATTTAGGATTTCATTCGTTATATTTATTGATTTTAAAAACCCAACAAAAGGGAATTAGAAGAGGGGTTTTTGGATGGGAGGTTATAAGTTAGAAAAATCCAATTTGGTAGTAACACCATTACAAGTACAAGGACCATAATGATTGTTAACTTTTGTGAATTTATTCACATATGAAAAATGATTTAAAGTAGCACAAATAATCTCATCAAAAAATATAATGGTGATCCCAATATAAACATTCAAAAGAAATTATAATAATAAAATAAGCCAAGGACTTGTAAAAACAACTTGCCACTATGGTTGAGCATGGGTTGATTTCACACATGCCCCAAAAAACTACCCAAAAATTTATAAGTGGAATTATTTGTACATGAAGTCCATGAACTACCATAAGTTGTGCAAGAATTCATTTTTATCAAAGTTCATGGTGAAACCAAAGTTTGGACATTAAGAAAGGGCACTATAACAATCAACATTCAATGACTAACAAGATGGTTACTAATTCTTGTATGCCTATTATTAACATTTACCAAGATTACTAATATTAATGTTATGCTAAGCCATTATATCCTTGAGGATGTATACTATATCCTTAGATTAAACATAATAAACTTTTATTAAAATAGATGTGACTTGGTATGTTATTAGGATACAGATAAACAACAATATAGGTATAATACTCGTGGAAAAAAAATCTATTATCCACTTGCTAAATACTTGAAAAATTAATTATTACAACAAATCTTTAAAATTAAGAGAAAAGATGAAAAAAGAAGCAAGGGTCAAAGTAGATGAAATCGATGTGAGATTTTTTTTCCTTCATGTATCTATAATTTATGCTATATGCTTGTGTGGATCCATTGATTGATTGGGAATGTACAAATTAAAAAAGAATAGTGGAAAGATTAGCAAAACATCAATGTTAGGGGCTAAGCACTTAACTATTCATTCAAATTTGTTCACACACTATGAATAGGAAGAGAAAATGAGTGGTTGAAAGAAACCATAATTGGTGAAGAAACTAAAAGAAGTTCCAAAAAAAAAATCAATATGATGGAGTTTTGTTGAACGTTTACATGAACCAAAAAGCTCATAAGAAAAGACATTGAAATAATTTAGTTGGAGATTCAAAGAATTCCTAGTCAATATACAAAAATTGATTTTGAAGAAATTACATGGGGGCGTTCAAAGTGTGGTGTATACAACACAAAACTTTGACAATTGATACAATTGAACTTACATGTGATCATTTTTAGTAATAGTGTGTGTACTCACTCTACTACCAATTAAAAAGGTGTTTGCCACATATCATAGAATTATTCTTACCAACAAACAAAAAATTTGTAAACCAAATATTAGTGCTTTGGTTGAAAAAAATGGATTCTTGTAACTTACTATGGGTTGCTAAAGCCACTAGTAATAGTAATGTTATGAAAACAAAAGGAAATGAAAAATACCATCGTTTGATTTGTGCATCACAAATAGGATTGGTGTCATTAACTCTACTGAATCCATATGAGTAGGGTAAAAATTTAACAATTGAATATGAAGGTTAATAAGGATAATTGAAAAAGTTATATCAAAAGCTTATGTTAAATAAAAATAAGCTTGAAAAAAGGCCAATACTCAAAAAAAAAATTGAAATCAATTGAGGAGTGATATTAGAGATACAAAATTCTTTGTTAAAAATGCCAAGTATTATCATAGATGAAAGGGATTAGGATTTATAAATAAGGAGTTTAAATATGGTCATCTTGAGCCATTATTGGAAGAAACAATGTTATTGGTAGTCCAAGCAACAATTGAAAAAATAAAACAACCAAGTTTTTTGAATTAAGGTGAAAAAAAACCAACAAATTCAACACCATTTAATGAATAAGATGAAGTAGGATAATTTACAAGTGGCCAAGAACCAATAAAAATATTGGAAGAAAAAAATGATATGCGGTAGGATTTGAAACATTATAAGTAGTTCTATAGTAGGAATTCAATTGGGAGACTCAAGATGATCTTGATTAGGTTATCAAGTAGTTGTAGTATAACATCCTTAAATTAAAGGTTGCCCATTAAAAGTTCTAACATGTGGTGTTTGGACTAATAAAATGGGCAAGGACCCAATGGTGATAAATAATTAAAAATCTTACAAATTTTTATTGTTAACACCTTGAACTTTGACCATTATCCAAAAATACTACCATGTGATGATGCGACATCATACCAACATCATACCAATTGCCCCTAACCATACCCTAAAAGGTTATCATGGTACTTATTAATTTGTGTTGAATCCAAAGCTCAATTGTTCCAAAATCACATGTGTGACCTCCCTTGCCCTTAATGTTGTTTGTCGCACAAGTTTTAGTGGTTTTATGTAGAAGCACACCTAATTGTTTAATTACATGGACAAGTTTATGACCATTGACATTTTAATTGGAATGTTTTTATTGTGACTTTTTTTTGAAACACTTGATTTTCAACATTGCTATAATTCCATGAGATAAGTGTTAAAGTATCAAGTTTTATAGTTTACATATGAAATTGTTTTTTAAGGTGCAAAACAATGTTGGTAGGTTTTTGGTAAGGTTTAGGTTTAAATCTGAATATGTCTTAAGAATTGGACTTAGTGGGTCTAAATGGATTTAAACTTGCTCAAAAAATCACAATGGGTGGGTTTACATGGACCTTGACCCAACTAATAACTAGATCCAAAAAGTCCATATGGACACAAACCCAACCAAGAACAAAATTCAACATGTTTTGAATGGTTTTTCCAAGGTTTGGGTCTTTAAGGTTAGGTGGTTGGGGTTAAGGTTTGAGGTTCTAAGGTCCTAGCTGCCCTAAATTTTTATATAGGAAGGCATCTCAAATGACAACATTAAAATGACCTTTACATAAATGTGTTGTGATGTTTCTTATGTTGTTGCTCATGGGAACATGTTCAGGAACACTTTGGGAACCCCAAACTAAAACTTAATGAAACATTATGGAAACCTTTTGGGAACACCAACATTTTAAAAAATCAAAATCATTCGTAAATCAACTTTGGAACCATCCTAAAAAATACACCAAATCTGGCCCAAGTTTAAACCCAAAATTAAATATTTTTATAAAGGTTAGACCCATTAAACTTCAAATTGTTGGTTAAATGTTTTTGACATGGACTTGGAACCATTGGGCTTTAAATTTTTAAAATATTCCCTAGATTTGAAACTAGAGGTTTTAATTTTTAAATGCATTCCCTAGATTCAAAATTGAAGGGTCTTCCATTTTACCAAAAAAAATCTAATCCTAGACCTCACAATTATTTTAAAAACTAAATATTAACCAACACTAGTGCAAAGTTTGGGGCCTTCATTACTATCTTTTGTGGTATGTACCATGGGCTTGCCATGAAGCTTGGTTGTCATGACACCTACATATTGCATGGTTTGGTTGGGGAATGATTAGTGCAACATTTGGCTTGGCATGTGTGAATATATTTTTGTCATAAATTCTTGTTTACCCTTCCTAATTACTCTCATGCGAACTTTTCAAGGTTGGTGAGACATTCTTTAACTAGTTTCTTCCACTCTTCTCAATAGGTTTTAGTAATTCCAATCATGATCATTCATAAAAGTTGTTGTCTCTTACAATTTGGAGTGAGTGAATGATGATGTTGCAATGATTCTTCTCCTTATTACTCTTTATGGGAACTTGTATGAATTTGAATTAATTTCATGTTTAACCATGACAAAATTCATGTTGTAAATTCATGTTTTATACAATGCTTTCCATTATCTATGGTAGACTCACCACAATGTCAATAATTAATTTTTTTTTGTTTTATCCTTGTTGGCATACAAATTTACATTTTTATGTCATGTGACAATGTGCATTGCTTGCCATGACCTTCAACCTTCAACCCTTGTGCAAGTTTACATGGAATTGGAGCACACCAAAGAAATGGGCAACATAAGAAATATTAATGACATGAAAAAAATGACTATGTGGATGACATTAATGAAGCAAATTAGTTGGATGAATTGAACAGACATCTCCAATTAACTATATGAAATTCTTATGTGTTATAAGACCCAATCTCATCAATGTCATCAAAGAAACCACATGATTTCTATTCTACAAATGGTAGGGATGGTCAAAAGTATGCACAAGTCATATTCCACTTGTTTTTCAACATTATAAAAAATGAGGTTTTCCACTTATTTTGGGTTGTTCAACAAGAAATATAACATGTTGAAAAATTGGAAAAAAAAAAGGAGACACAATAGATCACTACGTCTACATCTACATGGCAATTCTAGTTTGCAACAATATATTGTCTTGTCCATACAATTAACAATTTGTGCAACAAATTATTGTTCATAGAATCAATATTTCGTCACATCCAACTTGAGTCAATTGATATGCTATACTTATGGTTTGTTAGAACTTGGAGAAGGGATAGTGAGCAATGCTTGAAACTTCCACACGAATATCATGAAATCATGACAAATATTGTAGCTTTCCAATGCTCGTAACACAAAAAAAGGGTGTTCAATTAGGAGTTTGTAATGTTGTTGTTGTTGTTGTTGGTGGTGGTCAATTGTGTTGTTTCTATCTTCTTAGGAAGCACACTTGTTTTGTCATTGAATGTGAGTGCAATTCCAGTTGCAAAGTCGGTCAAGGTAATTCCCAAGACTGCAACCAACTTTGTGACATCCATTGATGTGTCAACTGGGCTAACAACTCCCCGGTCCATCTGGAACACTCAAAACAAAAAAGCTTAATTTTCATTACATGTCTCTTGGGTGTGATTATTTCTTCATGTAATCAGATCAATCTCGGCTTGTGTTAAATGAACGAAATCAAACATCAAAACAAGAGACCAACTCATTAATTCCAAGTTAAGAGATAACCATTTTTGGCATCTCTAATACATTAAGTTTATATTCTTGTTCTTTGTTTCATGCAAACAATAGCCCATTCTACAATAAATAAATAAATATATATATATTATTGTAATAGAGTTATCTGTAAAGTTAGGCGATTAAGGGCAGAGAACGGCCCAGTTTCGACATAATAAGGCATCAAATGCGTAATTGAGAATGAAAATTTTACAAAACGAAATAACTGGGACCCAAACTAGTTTTTCCACCAATTTTGGTGGTAAACTGAGTTTCATCATCCCCTCTTTCCTGAGCGCCTCCACTGCTGCTACATATATTTTCACTGTTCCTATTTGTACAAGTACTATAATTATTCTCGGAAACCCTGTGCATTAAATAGTGAGTTTCAGTATTTCATATTGAGATTTAATAAAAAAAAAATTCTCAGTTTGCAGATACCAACTGAAAAGAAGGGATAATAAGGGGTGAAAGCAGAGGAGATATAAGGGGTTGAAAGAGATGGTGACTTTACAGATAATGTAATGCTAATTTGTGTTAGTTATAATTGGTGTGTAGAATAAATACTACACAAAGTTTCAAGGGTGCTTACAGAAAGTGTAGAAACCCTGTTGACAAGTTCCATTTTGTAGCCTCGCACTTGGGCCACTATATCTGCCATATCGGAGCGAGACAATCGGTCTGGCCCCCCCAAGTTCAACACCAACTTCATTCCACCTTCTGCATGTTTGGCAATGAGAAGCTCAACGACTCGCACGACATCTGTTACAAATATTGGGCATCGAAACTCGTTCACCAAAAATTCCCCCTCGCCATCACCTGTAGAAAGCACCCGATCTATCCACTAGAGAGAGAGAGAGAGAGAGAGAGAGACACACACACACACACACACACCAACCAAAGCAAAGCAACAACCATTACTCAGATATGATGATGAATCTCAATCAGTCAGAAAAATATTAGAAACCACAAAAGCTTTATTTTCATTAATTAAATCCATGCTGACATTAAAAATGATTTCAAGAGAAATAAAAAAATAATATTTTTTTAATTTAATTTTAATATTGCTAAAAATTTTGAATTTCATTGCATTTTCTGAAGTTTTTATGTTTTTATGTTTTTTTTTTTTTTTTTTGGGGGGGGGGGGGGAGAAGTTTTGTACTTTTTTTGAATTTTGGTTTTCAAATTGAAGGGGTGGAGTGTTGGGCAAAGGCACACCT
>Ga0116228_10005170_pt1 | contig 11620 bp, 9 predicted proteins | sample S1TSphfallax_2_FD_89694 | JGI IMG/M metagenome (GOLD analysis project Ga0116228, IMG submission 89694) | Host-associated microbial communities from peat moss isolated from Minnesota, USA - S1T2_Fc - Sphagnum fallax MG | ecosystem: Host-associated > Plants > Peat moss > Unclassified | place: USA...
ACTGTCCTGTCGCACCCACGCCCTGGGACGCATCTTCGACATCCTGGGCGGCCTTCTGGGCCAAGGCAATCCGCAGTTCATGTGCGCGGCGGGCTTCTCCGATTCGCCGCATTTCATGTATTCGGGCCACGACAAGAACGGTGATTGGTACCAGCTCTACCAGATCACGTTCGGCGGCATTCCAGGCAAGCCTTTCGGCGACGGTCCCGATGGGCATTCGCTGTGGCCGTCTTTCACCAATGTGCCGAACGAGTTTCTCGAGAGCTACTTTCCGCTGCGCATCGACATCTACGAGACCATTGCCGACACCGGCGGTCCGGGGAAGTTTCGCGGCGGCAATGGGCTCAGGATTGGCTATCGATTTCTCGAGCCCGGCGAAATCTCGATTCACGACGACCGTTGGCTCACTTATCCGTGGGGCGTGAACGGGGGTCTACCGGGTGCGCGCAGCCGCAAACTGTTGATCCGCACCGATGGCACCGAAGAACTGCTGCATTCCAAGCTCGACCACGTCAAGGTGCAGCCCGGCGATCTGTTGCTCTCCGACACCTGGGGTGGCGGAGGTTGTGGCGACCCGTTCGAGCGCGATCCGGAACTGGTGCGCTTCGACGTGGAGGCGGGCCTGGTCACGACGGAGGGTGCCAAGCGTTATGGGGTCGTATTGGAGGCCACCGGCGCGGTCGATGCCGCCGCCACGAAGAAATTGCGCACGGGTCTCACGAAACGGCGTGGTTCGGCACCCCTTTTCGATCGCGGTTTCGAATCGATGGAGGAACTCAAGGGTCGCTGTCTCGCCGAAACCGGGCTGGAACCGCCGCTCGCGCCGCAATTCACCAAATGGGCGTTGAAGGCGGTGGGGGCGAGCGGGTAGGGGTGCATCACCCCTTTAGCTGCAGCCAATCGGCGGGCTTCTTGAGCGCGATGGCGACGGCCTTGAGCTCCGTGTAGAGCTCGACGCCGGCCCGGCCCAATTCCCGGCCCCAGCCGGATTGTTTATAGCCGCCGATGGGCAGGTCGGGACCGCCGACATGGTGAGCATTGACCCAGACCTGTCCGGACTTGAGCTTCGGAATGAGGGTGTGTGCGGTGCTGATGTTCTGGGTCCAGATGCTGGCGGCGAGACCGTACGGCGTGTCGTTCGCCAGCCGTGCGATGTGGTCGAGATCGGTGCCGGCGAAGCGCGAAATGCACAATACTGGCCCGAAGATTTCTTCGCGCGCGATTTTCATGGTCGCGTGCACGTCGGCGAACACGGTGGGCGTCAGAAAAAAACCGTCGCCTGGAAGGCGCTCGCCGCCGGTCACCAGCCGTGCTCCCTCGTCGAGACCGCTCTGGATATAGCTCTGCACGCGCTCGCGCTGAGTTTGCGATACGAGAGGACCCACTTGGGTGCGTGGATCGAAGCCCGAGCCCACGCGGATTGCCCTGGCCCGCGCCGCGATCCCTTGCGTGATGTGCTGGGCGAGGCTGTCGTGCACGAGGAGGCGCGAGCCCGCCATGCACGATTGGCCGGCGTTGAAAAAGATTCCCGGTACCACGCCCGCGATCACGGCATCGACGTCGGCATCGGGCATGACGATCATCGGGGATTTGCCGCCGAGTTCCAGCGATACTCGCTTCAAGTTGCCTGCCGCTGCGGCCACGATGCGGCGCCCGACCTCGGTGGAGCCGGTGAAGGCAATTTTGTCGATATCCGGATGCGCGGCCAGCGCCGCGCCGGCGGTTTCGCCGTAGCCGGTCAAGATATTGATGACGCCGGGTGGGAATCCGACCTCCAAGGCGAGCGCTCCCAAACGCAAGGCGGTGAGCGGCGTCTGTTCGGCGGGCTTCAAAATCAGAGTGCAACCCGCCGCCAGCGCGGGACCGATTTTCAGCAACGCCATCAGCAGCGGAAAGTTCCAGGGAATGATCTGGCCCACCACGCCGATGGGCTCTCGGAGCGAATAAGCCTGGAAATCTCCGGGATCGCCGATCTGGGTGCTGTCGCCTTTTAGTTTGGTGGCCCAACCTCCCATGTAGCGGAGCAACTCGGCGCCGACCTTGATGTCGATGGCGAGCGTATCGGCAAGTGGCTTGCCGTTGTCCAAGGTTTCCAATTCACCGAGGACTTGCGCGTCCGCGCCGATCCGGTCCGCCAGAGCCCAGAGGAGTTTGGCGCGGGCGCCGCCGCTCATCGCGGGCCATGCGCCCCGTTCGAATGCTTTGCGCGCTGCGGCAACCGCGTCGTCCACGTCGGGGGCGGTGGCCGCCGCGACGGTGGCAATGTGCTGTGCAGTGGCGGGATCGATGACGTCGATCGTGCCGCCTTCGCGCGGTGCGACCCAGCCACCGCCTATCAGGAGTTGGTGTTGCCGGTCCAGAAAGGTGCGCGTACGCTCGTCGATACGGTACGCATGCTGTGCCAGCGCGGTATCCAAAGACTCGGGCATGGCGCGAAGACTAAACGCTGACCAAGGGGGTCTTGGCGGTGACATCCAGGCGGGGAGCGAGGTCGCGTTGATAGCGCCACGCCGGAATGAGGCTCAGGAGGTACACCAAGCCATTGATCCCCACATAGGTCATGGCGATGGCGACGATGGCGGATCGGGGTTCGGTCGTGGCGATCCCGTCTGCGCTCTCGATGAAGCCCCCCGCACTCAGCATCAGTCCGACGACCAGTGCGCCGAGTGCAAACGCCACTTTCTCGCTCGCGAGCCAGATACCGCTGTACAAGCCTTCCCGATTGACGCCGGTGGCCGCGCCGTCGGCCACGATGGCGTCGGCCAGCATGGACAGTGTGGCGCTCAACAAGGCGCCGGCGGCGATCCCCGCCTGTAACCCCAAGGGTATCAGCAGCCAGGTCGGCTGATGATCCATGCCCAGCCACAGCAGCAGGTTGAGGAACCAGCCGAGTACACCCACCGTATACACGCCGGACCGCGGCCAGCGACGGCTCAGGAATACCCACAGAGGCTGGCAGGTGATCTGACCGATGGTTGCCACGAGCACGACCATCCCCATGGCGCTCAAGGGTTGATGCACCACGTAAATGCACATATAGGCGAAGGAGCCGTAGCCCAAGCCTTCGCCGAGCTTCTGCAGGAACCCGACCAGCAGCAGCTTGCAGTAGGGTTTGTTCCGCCACACGATCCGGAAGCTGAACACCAGGCTGACCGGCTTATCGTCCGCGTCGACATGGCGGGCGCCGGCCGTCGCGAAGACGGTGAACAGCATCGTGACCAGACAAATCGCGCCGAGAATCGCCGCCATGACGTGGTAACCGCCGATACCGCCGCCGGCCCATTGCGCGATGCCGCCGGCATAGGCACCGACGGTGAGTCCTACGGCCATGAAGGCCACGCGCACACTCATGAGGCGGCTGCGCTCCTCTGCGGTAGCCGTCATCTCCGAGGCCATGGTCAAGTAGGGCACCGAGAATATCGCGTAGGCGGCGAACGCGATGGTGACCATCAAGCCCATGTACAGCGCGCGGGCGGTGACGGCGGCGAATGCCGGCGGATGGAACAGCATCACGAAGGTGGCGCTGGTGAGCAGCGCACCTACAAGCATCGGTGGCCGGCGCCGTCCCCAGCGGGTGCGCAGCCGGTCGGAGAGGCTGCCCACCAGAGGATCGAAGAGAATCATGGCAATCTTCGGTATGAAAACCACGAGGCCCGCAATGGCCGCCGGTATCGCGAGATAGTTCGTCATGAACACCATCAGCAACAGGGCCGGCGCGTCGCGGAAGATGCGTTCACCGATCATGCCGATGCCGTATCCGCCATAGAGCCAGAAGGAGATGCCGCCGTGGCGGGTTTGCGGCGCGTGGGGATCCGTGGGTGACAAGCTTCCTCCTAGGTTTCAACCGATACTATTCTGCAACCTGTGCGGCATTCTGAAATTGCGGTAGCCGCCCATGAGCAGCAGCAGCAGCGCGGGACCGAGAAACAGACCGGCGGCGAGGTGCAGCGATTCTGCATAGGCATGCGTGCGATCGTAGTTCGCGCCGAAGACCACCGGACCCACCCCGGCACCCAGGGCAAAGCAGCTGTAGAGTGCGCCATAAATACCGCCGTAGCTCTTCATGCCGAAATATCGCGCCACCATGAATGCGAGCAGATCGTATTCCGCGCCGGCGGCGAGGCCGATCAGTCCGATCGACAGCACCGCGGTGCGATAATCGAGGCCGGGCCCCGCGAGGAGCAGACATGCCGCGGCGGGGGCACCCAACAGCACGGCTGCGACCGCGGGCGCCCAGAACCGATCGATCAGCCAGCCGCCCAAAACGCGACCGACGATCACCGATAAACCGATCAACGAGGTCAGGCGGACGATGTCGGCATGCTCGAATTCGGCAAGTTTGAGGATGTTCTCCATGTTGGGAATCAGGCCGCCGACCGCGAAGGCCAGCGCGATGAAGCACACGGCCAGGAGCCAGAATCGCCATTCGCCGAGCGTCTCGCCCAAGGTGAGTCCCGGTGTTCGCGCCGCCTGTAATTGCGCTGCGGCGCGACGTTGCCGGGGATCGATGGTGCCCTCACCCGGGTCGCGAAAGCAGAAGAAGCCAATCGGCAACGCGATCAGCAACGGCAGCGCACCGATGGCAACATAGGCGCCGCGCCAGCCGAATTCGACGATGAACCATGCGGCCAACGGTTTGATGACGTAACCGAACAAGCCGGTCCCCAGCAAGGAGAAACCGAGGGCGAGGCCCTTGCCCGACTGGAACCCGTTGTTCACGGCGCGAGTCCAGGTGATGGGCAGCGTGCCGGCGCCGAGCAAGGCGATGATCAGCCACGTGACCCAGTAGAGCGCCAGCGAGCCGTTACCGAAACCCAATCCCATGAAGCACAGGCCGAACAATGCCACCGATGTCAACGCCACCGGACGCACGCCGAAGCGATCGGCCGCGAAGCCCACCGCCGGGCTGGCGACGATCACCGCCGCGGTGGTGCAGGTGATGCCGGCGAAAATCTGCGCGAAGCTCCAATGGAATTCTCTGGCGAGAATCGGTGCGAAGATCCCGATGGTGTAGAACGGCATCGGCGAGAGCCCGAGCGCGATGCCGAACATGGCGGCGGTGACGATCGGCCAGCCGCGGCGAAATTCGCCGGCCTCGGTCGTGGTATTCACGGTCGTGCCGCTCAAAACGGTTTCACCACGCCGATGAACGCCACGCTTGCGATCCCGATCCAATAAACGTAAGCGAGTTTGCGGGAGAGGGCGCCCTCATGGGCGAGTTGATGTTCGAGCGCCGGGGTGGGACCGGTCGTCGCGAGCTCGCGAAATATCACCGCCCAATGACGCATCACGAAACGCAGCAGCAAACCGATCACGAGCAGCAGCGAATAGATCAGCACTTTGGCGGCGTACCAATGCGCCGTGAGCGGGCCGCCGGTGATGAGCGAATAGAGCGCGGTGCCGAACAGCAGCGGAATGACGACGTAACGGATCTTCTCGTCCCAGAGGGTGAGCTTGAGTCCCATCGGTGTGCCCCGCTTGACGAAGGCGGAGAAGGTCAGACTCATCCACAGCAGCATGAAAATCCACACCGGCACGACCCAGGCGGCGAACGGGTTGACACCGATGACGGTGCCCATCTGAAACCCCAGGGGCAGCAGCAAGAGAATCCCGAGGCGTGCGAGGATGTCGATCCGGTAAGCCGTCTCCAGATGGTGCTTGCGCTCTTCCAGCGAGAGATGCGGGTTCAGGATATGAAATGCGGTCTGGAACACTCCCCATTCACCTCCCAGCCAGTAGGTGAGAGCCAGGATATGCATCCACTTGAGCACGAGATAACCGGAAATGATCATGAATCCACCGTGTTGTCAGTCGCCTGTCGACCCAATCGAGTATAGGCATGGGCCGGAAAACCCTCACGGCGCCGACGCCGTGTTTCGACATGCGGGCACCACGTGATGCACACCCGTCATAGTTCGAGCGCACCCGGATTCATCAGGCCGCGCGGATCCACGGCCCGCTTGACGGCGCGCAGCAGTTCGAGCGACTCGCCGGAGATGACGCTGCCAAAGGGGTACAGCTTGCCGAGCTGAAAATGGATGGCGCGATGTGCGTCGTACAGCGCGACGAGATCGCGGCGCAAGGCGTCCATGTAGGCCGAGGTTGCAGCATCGTGCGACTGCCGCGGCAATGCATCCAGATAGCCACGCGGCAGCGTGAGGCGATGATAGGGGCTGTGCGCACCCGGCCAGTAGAAAGCCAGTTCGTAAAGAAAAGCCGAGGTGCCCATCGCCATGAACATGCCGCCGCACCAGATGCCGAAACGCTGCATGTCCGGTTCGCGCTCTTTCAGGAATTCGCGTACCGCCGCATCGAACGCCTGTACCTGGGAGTGAGCGATGTAGCCGTGCAGCGGGACCCACCGCTCACCGTCCGGACCCAGCGTGTTGAACAACGGCGAGAACGGCACCGCGCGCAGCATCGCGGGCACCGTGTTCGGAATCACGGTGCCGCCCGCGGCGATCATCAAGCGGGTCAGGCGACGCGCCCTACCCTTAGCCTCCCGGGCATCGATGCCCTCCAGGGTGAAGTGCGCCGAATAGGGGGCGACACCCAGCGCGCGGACGCCGCCCAGACCCGAGCGGACCAGTTGCTTGAGTCCGGCCCAAGGCGAGCGCGAGGAGTTGACCAACGCCTTCGCGGTCGCGAATTTGGAGATACGCGACTGGCGTTTGATCTGACCCCGCGTCATCGCGGCATCCATCGCGAAATGCTCGTCGTCGAGGCCCTCGAGCGCCGCGACACGCAGGCCCTCGGCCAGCATGCTTAAGTCAGCGAAGGCAAAGGAACAAAAATCGGCGTTGTGCCTGCGTCGGCGCAGCCGCAACGTCGCGCGTGCCTTGATCCCGAACACGCCGCAATCCCCGCAGAAGAGGCCCGCCACATCCGGGCCGTACCAACGTGAGAAGGGCGGCGCGCCGCGCGACGCGGACCCGGTGCTGAGCAGCGCGCCGTTCGCCGTCACGATGTCCAGACTCACCACCGACTCGGCGCTGATCCCGTAGGCCCCCGAGCCACGGCTCACCGAATGCTGTGAGATCGATCCACCGACGGTGGCCGCGAAGCCCGAGAACGGCCCGAAGAAGGGGGTGCGCAGGCCGGTCGGATCGAGCGTTTGCTTGAGCGCCGCCCAGGTGATGCCCGCCTCCACGGTGACGTAACCATCGCGTTCGTTGATCGCGACGATCTTATTCAGTCCGGTCATGTCGATGAGAATCGACCTTTGCACTGCGGGCAGGTAGGCATCGGTGTAGGAAGCCCCGCCGCCGCGCGTGTACACCGCTGTGCCGGTCTCGCCGGCGATGCGCACGGCCGCCTGCAGATCCTCCACGCAGGCCGGACGCACCACCGCCAGCGGCATCTCCCGGCTGTGGTAGACGTCGGTGGCGTAGCCCGCTACGGCGGCACCGACCACGACCTTGTCCTCACCCAGCGCTTGGCTGAGGCGCTGGACGGGAGAGTGGTCGATTGCATGGAGTGACATCACCACGAGTTATACGACGTGGGTTTTGCGCAGTTCAACCTACCCTGGCCGATATTCGGCTACACTCAGCAATCTTGCGAACGCGGAGTGACGGTTGGCCGGAGCGAATCAAAGCAACAGCAGGCAAAACTTGAGCTCCCTGAAGCGCGGGCTGCACGCTTTGTCGCTGCTCAATCTGCGCGAAACGCTCACCGCATCGGAATTGAGCGCCGAATTGCGCCTGCCGCGGACGACGGCGCGGCGGGTTCTCGACACGTTGGTGGAGGAGGGGTACGCAGAGAAGGTCGCGAGAGAGCACAAGTACCGGCTCACCCCGATGGTCAACATGCTGTCGAGCGGCTTTTCGGACGAGAGCTGGATCACCCACGTGGCCGAGCCACTGCTGGCACGCAAGACCATCGAGATCGGATGGCCGCTGGTGGTCGCGACCCCGAGCGGCGAGCAAATGATGGTGCGTGTGTCCACCGACCGCCTCACGCCGTTGGCGCTCGATCATTTCGGTGTGGGCTTCAAGACGCCGATGGTGCACGGAACCAGCGGGCACGTGATGCTGGCCTTCATGTCGCAACAGCATCGGGAACTTACCCTGCAGGTGATTAGGAACTCGGCCGATCCCAAGCAGGCCCTCGCGCGGGAGGATTCGCGGATCCGTTCGCTGTTGAACACGGTCCGCACCCAGGGCTATGCACACATCATCTACAAGGAGTATCCCGAAGCCTCCGTCGGCGTGCCCATCTTCTTGAACGGCGTGGCGCGGGCGTGTCTGCTCATGGGCTACGTGAAGGCCGCAATCAGACCGATGCAGATCGTCGAGAACTACGTGCCGCAGTTGAAATCGCTGTCCGAGAGCATCAGCGCCGGCGTCGCCGAATTGCGCGTGCGGCGTCGCGAAAGCCAGCGGCTCGCCGCAAAAAAAAGGTCGGCATCCAGGGCCCCCGGCTGACGGCAGCGCCCGTCAATCGGGTGTAGCGGCCGCCTCGAGGCCGGCCACGGCGGCGGCTTCGTCATTGTCGGGTGCATCGCCCGCGGCGGCGATGGCACCGAGCGAGCGCTTCTCGGCATCGTAAATAATCACCGCACCGGGAATGGGCAGCAGCTGACCCTTGAGGGTGGCCGCGAGCGTCGCACCCAGCAGGGCATTCCCGGCGAGGAAAGCGCCAACCGCCCGCGAGGGCATCCCAAAGCTCAGCGCACCGCGGCCCTTGGCGATGGCGATGTCGATGCCCGAGTGGCCGGACCCGTCCTCGCGTGCAGCGGCCAGCACGTGCCCACCACCGTCCAGCACCACGACCGCAATCGGCGCCATCGATGCCTTGCGTGCATGCGCAAAGGCGCCTGCGATCGCCGCCATGGCCCGCGCCAGGGTCAATTCCTGGATCATGGTAGTCGCCCCCCCTTGCGGGCACCGCGAATGCCGCTCACCTGATACACCTCCTCGAGATAGGCTCCGGGCTGGGCAACGACGAATACCGCATCGCGATCGAAGCCTGCCGCGGCGCAATCCTCGGGAAAGTTCAGCGTACCGCTGGCGCGTTCATAGGGCTCGTTGTTGTGACGGGTGGTCCACGCCATCATGAAGGCCTCGAACGGCTCATCCGGCCAGCGCAACAGGTCATGATGCAGCATCACGCCGCCGGGCTTGAGCAGCCGGTGACACTCGCGAAGGACCGCGAGGATGGCCGGGCGCGGCATTTCGTGCAGCAGCAGCGTGGAGGCGATCACATCGAAGCTGGCATCCGGAAAACGTGTTTGGGTTGCGTCTTGCTGCGAAAAATGGATCGTATAGCCCAACGAGGCCGCGCGGCCCGCCGCGTAACGCAGCATGGGCGCGCCCAAGTCCACGCCATGCACCTCGGCTTTTGGGAACGCATCGGCGAGAGGCAGAGTGGCGTGGCCCGCGCCGCATCCCATGTCGAGTATTTTCTGCGGCGCAAAATCGGGGAACTGGCGCTTCACCGCCGCTGCGGTGGCGACTCCCAATTCATCATTCAGCGGTCCCAAACCACCGAATGCGAACACATGCACGCCGCGATCGTAGAGCGCGCCGGCAAACACGTCGTCGGGTGCAAGGTCGGTGTGAAAACCGCCCGGCATGACGTGAATGTCGACCGCCGCGGTGTAGTTCGGCAGCGGCAGCGACGGGTCGAGCTCGAGTGTGCCGCGCGTGGCCCGGGCCGCCGCGGCACGCTCGATCAGCGCGGGAAGCTGGCGCTCCACGGCTTCACCCACCGTGTCCCACAACAGCTCCTGTGTGCCGCGCACCAGCAGGCTGTAGCCGGTGTACAGCTGCGAGGATTCCATGACGGCACGCACTTTATCCACGCTGCCCGGCGGCTCGCCATGCTCTGCGGCATGGCGCGGCACCAACACCTCGTCGTAGTGGCGACGCAGCTCGGGATACAGCCCGGACATCGTGTACTCACGCAGACTCGCGATGAAGGCATCGCGCGCGCGCTCATCGTGAGTTTCTTGGATCAACAGCGGATGATGGAATTGTGACATCGAACCTCCTGTGATACTTCGTCAGTCATCGCGTGCGTCGTTTGCTGCCGCCGTCGTCCGTTCGCTCTCCGGTTCCAGCAGCACGCGCGCCATTCGATCGATGAGTGAGCGGCGGGCGGCCGCGCGCGCCGCTTCCACCTCTTCGGGCGCTTCATAAGCGTCGATGGCCGCCGGCAGCGGCGGCTGGCCCGCCGCCGCGAGGCGCTCGTGGGTATCGAGCCGCTCGCGCAGCGCGGAGACTTCGGCTGCCAACGCCAACAGCATCATGACGGCCCGATCGGCATCGGGACTTGCGAGATACTGCGGCCGGCGCGGGCCGTTGGCCTTGCGGCGTCGCTTGATGGGTTCGGCCATAATTTAGAGGCCCAAGGCGCCCGGATTCATCAGGCGCCCGGGATCGACCGCACGTTTGATGCTCTCCAGCAAGTTCAGAGCCGCCGGCTGGCGCGACTTGAGGTACGGATATGTCTTGCCGATCTGCAGATGGGCGCAACCTAACTCGGCGAACAGCTCGATGAGTTCGCTGCGCAATTGACGCACCGCGACCGATGCCTCGGGGTTCGAGGCGACCTTCGGCAGGCGGGCGAGATGCTGCGGTTGGATCATCCGTTCATGATACGCCGTCCGTTGGTCGGGCCAGTAGAACAACGGTTCGATCAGCGTCGTGCGCAGCGACACGGCAAACACCAGGTAACCCCATTCGATGCCATGAGTCTGCAGGAGTGCTTCACGCGCATCGAAATACGCCTCCAGCGCGCGGATCACCTCCAGCGCCCGGGAATGCGGCGCCAGCGCTTGCGTCGGCACCCAGCGCTCGCCGCGATCCCCCAGAATGTCGTTCGGGTAGGTGAAGGGCAGGCTGCGGATGGCGCGCGGGACGGTGGGCTCAAATTCCTTGCCATGCTGCGCACCGATGGCGCGGACGATGGCCAGGTTCGCATCGGCGGCTTGCGGGCTCGCCGCATCGATGACCACGTTCAGCACGAAGGACTCCCCGCCGAGCGAGCGGCGCCCCTTCCAGACCATCCGCGCGGCGGCACCGAGTCCGGCCAATAGCGTCGGCTCGCTTTGTGCCACCGCCTTGAGATAACCCAGATCCTTGGCGAGATTCTGCTCGTGAATGCGCCGCGATTGAACATAGGGGTCGGTGCCGAAACATTCGGCGGCGAGGCCGGTGCGTGAAATTTTCGCCAACGCGTCGAGCAAGTGCCCGGCGTTCGTGAAGCTGAACGACAGAAAACGGCTCTCCGCTGGAAAGGGCAGGAGCTGCAGCGTGGCGCGCACCTTGATGCCGAGTGCGCCGGTATCGCCCAAGAACAAGCCGGTAAGATCCGGTCCATAGGTGCGAAAAAAAGGCGAGGGTCGATTGCTTCCCGAGGCCGAGCCGGTCGCGAGCAGCGAGCCATCCGCGAGCACCACATCGAGGGAGAGAGTGCTCTCAGCGCTGGTCCCATACTGGGTGGAGCCCAAGAACACGCTGCCCTGGGACAGCGCACCGCCCACCGTCGATAGATAGCCCGACATGGGTCCGAAGTAAGGCGTGCGCAGTCCCCGTTGCTGCAGGGCCGTATACAGTTCCTTCCACGTGCAACCGGCTTCCACGGTGACGTACATGTCGGTCTCGTTGATTTCAAC
>Ga0116228_10005171_pt1 | contig 11617 bp, 9 predicted proteins | sample S1TSphfallax_2_FD_89694 | JGI IMG/M metagenome (GOLD analysis project Ga0116228, IMG submission 89694) | Host-associated microbial communities from peat moss isolated from Minnesota, USA - S1T2_Fc - Sphagnum fallax MG | ecosystem: Host-associated > Plants > Peat moss > Unclassified | place: USA...
TATTATTTATTTAAATGATGAATATAAACATGGTCCTTGACTTTATGACTAATACTCAAGTTTAATATGCATTTGAATAGATTCTTAAAAATGGAGATATAAACATTATAGATTAATGAAATGGATAAAAATATGTATGTGTTTTTGACTTTTACATATTGTAATCATAATAGATTCAACTTATAACACATAAGTAGCTTTGAAAACGATGTTGAACAATATTTAATTTCAAAACATACATGTAACTTACATTTATTATACTAAAGGTTCTCAAACCTTGTATTCAACTTACCATAAATTAAATGCATTAAGATTCATAATGAAATTTAAAGAGATTTTGAATTTTCTTTCCTATGTTTGTCAAAAACTATTTCATTTTGCCACACTTTTACCCTAAAACAAAAAGTAACATTTTTTTGGCTCATTTATTTCAACTATTGTTGTCAATAATTTCACTACACCCAAATCTTTTCCATTCCAACCCTTAACTTTGTAATTGTTATTATTTACAACCAATTTTGCGATTAAAATTATAATGTGGCACCCAAATCGCAAGTGCTCTTAATCATAGTTTCAACTACAACCAACTTTGCAATCACAATTGCAACTAGTAAAAAGTATCGGATAGCCTAAAGTAAGGATAGGGTATAAGTATTGGATACCTTAAAGTAGCCTAAGGTATTTAAAACAACAACATAAAAGTAAACCTATTTACCAAAGTAAATTATAATAATGAATTGTGTCAACTAATGTTGAAACATAATGTTTACATAATGACCTTATAGTGAAATCATTTTAACCAAGGATAAATCACTAAAATATAATGAATTTATTTCACTTTTAAGGTCCCATTTTGATTTAGGCTAATGAACTGCACCCCATTTTTAAACTAATGTTGGTAAATGTATTTTTGACCTTCAAATTATGATTGTAAATGATCAAAAACCCATGTTATAGTTCACTAAATGTTTTTCATGTTAACTTGTAGCTTCAATTGCTAATGTTGCTACCATTATTTGATGCAAAACTATAATGACATTCAAGGAATCTTTTGTAATTTTCAAGGAGCTTGAAATGGAATGCGCATATGGCAACAATTGTTATAAAAAATGGACAACCATATTTTTGGTAATGGAACTATGATAGGTCTTTTGACTTCAAAGACATACATTTTCATTTAAAGAATTTTATTTATTTGGAACTATTGATAAGGATTGACATTTTTATTTCAAACTTATTTTGTCAAATGTTTGATAAAATGTGTCATGATAATTCGTTATGTTGAAAAATTTAGTGCATTAGCCTTTTTTGCTAAATCTTTTACATACTTGTGATACCTTGTATTTACCAGTGTTGGGTGGGTATCATAATTTTATGATAGTCACCGAGTAATATTCTTCCCTAAAAAAATTCTAAAATTTTTACACTAAGTAAAGGGTATCAACATTGTTTTTAAATTTAAATTAATTCTTGCAATGTTGGTTTTTAAAAATATGAGAATAATTGGTTCTCCTTTACTAATTCTCACAAACCAAGTACTATTTTTTTAATTAGAAATTAGTTTTTAGAAATTAAAAGTAAAATTTAAAAATTACTGATTTTATTTTTGTTTTTAATAATGAAAACATATAAGCAATGTTAAGGGAAAAAAATTTAATAACCATCAATTTATTTATTGAACTTTTACACTTCAACAACTTCATCCCTTTCAAAATCCTTCCAAACTTTTCTAACTCCTCTTCTAAATCAATATCCCTTTCAAGGAATTCTAATAAATTAGATGGAGATTTACATCTTATTTTAGGATCATTAGGCCAATTTTTGTCAACAAAAATCAACTTTTCTAAATTATATGTTTGCAAATGACATCTCCTAGAGTTAGTAAGAATTTTAGCCAAAGATAAGATCTTTTTTTTAAAATTTGTGATCCAACAATCACCAAAATATGTCAAGCTAAAAATCCAATTATAAGAAACATCGCCTCATGTTTCTACCACCATTGAAAGGACATTTGATGTCTTTAACATCCAATTGATACTTTTTGAAAATCAAAAGATTCTTCTTAACAAGTTTTTTTATTGGTTCACTTGTACTTGAAATTGCTCAAATATATCCAAATTCCAATCTTGATCAAAAATATTTTGGTCAACAAAATTCATTTCTAATTTCACCAAAGGATGCAAATGCTCATGAAATTTGACCAACATAGGATATAGAGATTTCCTATCATATTCTTCAACAAGGGCGACACCTTACTCTCTTCCAACAAATGAGGATACTATACGAAAGTTCTTATACCTAGGGTATAGCATCAAAGAAATCTTATGGGTTTTCCTCTTAGCATAAACCTTTAAGAATGAAAGGATAGAATCCAACACATTGATTACCTCCCTTCTAATGTTAGAAATCAACAAAGATAACTCATCACTAACAATTGAATCATCATCCATTAGGCTTTCAAATGAAGGTAAAACTTGATTTTCTTCCCTAAGTTTTAAATTCATGGAAATGGCAAAGTGTAAAACATCACTAAGAAGCCAATGTCCACATGACTAATTAAGAACATAAGCAAACACAAATAGGGAAACACAATCAACAATAATTTGATAAATTTGCCATGTCAAAGGTGGATGCACTCAACAATGACTTTCACAACAATATATTTGTTGTAACAAATCATAATGGTAGATCAAAATTATATAGCTTTTTGAAACATATTGATTTCATTAACAAACCTACTAAAAAACAATAACAACTTGATTAGTTATCCTATCAAATTTCACACCACAAAAATTTTAAAAAGTTGAAACAATAATGAGTTTGAAAAAACTACATTGTTTTGATTAGAATGTTTAATTTTTTGAATCAAATTCCAGTTTCAAAACAAGCCTTATTCCATTTTTGTTTGCCTTCTTAGACTTCTTAGGCCAAGTGATGCATTTTTACAAATCTACTTGGGTAGACTTGATAGAAATGTATTCTAAATTTTTGCAATTTTTTTCCTCTACAATGTCATATTGACATGCTTTTGAAAACACATGTCCAAAACAACTATCTTGAAAGCTTTCTTTCTAACCCAAGAAATTCACAATTTGCAACAGATTTTAAAACATCAATCATTGCATTGAGATTAGATCCTTCATCTTTAACATAAGCAATATTTTTTTTTCCTTGAACCATACTTATTGAACAATTTTGTCAAAATTTTGGCCAAGGTTTGCCTTGTTGTTTCTATTGCTTCAAATAAACCAATAATCACATGTTTGGGCTATCAATCACTACCTAGAAAATTAATCAATATTGCGAACACATCATAAGTTCTTTTAGACATCCAAAGGTCAAAGCTAGCTGTTGTAAAATGACATTCTACCAAGGCAAGAAGAACATATAATATATTTTTCTTCTCCACTAACCTTGGCAATATATCTTGTGAAAACTGCCTTTTCGAAAGAAATTTAATTTTGAACAAAGACGAGAAATTAAACGTTTAAGCCACATATTTTCCACAAATTGCAAAGGTAAATCATTATTAACAATTAACATACCAAGGTCCTCAAAAAATTCTTTCTGTGACACATCTTCATTTTTTAAAATATCTTTGACAAATAAAATTAAATTAAAGATTGATCCTCCAAATGGATTTGTTCTTTTCTATATGCTTGTCTTTCCTTGATGTTTCTTAGTACATTGTTCACTTCTTCTTCAAACATTTGTGCAATAAAAAAATGATCTGCATCCACATCTTTTTTAAAAGAAAATATTCCATTGGTTTTGTAATAAGAAAGCAATCTTTTCCTTGCTTGAGTTTTTGGATTTATTCCAATTATCAAATTTTAATAATAAAGTATACAGTGCATTTGTGTGTTTACCAAATCAACTTTTGCATTGTCATTTATTTACACAATAAAAACTCCAACATAAAGAGGTTATGCCATGTGGTTTCTAGATTTTCCTTTGAGCATGCAATTTTTCCAAATTTTCCTTCATTATTTTTTCACTGCCATTTTTTGGATTCCTACTTGTTCTATTTGGACACTTGGATTTTCCTCAAAACCATCTTTTGCAACTACATCATTCATACATATTTCAATTGTTTCATTATTCCCACTTATCACATTTTCATTTGCAGAAGATTCTTCCATTGGTAGTTTTCACAAAACTATGTCCAAAGATAATGCAGAAAACAGCTATTCTTCAGCAAACTATGCAAAATTTCTAATAAAATTTCTAATCAAAATAAAAGAAAGAAAGAAAGAAGCATTTATAAGCAAATGGGTTTAAAGGTTTAAAGAAGATCTTTACAAACAATGGGGTTTAAGGTTTTTTAAAATTATCAAGAAACCATTCATTTTTGTCTCTCATATCATCATGGAAAAATAAATTAGGTTTAAGGGTTTTAGATTTAAATAAAAGGTCCGAATTTTAATCCTACACATAGTAAAACTCACAAACTATACTAAAACAGAACGTATTCAACTCAAAACAAAAAATGACAAACAAAATAAAGCAAAGAAAAAAAAACTGAAAAATTTTGGGAAAAAAATATTTCTATTGTTGGATGAAGCTTATTGGTGTTGCTCCAAGCTCTTCCACCTACACAAGAAAGTGAGGAGGGAGTACCAACTAACAAGGTAAAACATCATTGATCAAGTTGCGACAACAAGTAGTAAGGTAACAAAACAATAATTGGGGGCGGGGCGTTAAGAGGTACCTAAAAAGAAGCAAACAACAAGGCGTGATGGCAGGGCAACGATGGTAGGGTAACAAGGCATGAGTAGCAAAAGAAGGAAAAAAATGGCAATAACAAGGTGTGAGAACACAACTAACAAAGTGGGAGAGCACCAACAACAAGGCATGAAAGCAGGAGCGGTAAGGCATGACATGAGAAAAGCAAAACGTGATGCAGAAATAGCAAGGCGCAACACAAGAAGAACAAGACACAAAAATGAAGTACAACAAGGCGCAAGAACGCCAACAACAAGGCATGAAAGCGAAATTAACAAGGCATGACACGAGAACAGCAAGGCGCAACATGAGAAGAGCAAGGTGCAACACAAAAAAAACAAGGCGCGAAAGCAAAGTGCAACAAGGTGCAAGAACAACAAGGCACGAGGTGTGAGAACAACAAGGCACAAGAATAGCAAAGCATGAAAGCAATGAAAGCAACAAGGTGTGAAAGCAACAAAAATAACAAGGCATGAAAACAATGAGGTGCAAAAGCCTCAAAACATGAAAGCAACAAGGCGCAAAAGCCATGAAACATGAGAGTAGCAAGGCACAATGTGAAAACAACAAGGCACAAAAAAAAGGCACAATGTGAAAACAACAAGGCTCAAGAAAAACAAGGCACGACAACAAATGTAGCAAGGCAACGAAAGAAAAAATCAAACACAACAAAAAAACAACAATGTTAAAAGAAAGGAAAAAAAACAACAACAATAAGGATAAACATGAAACATAACCCTTTATGCAAAATTTTGGGGTTTGCAAGAAGGAGTCATTGTAATGCAGTGGCTCCAACCTAACCTTAAGTTTTCATGGCAACTAAACCTTAAGATTCAAACCTAGGTAAATGTTAGACCTTACCCAGTTCTCTGTTTTTGTTTTTTTTAAAAATCCAGTTCCCAAAAATGTCAAAACCAATAGCCTAATATTCAGTTAGGGCATCACTCAAGGTGATACTTTGAAGGGATCAGATTGGGATGCCCATGTGATGCTTGAAGGTGTTTGTGATACCCACCTAACATTGGTATTTTGCATCCATGTTTGATGAATCCTTATGCAATTAAAAAATTAATCATGATATTTGGTTTCAAAATTTTGACTAGTTTTTATTGAGACTTGTACCTTCACATGGGTGTCAATTAATATAAACCCATCTATGAATTATATATATGTAACAAATGGTTTCTTGTATTAAAGGGACAATTTTTTGTTATTCTTTTAGAGTAGCTCTAGAAATAGATACAAAAAATAATTATAGAAAAGTAGATTTTATAAAAGACTTACTAAAAATAATTATTGTCAAAGTACCAAAACAATCTATCAAAACAAATTACCAAACTTGATTTGAAAGGGTGATTGAAGCAATTGACATTTTGTTGGAAAGTTCATTCCAAGGGATACAAATTAAACACTTATAATACTTGATTTGGAGTTCATTTGGAGAAATTATGAGTCATCAAAGTTTCCTACCAAATTGTTTGTTGAACTACCAAATCGACTACCAAAGCTCATTATTTTCATGATTTCAAAAGTTAAATCAACTCTAATTAGGATGAATGATATGAAATTGGAAAGTTGTTTCCAAGGGCTACAAATATAAACTTTCAAAATTATGAATTTGGATTTTATTTGGGGAAGTTATGAATTTTCAAAATTTTGTAATTAAACTGTTAGTTTGGTCGGCACTAATTAATAAAAATGGCTCTACCACTTCAGTAAGGGTACCACCTTATTTAGTTTTGAACAATAACTATTTTTTGAAGGATCACTAGAGGTTTTGTAAGGGATATCGATTTGCTTTAAGGATTCAATGCAAATTTTAAAAAGTTGTGTAGTTCCATAACTTTGGTGTGAAATTTTGATACTTCTTAATGTTGTTTTCTTTGTTTTTTAAGGAAAGTTTTATAGTTCATACTTTTTGAATCCTTTGAATTCATCAAAGGTAACCATTTTGATTATTGAAATTATTCTATAGTTCATATTCCACTTAGTTGTTTGTGTGAATTTTACAACTCGTAACCTATAATCTTGTTATTTATCAAACAATAATTATCATTTTTTTATCATACTTTTAATAATGGTGTAAAAAGGTGCACAATACTTTAAATGACAAATCTATACATCAAACACATACAAACTTGCCTTTCCTATTGTAACATTTTATTTTATCAATTATATAACACATTGATACAAAGCTACCCATAAACAACATCATAGAACACTAGATCAAGCAATTTACATGATCAAATAGTAAGGTGTACCACAATTTCATATTAGGCAATTGTTGATTTATGTATGTATTTTGTGTATATTTGTATCGGTTTCAATGCATGATATGCAATTTACATCATAACAAAGTCTACAATGTTCATGAAAAAAAGTTGAAGACCTAGGGTAATGATTAAATTTTTCATCATATACTATTAAAAGTGCAAATTATAATGTGATACCACCTAGCAATCACTAGGATTTCAAAACAAATGTACAACTTCTAATTTTGGTTTAGAAGAGTTTCCACTCCGACATAAGATAAAATTCCATTTCATAGGTTACATGAAAAGCTTGTGTTTTTTCATCATGTTTTCAAAGTTTATGGTTGACATATAAGATTTGTAATTGAAAACATTGGGTTAAAGTTTGCTTCATATAACTTTAACAATTGTGGTGGGACCACATTGGTAATAAAATATTCAAAGTATAGTCCTAAGATTGGGTGGTCACCTCAACAAGACACTTTGTGCTTGAACAATATAAGTTGTGATTTTGGACATGCAATGAAACATAATTTAGCATATGAAGATAGGAATATTTCCACCCTATTCTAATTTTTAAAACATTTAAAACATAACCCCATCAACCATAGAACTACAAATGACCATTGTACTAGTTACAAGTTTTTAGAAGTCAATAAGATTAACACATGAACTACAAAGATTTGGAGTTCCAAATTGTCATCCAATGTTAATATATAGAACAACTCTTATGTAACATGTGTTACAATTTTATGAAATGACCACAAAATGAAGTTCTACAAGTCAAGATACTATACTAATCACATAATTAGCTCTTCAAATCTATGTTGGAACTAACTTGATACAACATGCCTAACTATTGAATCTATTGTTATGTACCCTTGTCTTCACCTTTATGTAAATTTGAAGGAAGGGTCAAAACCTATTAATAGGAACCAACTAGATTACTTTATAAAAAGATTGTGATTCCTTTTTTTAATAATCCTTTTTATTTTTTCATATGAATTTTTTTTATTAAAGTATTTTGCAATTTTTTATTAGAAACACACATATTTGCCTCAATATATCACATGTTTTGTGTTAATTATTGTTAAATAAATATGAATTTTTCAAAGTGTAAATGTTTTCAAATTTTACATTTTGTTTTGAAAATTTATCATAACTTCAAATCATACCAAATTATGTTAACTACTTTAGGTTTTAGTTTCTTTTATTATAAGCTACAACTTTGCTGTATATGTTATGTACATTACACCCCCATCTACATGTGGTAAAAGACTTTTGAAATTTTGAAACATATTTTGAAGTTCTAAAAATTTCAAATTCCATAACTTGAATTGTGAGTGTTTTTGAACGTGAGTAATAGGTTACTATCATCTAATTCTTTTATTATCAAAATTTCTTTATTAAAATAGTCTTTTACCATAGTCCTTCGAAAAATTGATTATTTACAACACAACCATAGTTAAGTTCAAGAGTCCTCTACTAAAACCAAAACCCAAAATTAAATTAAATGAATTTTTAATTTGAATTACTCAACATTCATATTAATAGTTTAACACAACTTCCTATTATTAACATGACATTAAAATGGCACCACATAAATATATTTAACAAAGTTAATAGTTTTAGCAATCTTTCTACATGGTTTTTTTAACTCCTTTGATTGTGATCGCACTCAAAAGCAATGCACCATTATACTAGAATTTAAATTCAAATGGTGTAAAAAAACCAAAACCAAAACATTTGAATACCTTCACATCATAATCATCCATGAAGATCTCGTTTCATTTGTATAATAAGTTGATAAATACATTATTCTACATTAAAAAAACATGTAAGTGATAACCAAAAAAAAAACCTAAAAAAAATGCCCTTAATGCACCATGTTTTCAATGTGTGATTTTTATTCTAATGCCAACCATTCCTTCCAAACATAACAAGAAAATAATCTCCACAAGAACAATATGTCATGTTTCATTAAGTCTAGATTTTGCAAATATGAGTTATGGTGACATTCATTTTAATTTGCATTGACCAACCCAAAACCAATCTTTGGACCACGTCCATTATAACATTTGAAAAAAAAGTTTGAATATATAAAACTACATCAAAAAGTCAAAATGGAATAGTCTAACATGGTTTATAGCAACGTACAAATTATATTACACATATTCTTATCAAATTCACTTGAACAATCTCTCACCTTCAATTTATGAACAAAGTTCAAAAGGTTACAAACTAAATAACAAAATCGACTTTCTTTGGCCAAAATAAAAGTTCTAAATCCTATTCATAATATGTCCCGCTATACATGTACAAGTTCTATTTGGGTTTACGACAAGTTGAAATTGTTGACAACCCTTTTCCATTTTTAGATTGGCCTTGGTTGTGAACATTTTTATCAAGATTGATCATGGATTGTAACTTCTTAGGCAATTGTTTGACTTTAGAACTTAGTAATGTCACCTTTTCATTACTAGGATTACAAAATGCAACATTTATGCCTTGATATTTGTTTGATCCTCTTGGAAGAATAACATTTGTAATGAACACATTGATTAAGTTAAACATCAATTTGCAATACACATTAAATGGGTAATATTAGAAATTTCAACTAAGGTAGTATTGGGAGTTACAACACATGTATTCAAGGTTGATAGGATGTACAAACAAGCTTTCTTTTTATTTGGTAACTCATTCATTGTACCAACCCTGTGGTTTTGGAAGGAGTACCTAGTAAGAGGTGGAACTTTTAGATCTTACGTGTCGTGTAAATACATATCATCATACAACATACATCGCTAACATACCATACTCACATACACACACAAACACATAACATGGACGAGAACATACACAAATACCCATGTACCACAACTGAAAATGTAACGAGAAATATCTACTATCATAAAACTCATGATGCAAACACATATAGTCAAGCCAAGCCCACTCCACTCAAAGAATCTAGGTCGATGCTAATAAGACACCATAGCTCGAAGCTCCACTAACTCCAACTACTCCCAACGTTATAGGCTCAATTTAAATAATTACGTTCTTTGAGCCCTTTCTCACACTATACCCCCACTCGCAACATGAGGGTGGGTCCTACCAAAAGAGCCACTCTCTTCTAACCCTAAACCTATAAACCCTAAACCTAGAAACCCTAAGTAGGCACCACTCACTACCATAGCACACTATACGCTATTGCTAACACACATATGGTCATGACATATGTAACATGGTTTACATGAACTTCTTTAATTGTAATTTCTTCACTGTCACCTAAAAATGACACATTTATACATAATTAAATACAACGATTCAAACAATAGATCATGGGTACTAAATGAAATTTGAAATGCATGGAAAAAAATGTTGGAACTAGATTTAATTGTAGATAATGTATGTACATTCATATTGAACAAAATTTCTAAACCTTGTACTTGTCTTTTACATTATTTGCAAAACAGGCTCCATAACTTCAGTAATTTTAATATCATTTGCATTATCAATCCAAGTGATTTCAAATTGGGCCACTAGGTTATGCACATATAAAGGAGGTTGTTCCTCTAAATCTAGGACCACATACTTCCCTTGTACTTTAATAGGTGATTCAATAGGTGTTAGTGGGACATTTAGTCAAAAGGGACAAACAAAAGAAAAAGGTCTATCAAAATGACCATGGTTTAATCAAATTGGGCATAATGATTTGACGTTAGCTAGATAGGCCTAAGCCAAGGTTACCTACATACCTAGTACATTTAACTAGCCTATTACTTAGAACGAGGTTTCCTACTTAACATATTAGTAGTTCACTAATAATACTTAGGTACCTACTACCTACCTAACCTAACATAACTATCCAGCTTATTAACTAGTATTACGTTATCTATAACTTATTATAACTAGTAGGCTAGCCTATTAACTAAGCCTAGGCTAAATTCCTAACATAGGCTAGGTTAGGTTATGCTTGTGATGAATTGCCATTATATAATGTTATCAATTCATGTTTGGTAGGTAGGTAGGTGTGTCACGAATTAATAACATTCCATATTAAAGTGGCAATTCATTAGCTACAAATATAATTTAACCGAACCTATGCTAAGTAGATAACCTAAGATTAATTAATAAGCTAGCCTACCTACCTACCTACCTACCTTACCTTACTCTACTTTAGTATACTTCCTACCTATTTACCACATATGATTAACTAATAATTATTGCCTATTTACCTACCTACTCTACCCACTTATTCTACCTACCTACTTTGTATTGTTCAATCACACAATGAAATGTAGTTGGAATTCAAAGAATTGTGAATTCACTTGTGTCAATTTGTTAATGTTTTGAATTTTTCAAAAACATTTTTAAAAACTCATTTGAACATTTACAAAATATATTGATTTTATTGATTGATCTTTAAATACACTGCAACATTATGTATTTATTTGTTTCATTTTAATAAGATTTGTGATTAAAACACTACTAGGAGATGCGGCCCAAGTTCACTAGGCATTTCACTAGGATTTTGAGTGAACTAGGACAGATTCACTGTATGAAATCATGGTAAAACATGTTAACCCCTAGTGACCGGGGATCGGTCGAGAGGACATGTCAATTAAGCTAGTGAAACAAGA
>Ga0116228_10005172_pt1 | contig 11616 bp, 15 predicted proteins | sample S1TSphfallax_2_FD_89694 | JGI IMG/M metagenome (GOLD analysis project Ga0116228, IMG submission 89694) | Host-associated microbial communities from peat moss isolated from Minnesota, USA - S1T2_Fc - Sphagnum fallax MG | ecosystem: Host-associated > Plants > Peat moss > Unclassified | place...
ACTACCGGCGCCGCGCAACTCGTCTACAAGGCTTACATTCGCACGTACAAGATCAAGAGCATGCGCGAGCTCGTTGCGGCCGGCGGCGACGCCTATGCAGGGTTCATCAAGTACGTGGAAATGATGCGTTCGCTTCAAGGCAACGAAGGCATCACGGTCATGGACGCCGAGGATGAATTCGAAGGCATCACGCACACGGCATTCAGCGGCCTCGAAGGGCTGCTCGCGGCGTTCGGAGAACAAGTGTCTGCGGCCAGTGAAATCCCGCTGGTGCGATTGTTCGGCCAATCGCCGCAAGGGTTTAGCACTGGCGAGACCGACCTGCGCAATTATTACGACCGAATTCATCAGAAGCAGGTTCGGGACCTGCACGTCGGCGTCAACATGATTTATCATGTGATGGCGCTATCGGAGGGCGTGAATTTGCATAAGTCGGTGAGTCTAAAGTTCAAACCTCTATGGCAGATGAGCGCGAAGGAAAAGTCCGAGATCGCCAGCAGCGTGACGAGCGCCGTGACAACGGCAGAAGGCAGCGGGCTTATCGACAAGCCTACGGCTTTGCGCGAACTGAAGCGATCGGCTGAAGAAACCGGCATCTGGGGTTCGATTACCGACGAACTGATTACCGAAGCCGAAAACGAACCGCCGCCGTTGCCCGAAGAGGGCGCGGCGCCCGCCCAGGTGCAGGGCAAGGCGGCAGGCCCTAGCAAGCCCGAAAGCGGCGATCCTGGGGCCGCAGGCGGCGAGTAATGGGCCGCACCCGTGACGACCACGTTAGCGCCGCGCTAAGGGCCGAGGCGCATAAGCGGTTCAAGCTGGCTGAAAGGCTGGAAGCCGAATACATGCGTTCGCTCCGCATGCTAGCGGGCCAGATTGACCACATTGTCAAGGGGATGGCGCCCGGTGGTGTGGTCAAGGATTCTCACGAGCTACAGCGCGTGCTGCGAGCATACGGAGTCTCGATTCGTCCGTGGGCGGTATCGGTTGCGTCGAAGATGGTGAATCGTATCGCTAGTGTTGACGACAAACGATGGTTTAGCTTATCGAAACAGATGGGAACCGCATTGCGACGCGAGTTGCAGAATGCACCGACGGGGAGATGGCTGCGCCAGTACCTCGAAGAGAATGTGCATCTCATCACATCTTTGCCCGAGGATGCAGCGACGCGAGTCCACGATCTTACATTCGGTGCGTTAGCGACGGGGCGCCGCGCTGAAGAAATTCAAAAAGATATTCTTCGAACGGGCGAAGTGACATTAAATCGCGCTCGTCTTATTGCTCGGACTGAAGTGGCGAGAACTGCTTCGGGTCTTGTTCAATCGCGGTGCCAGCATGTCGGCGTCACTCACTATGTTTGGCGTACTAGCATGGATTCGACTGTGCGCGAGTCGCACAAAGCAATGAACGGCAAGGTGATTGCTTGGGATACTGCGCCGACGCTTGAAGATGGCACGGTCTGCCACGCTGGACAGATATATAACTGCCGTTGTTATCCAGAACCGATATTGCCAGACCTTGACCGGTCGTAAGCATCAAGCTACATTATGTAGCACTCATCAAGTATAGTTGCGCCCAACAATAAGGGACGATATGCAATCGCAACCATCGGTCGATCCGGTATCCGTGCTCATGGTGATTTTTACCATGATTCTCGGTCCGCAACTCGCTCCGGCTGCGGCAGCATACTCTATGATTTTGCTGGGGGCTTTCGTTGGCCTGATGATTGGTGTCCGCAGGCGCGAACCTACGAGCAGAATTGGAACGCTGGCTTACAGCGTCATCACCCTTGTCACGTCGTTGGCGATGACGGTATTCATTAGCGAATTCCTTAGTCCTCATCTTCCGATGGCGCAGACTGAATGGTTGTACTTTCCTGTTTCGCTTGCGACCACCGCATTCGGCGAGCTATGGATGGAAAAATTACAAAATTTCGTTGGAACGTTGTTCGGCCTGTTTTCAAAAGGACAGAAATGACCGCCACTTTCCAAGGGTTTCTTATGGCCTTGCATATCGCCCTCTGCTTGGTTGGCATGTGGTGCACCCTGTGCCGGCTCAATTACATGGGCCGCGCGACACGCCACGCAGTGACCGTCGAACATTTCTTTCTTGGCCTACTCTGCACGGCGCTACTGGCCGTGCAGACGTCGCCGTGGGTATTTGTAGTATTGGCCGCAGTATTAGCGCGATTCGCGCTAACTTCGAAACGGTGGCTGCACCCGTTGCCGAATTGGAGCCTGCGAAAATACAGCTTGATGAAATAGGCTTGAGTATCTGAGCCTTACAATCACGCCATCAGCTCAAAGTGCTCCAATTTAACAGCATACCACAGAGGTCCAAATGCGCAACATGATTTCGAAATTCGGCTTGATGTTCGTCGCAATGCTGTCGATTGCGTCGGCCGCCTTCCTGACGGCGGCCGACGCGCAAACGCTGCCGTACCAGAACCCGACGTACATCCCGAATTCGGTCCTGGCGCCGGTGACCCTGTCCGCCCCCGGCGCGGTGGCGTTCACGAACAGCGGCGGCGGCGTGATGTCGCTTCGCGTGTCGGGTACCTGTACCAGTCTCGCGGCGACCGTGCAGGCCAGCAACGACGGCACGAATTACACGGTGATCAACATCTACCCGGTCGCCAGCTACGGCGCGGCAGCCAGCCCGGCCAGCGCTGTTGCGGCGGCGGGCTTCTGGAAAGCCAACGTCAGCGGCTTCACCAGTGTCAAAGTCAACGTGACAGCACTGACTGCCTCCTGCACTTTTGCACTGGTGGGCGCTCCGCTGGACTTCACCAACCAGTTCTAAGCTCTGCCTGACGGCCATGACGCAACGGAGTACGTTCTATACGGTCGAGAAGATCGGGCCAAACCGGGAAAAGACCCCCGAGGGCTATCTTCTGTGCAAGAACGTACCCATCGCCCGCACGGGCATGATGATTTACGGGCCTGACGAAACACCGGTCAAGGCAGGCCCTGACGGCATCACCAGGATTTTTCGGGACGATAAAGAACTGTTTCGACCCGAGACGATTGCCAGCGGAAACGGCAAGTCCGTCACGGATACGCATCCAGAAGACGACGTGGTGCCGTTGACATGGAAAGAGCTGACGATCGGCACGATGTTCAACGTGCGCCGTGGAGACGCAGGGGAAGACGACCTGCTACTGGCGGACTTTTTGATCACCGATATCGACGGAATCAAGCTTGTCGAAGACGACAAGGCGGAAGTAAGCCTCGGGTACGATGCCGATTACATAGAAGTTGAACCGGGCATTGGCCGTCAAGAGAACATTTACATCAATCACGTTGCCGTGGTTGCAGAAGGACGGTGCGGCCCCCGCTGCGCAATCCGTGACCATAAGACCCTCAAGGATGACGACATGAGCAAGACCCGGGATGCCAAGACTGCCAAGACCGCCAGCGTGCGCGACAAGCTGAACGAGTTCTTCACCAAGGCTTTCAAGGCGAAGGACGCCGCGGAAGTTGAGAAGCTGGTGGAGGACGCCGCCGCTGAGATGGCCGAGCAAGGCACTGGCGACACGCATGTCCACATCCACGACGAAGGCACCGATGAAGACCGCTGGAAGCAGAACGACGCCGAACACGCCGAGATGCGCGAACGCATCGAAGCTCTAGAAGCGCACATCGCCGGCAAGGGCAAGACGGGCGATTCGGGCGAGTCCAACCCCGATCCGAACAAGAACACGCAGGGCAAGCTGAATACCAACACGCAAGCCCTTGACAGCGAGTCCGAGCAAGAAAAGAAGAAGGCCGAAGACGCGGCGCGTGACGAAGAGACGCGCGCCGACGAAATGGCCCTCGACGAAGTGCCGGAAGACCTCAAGGAAGAAGTTCAGAAGAACAAGGACAAGGCACGCGACAGCGCTTTCATGGCAGAAAGCGTGCGCGAGGTGTTCTCGATGGGCGAGATCCTGGTGCCCGGCATTGCCTTTCCGACCTTCGACTCGGCGGCTCGGCCGGGCCAGACCGCAAAGACGCTCTGCACCTTCCGCCGCAAGGCACTCGACGCCGCGTATACGTTCCCCGAAACGAAGACGCTGATCGACACCATCCTCGCCGGCCGCAAGCTGGACACGTCAAAGATGACGTGCGACGCCGCCCGCACTTTGTTCCGTTCTGCCGCTGCGTTGAAGCAACGGGAGAACAACGGCAAGAGCGCCACCCGCAACACGGCGGACGCGGGCAACCAGCCCCGTAAGGCTGTGGTCACGCTGGCCGATCTCAACGCCAAGAACGCCGCTCATTGGGCGGGCAAGAACTGAACCTCAACCCGATTCCAGTTGGAGCAAGAAACATGAACAGCATTCGCTGCAAGACCCGCGACGCCGCCTTCCAATTCCGCATGGGTGCGGGCTTCGCCGGCGATGTCAACCGCACTCACCCGGCGTCGATCGAACCTGCGATGAACGATAGCACGAACCCGATCGCCTCGCCCGGCCTCGCCTGCCTCGCCACGACGAGCAATACCGTTCGCGGCATCATCGCTGGCGACAACGCGCTGACCAGCATCTACGGCGTTGCCGTGCGCCCCTACCCCTTCCAAGTGGCGGCGGCCAGCAACTACGGCGCGCAGTCCTTCGGCTCTGCCAGCTTCGCGGCGGGCCAACCCCTGGATGTCCTGCGGCGCGGTTACATCATGGTTCAGATCCCGGCCGCGCAGGCTGCGGTTCCGACCAAGGGTTCCGCCGTGTTCCTGTGGTACGCGGCCAGCAACGGCGCCCATGTCCAGGGCGGCTTCGAAGCGCAGGCGACCGGCGGCAGCACGGACGCCCTGGACACGGTGGCCTATCAGTTCAACGGCCCCGCCGACGCGAATGGCATCGTGGAACTGATGCTCAAGGTCTAATCCGGCACCTGACGGGGCCGAACGGCAACACCTCAACTTCTACGAGAGACGAAACATGAACCAAGTTCTGACTCCGCCCCGTCGCTTCCGCGCCAAGACGCGGGACACGATGACCTTCGACAACGCCTATCGCACGATCGACAGCGCCGGCAACATGCTCGGCAAGCGCCTCGAACATGCGTTCAAGACCCACGACGGCGCGCGCACGGTGGACTCCACCGGCGCCTTCATGGTGGGCGAGCTGGAACGCCTTGACTTGACGCTGCACGAACCGCTCGCCGCCGTGACGTGGTCGCGCGACATCGACCTGCGCGAGGACGTGACCATCGCCGACGAAGTGTCCAGCTTCACGCTGAGCACTTTCGGCAGCTCTGGCTCGCTGGGCACCGGCAACGGCATCGGCAACGGCAAGGCGTGGATCGGCAAGAACACCGACCAGATCGCCGGTGTGTCTGCGGACATCGCCAAGACGCCGCATGCGCTGCGCCCGTGGGCCGTCGAGCTCAAGTACACGATCCTGGAGCTGGAATCGGCCGCCAAGCTGGGGCGCCCGATCGATCAGCAGAAGTACGAGGGCATGCAGCTCAAGCACCAGATGGACATCGACGAACAGGTGTACATCGGCGACACGGGTACCGGCGACACCGGCCTGCTGAACAACGCGCTGGTCACCAACGTCTCCAACCTGCCGAACGGCGCCTCGGGCTACTCCACCTGGACCAAGAAGACGCCCGACGAGATCCTGGCCGACGTCAACACGATGCTGACCAGCGTCTGGCAGGCTTCCGCGTGGGCCGTGATGCCCGATCGCCTGCTGCTGCCCCCGGCGCAGTTCGGCTACATCTCGACGCAGAAGGTGTCCAGCGCCGGCAACGTGTCCATCCTGAAGTACATCATGGAGAACAACCTCCTGACGACTTCTGGCAAGGGCCAGCTGACCATCCTGCCGGTCAAGTGGTGCATCGGCGCCGGCGTCGGCGGCACCATCGGCACCACGGGCACGGTCGACCGCGCGGTGGTGTACACGAAGGACAAGAAGCGTGTCCGCTACCCGATGACGCTGCTGAACCGCACGCCAATCCAGTACGACTCGATTTACCACAAGACGACGTACTTCTGCCGCCTCGGCTGTGTGGAAGTCGTGTACCCGGAAACGATCGGCTACTTCGACGGCCTCTGATGCAGACCGGCGCGAGCCGGCTCGCGGTACAGTAAAGGGCGGGCGGCTTGCCCGCCCTTTTCACATGGAGCATCAGATGAACGCGAAGCCTTGGGACAACCCCGGCACACCCCCCACCGACGCAGCGGTGGCGCAGGCCGCCGCGCAAGCGGCAAGCACCCCCAGCGCCGACCCCAACGCGATCGGCCCGGCAACGGCCCAAAGCGGGCCGCCCAGCGGTACCAATGTGGCTACGCAAGGTGCCGCGCCCGAAGTAGCAAAGGACATCACGGTCACTGTCATGGTGCCAAAGGCGTTCACGCTGCGCATGATGACTGACAACGGTGCTCACATCGAACAAAAGTTCGAAACCGGGCCGCAAGAAATGCTTCTTGAGCACGCCGAGCACTGGTGGTCGAAGGCCAACGGCGTCAGCATCTACCACAAGTCCTGACCACACGGAGGCCGCCATGCCGCTCGAACAAGGTAAGTCCGAAGTCGCTTTCGAACACAACGTGAAAGCGGAAGTGGCGGCTGGCAAGCCTCAGAAGCAAGCGGTGGCAATCGCCTACTCGGAACAACGCGCAGGCGACGAAAGTGGCCGGCGCGTTGACTGCCTGCCGCGTGGCATGGACGCCAGGACCCTCAACCAAGCACACGACAAATTTTGGGGCAACAAATGACTGTCCGTATCCACATCCACCGTAAGACGGCCGACGCCGATCTCAACCTCACGGTCAGCCAGAAGCAATCCCTGATAAAGGATTTCCTCATCAAGACCGAGACCAGGGATCGCATGGAAGCCGAAAAGTTTCTTCGTGCGAAAAGCTGGGACCTTGATCGTGCTGTGCAGGCATGGGAACGCGCAGACAGAACAAAAGACGGCAAAGTGACAGACGCGGTGTCACCAGAAGTACACGAAGTCGGCCGCATGCTAGAAATGAATGGTGGCATGAGCCGGCTCGGCGAAATGGGCACCGGTCTGATCCTTGGCCGATACACTCCGAAGCAGTGCATCAGCGTCTGCCGCAGCGTCATCAAGGACATGGAACAAAAGGCCGTCAATCTGAAGGTCGCCCTTACCAAGCTCGAAAGCCTGAAGTGACCGTCACCGTCGCCCAGTTCCGGCAAGACTTTGCCGAGTTCAAGGATGCCACCATGTTCCCGACCAGCATGGTGCAATTCTGGCTCGACGTTGCGTACCTGATGCTCAATGCTGGGCGCTGGGGGCGCATGCTGGACCTGGGCGCGGAGCTGTACACGGCGCACAACTGCGTGATGGAAGCCCGCATGTTGGCAGAAGCCGCCAACGGGGCGATCCCGGGCGCCAACGGCAGCGGCCTGGGTGTGGTCAACAGCAAATCTGTCGACAAGGTTTCTGTCGGTTACGATGTGTCCGCAGCGCAGAATCAGCTCGCCGGCGACTACAATCTGACGCTGTATGGCGTTCGGTTGTGGAAATTTATCACGCTTTTTGGCGCTGGTCCTGTGCAAGTCTCAGCTCCTTTGCCTGCTTACAGCGGTGGATATTCAAATACCGGCGGATGGTCTGGCCCAGATTGCACACCAGGGTTTACAAACTTTGGGAGCTGATTAGATGTCTATGGCGTCACCGCCTCCCAGTCCTGCACCTGCACCTGCACCTGCCTTGAATGTTGCGGTTGCGCGTCTAGGACCGCCGTTGCCCTCGCTTACTCTTAATCGGCTGGTCCGTGTCACGTTTGGCGGAGATTTTGTTACAACAGTAACAAGTCCTGCGCCGTCGCCGGCTCCGAGCAACGAATATTACGAACTTCGCGAAGACAGCAGTAATGAACTTCGCGAAGATGGTAGCTACGAACTCCGCGAAACTGGGAATTAATATGAGCGACCCGACCAGCAAGACTACTTCGCAAGAAACTGCACTCAGCGTTCTGGATGGAAGTGAAGAAATACGCATTGCCAAGAACGGCAATAATTACAAGGTGACTTCTGCACAAGTTGCAGATTTGGCAACCTCTCCCAATCTTGCCATAAGCGGTGTCATTCAAGGAACTGAAAACGATGGCGCACTTACGGCGGTGCTTACTGCCGCCGCAGGACATCGTTTTTCGGTTCCTTTCACCCCATCGATCGAAAATCCTGTTTCGGGGATGAATTGGAAAGCTATCAAGCAAAGTCGCGTTATTCAGCCTTTTGCGAAGAACCTTCCAATCTCAGAAGATCATTTTGCGCAAGACAATGGCTACTGGACTCAGCTTGGCGGCGGTTCGTATAGCATTGGATATCAAGGTATGTCGATTGTGGCACACGATATTCATACTACGCTACGCAGTGCAGACCTGTGCCAAGTTCCCGCCGTAACGGCAGCCATTCAGATTCGGCAGACCGGTTCAGACGATTACGATGCGGTAAGCGTTGGCTTTGCAATCGATGCAAATAATTACGTTGCCGCTTTCTGGGAAATCGGTACGAATTACGTCTACGTCGGCGTTTGCAATTCAGGTAGTTTTGATCGCGGAACTCAGATTGCTATCCCCGTTCCAAGTACTGTTTACGGCTTGTGTTGCGAGATGGAAGGCGATAATTTTACCGCCTGGATTGATATCGATGGAACTGAAACTTGGTTTCCAGTTCTTCAACGTAACGTAACAACGTGGAATTTTCTTGAATTTTCTGTACTGAATACTTTTGCCCCCTGCTTTGGCTGTAACGGGGGTGCTAGCACGCCTTGGATTGTCAAGTCATTTAAAACGGGCTTTGCTGGCAGCGATTTCATGCGTGATTACAAGCAAGTCATTGTAAAAGATGGCACGCCGTATACGCAAAACGGATGGCATTACTTTACAGCAACAAATGGAACATGCGCCGTATGGCGTATTAATTTCCAGACGTTGCAGATGGAAAAGACTGCAATCTTGCTGTCAACCGACAATGGTACAAATCTATATCTTGATCTGAATTTCACATTTGTATTCGATCCTGATATTAACGCATGGCATCTTCTTACTGTTAACTGGGGAGATAATCCTGATTCGGCTGCATTGCGTGTTCGATACAGCCAGTATCATGGCGACCCTTTGAACGGAGTGCATGTGATTCCGCGAGGAACCGTGCTTAACCTAACGGGTCCCGGGGGCGCCTACGACGCATCGCTTGTATGGGAAGAAGCAAATAATCGGTGGGTAATTGGATATGCTAATCCGGTTGTGTCGGGTTATGCCAATTTTCATCCAAGAGTAGATTATTCTCCAGACCTTACGACTTGGACAAATATCTGGTTTGACAGCGTTGATACCGGCACAGAAGGCGTATGCCTTTGCAAAATTGGAGGGGTGTACTATATCACAGCTGGAAATCAATCGGGAACATTTCCGGTATGGAATATGGACACCGGTGCGTCGCTTGGGTACATGAATGTTGATATAGCGCCTAACCCCGCCGGTATCAACCCGCCGCATTTTTCGGTCTACGAAGTGATGGAAAACGACACGACGCAATACTACGCCCTGTCGTGGCAGAACACGACCTGGAAGACTGGAGTTGGTACTTCCAGTCCCGCTGATTACGGGCACAATAGCGTCGGGACTACGATTGTCTACAAAGCCGTGCAGACTGAAACTGGCTACGAATTTGATACTGTCGGCTGCGCGTAATGCCTAAAAACGCTGCCTCAATATTGACAAATAAACTTCCGAAAGTGTTATCGGGAGTTAGCAAGCTGTCGTTGAACGCAACGTTTGTAGGCGTGCCGTCTGATAAGACGACACGCAAAGACAACGATACCGAAAAAGGACCAATGACGAATGCAGCCTTGGCATTTATTCATGATAACGGCAGCGAAGCCGCGCATATTCCTGCCAGACCTTTCATGCGTCCCGGTGTAGCGCGTGCGCAGAAATATATCGTTGCGGCTCTGAGACAAGGGGCACAGGCGGCTTTGCAGGGCGGCGATCCGCTGAAGTATCTTGGCATGGCAGGGCTGAAAACGCAGGCCGAAATCCGCGCCGTCATCAATGAAGGCATTGCGCCACCGCTGGCTGATGCTACGCTGCGAGAGCGCCTGCGCCGCCGCACGTCAATCAAAGGTGCAAAGCTGGAATTGGCTGCACGAGCCGCCGGACAGAGCCCGAGCATCGAAAACGCAAAACCGCTAATTGCAACTGCGCAACTGCGTAACGCAATCAACTACGTCATTCGGAAGAACAAGTGAACCCGCTTCTCGACGTTGCTTTTCTTACGCTTGACCCGGACTTCGCTTCGTCGTTCCGTGTTGTGCGGCGTACCGAAGTCGTCGGCACCACGGGGCGCAACACGTTCACAAATCAATTGTTCAAAAACGTCATTGGTGTAATCACTGCCGGCAATGACAACAGCCTCGACCGCCGGGAAGCGTTTCAGGTCCAGCCCCGCACCATCTCTGTGGTCACGAAATTCCTTCTGCAGGGTGAAACTGAAGGTAAGCAACCCGACATCGTATGGTGGCGCGGAAGCCCCTACATCGTCAATACGGTCGAAAGCTATGCGCATTTCGGTGCAGGCTTTCACGAAGCCATGTGCTCAAGCACCAAGAACGTCGATCCTGAAATCTTGCGTCTTATGACGGACAATTGCTGCTGATCACATTATGAGCGGAAACACCAGTGCAACAGGTGGCGTCCTTACGCCAACCGACCCGCCAGCACCGCCGCTGAATGACCAGCAGCTCGAAGATTTCTTTCAAGCCTGGACAGTGGGTCTTACTGGTTATGCGTCGAATTTGGTCAGACCGGCATGGCAAGAAAATCCTCCAGATATTCCTGATAATGGTGTTGACTGGTGCAGTTTTAAGGTCGGTGTGAGCAGTGCTGATACGTTTGCTGTCAACCTGCAAGACGCAACCGGTCAAGGGTATAATCAACTTCGCAGGCATCAGGTTCTAACAGTTCGTTTCTCGTTTTGGGGTCCGAACGCGAGCAGTTATGCCGACCTGCTGCGCGATGGCGCGGCAATTCCCCAGAACCTGGAAATTTTTCAGCTCAATAACATGGGCCTGATTGGCTTCGGTGAGCAAGTTACTGCTCCTGAGATTGTCAAAAATTTGTGGTACCGGCGCGTCGACATGGAAATGCAAGTGAAGCGACAGATTGTCAGGAACTACCAAGTTCTGACGCTTGACGCTGCGCAGATTCTGTTGAATAACGAGCTGTATACGACTACTATTAACATCGACCAGCCTTAACGGGACTCAACATGACCGCTTCGCTTCCCATCAGCCGGCTGATCACCACGTCGGTTAACCTCGCCCCCGGTGGTGCGTCGGCGCAGAACACGTCGCAGCTTCTGATTCTTGGTTCGTCTACGGTCATCGACACGACTGAACGGTATCGCACTTACACCAGTCTTACGGAAGTGGCAACCGACTTCGGCACCACTGCGCCCGAATACCTTGCTGCGCTGCTGTGGTTCGAACAACTGCCGCAACCGACGAGCCTGCTGATCGGCCGTTGGGCTCAATCTGCCGCAGCCGCTTACATGCGTGGCGGTGCCTTGTCCGCAGCCCAACAGCTTCTTTCATCCTGGACTGGCATCACGACGGGCAGCACGGAATTCACGATCGACGGAACTGCATACCCGCT
>Ga0116228_10005174_pt1 | contig 11615 bp, 10 predicted proteins | sample S1TSphfallax_2_FD_89694 | JGI IMG/M metagenome (GOLD analysis project Ga0116228, IMG submission 89694) | Host-associated microbial communities from peat moss isolated from Minnesota, USA - S1T2_Fc - Sphagnum fallax MG | ecosystem: Host-associated > Plants > Peat moss > Unclassified | place...
CACCCCTTGCAGGATGGATGGTGTGTGGACAGGGAACACTGTTTCGTTGTATTCCTGTCCCATAGCTAACCAGAGTGGTAAGCTCAGTACCAACCATTCCCACGCATTACCTGCCTGGTAGCCACCAAGTAGTGTACCTACTTACATAGTAACCACTTCCATTTCTGTTGTACTTACTTATGATACTTACCCACTTATATAGCTGGTTACATAAGTAGTGTGAGGGGAAGTAAAAGGGTTTACAGGATGGGTAGGTTATGAACATGGAACCTTGGTAACTCAGTTGTCGTTCATCCATAATTTAGTTATAGCGGGATTCCAATGGATGGTGCACTACACAGGTGGTCGCACATAATTTCCTTTACACCATCCAGGAATATTGCATTTGGCAACTACTCAGCATCAATTATCTATCCAGATGGTCTCTTGAATTCTGTATAGATTTCAAAGGGTGGCAGCTGATCTGAAGCATCTACTGCAAACATATGAACCTCATTATTCACTTCAGTCCAAGTGCAACGCAAGTGTTTTTTGCACCCTTTTCTTTCTCTGTCAAATATTGGCACTGAGACTATAGTCACTGCAACATACTCTTGAGTGCACTGAGACAACAAATTGCCACATGGTCTCTTGCACAACATACTTCTTTCTCTGTCAAACATTGGCAGTGAAAAATACTCCAAGACTATACCCCCACTGTCCATAGAATCAAAAAGGCACAGGCATTCATTTTACTAGCCCAGCTTGCTACAAGCTGAGGGAAGACAAGTTTATACATTACATTTGTAATTACAGCCACATCTTGACACATCTGTTTTAGATGTGCAAGAGCTTCCTTACCACCAAAATATCCCTGGGAAGTCCTTCCAATATGCCACATTTTGTACAACCATCTTTTGAAACACTCTTGAAACATCCAACCCATGCTGTCACATTTGACATTCATATTTACAACTCTACTGCATAGAGACATCAGACTAGGATTTACTCTGAATGATCTGCAAGTACCCATACACTGACACACACTGTATTCACAATCCCCACAAATGTGACCGGGAAATTGACCACATCAGGCTGCACAACTTTCTGTTGCACAAATTGTCTCTGCCCTTGTCCACATTTTACATGAGATCATGGCAGTCCAAGAGACCACAATTTGAGTATATCTTGGTGAACATTCCACAAGTATCCTTCACTTTCTTGAATTTTCTCTACAAAGACATGGATTGGACCTGCAACTGCTTCATATGATCTGTTCATGAACACATCAGCCATCTTTCAAGTGCCCTACAACACTGCCAGGTGCATTCTGTTCTCGCTCATATTTCACATATTATCCGGAATTCTAGCAGTTGAAGAATTGTGATTATTGGCCATGTTGTTGAACACTCTCCAAGTGTCCTCCAGGCTCCTGTATGTGGTATACATGTCAATGAGCCTACTACCCACTAGAAAGTCCAACTCAAAACCACTTTGATTTAGTTGATTCATCAGCATGCTTGCTCTTGAATTGCTAGTTTACAACTCCATTGAAATTTGAGCAATGGACAACATGTGAATCTTTGAGGAGTGACGTCTTCATATCACATTTGTAGGGCAATTTCCATTCTTCTGGGATTAATTCCACATCCAACATACCTCACAAGCCTTGAAACCCTCAAAAGAATGTGCTATTTTGTAATCACCATGTGCCATTGCTGCTGTCTCTGCTTCAAGTCATGGGAGTTCTAACCGCAGCAAAGCCAAAGTTCCACCTTTCGTGTCTTCTCATGCTTGTTACCATGCATTTCCCTTGCACCCAGTAATGAACTTGACCTGATTCGCCATTTGCCATATACTCCTCACAGTGTGTGCACGCCAAGGCTATTACAACAACCAAGAAAGTTGTAATGTCTTCTTGTAGACAAGGAGATTGGCAAAGCAAATCATTTACCTGTTCCAAACTGTGATTTCACATTGCGAAGGATCCACAAAATAACCCCTACCATTTTTCTCTCTCTGCAGTGTGACCAATGAAAAGAACTGCTGAAAACAGACTATGATGAAAAAAGGACTTTCATGAAATCATCAGACAGTGTTCATGTCTGAGCCACACTCAGAAACATCTCACTCAATTAGATCATGCATTACGCATATGATTTTCCCTCTGGACAGAGTTTCAGGTTTCAAAACTCTTTGTCAATTGCAGCAATGGCCTTCTATTCATGTCAGAATTTCAATCTTAAATTTCTGACCGAAAACTGTTGGGTTGCAGTTCACACCTAGAAATGACAACCACAGTCTTCAAATTCTAATTTGGTTTGGCAGACCATATGAAAGAAACCATGTTTCACATCCACCATGTTTAAACACAATGGGATGATGCTACTGAGACATACAATTGTTGATACTCCCCAATGTTGTTCTCATTTGTATTTATAATTTTACTGCCACTTGAGATTGACTTACATGTTTTATGTCCATTGATAATCTGAATTATGTTATGCTCTCAATATTTTTGAGCAAGGTGGCCTTGCTCCTCAAGATGCTAATGAGAAAATTGTTTGCATAAACAAACATCATGGATAGTGCAACCAGAAATGGGAGCATATCAATACTGTTAACAATTTCAGATACTCACATCCAACCTTTAGAGACTTCCATGCCCACAATTCAACATACAGTGTTCTTCTTGCATCCTGAGCTTCATCTGCCAAAAGAGACACAAACCTTGAGCTCTTCATCTTGAACAAGTTGGAGAGAAGTGCACGTGCATGATCATTCAACATACTCCAACTTTGAAAGGTCATCTCATAAGGTAGATACAGTTGTACACAATGCTCCAATGTTTACATCTGAAAACCCAGCTAGATTACTATTCAACAAGTTGTAATTGCAAGTTATTCATGCTCTTGGTTCTACATATATAACATTCCAATGAACAGAATTTTGAAATTCTTGCATCATGGGCATTGCACTTAGATTCAAAAAACTTACCTACTTTGCATGAATTTCTTCACTTCATTGCCCTGTTGACACCTTCTTTTGTGTCCTGAAATATCACCCTCACCGTGTCCTATTTCTTTCAGGTGTGAGGAAAATTTTATCTTTCGCACCTGCTCATTTACAACTGCCATATTCCACAACTCAACAATATGTCAACTTAATGGAGATGCATTAGATTTGTGGAATGATGATGCCACTATCCTAAATTAACTCTTCCTTTTGTACCATTCACATATGCATTGAAGAAGCAGAGATGAAAATTGTTACCATTCCTTGAGTTTCAAAGTCAGTCATGAAGTGGTAAAAGAAAGGACTCATCTAATATAAATACACAATCTACTGCCTTGCAAGAAGATCCTTAGGCAAAAAGGAAAAAGCTTCAAACATCACCGACATTGTACAATGTTGTCCAAACGATCTTGGTGCTTTCCCCACGAATCACCTCCAATGACAGGTAGTACTTTTGCCATAATTACCCAGGTGTGTACAATCTTTGGAAAGAGATTCTCAGCTGAATCAGGGGTAGTCGTTGCCTCTCCATTCTTCAAACAAGAGACAGATCAAGAGTAAATCTCCATATCTAAAAAGCTTCCAAAAGTCACTTGTAAAGCACAAGAACAAAGTTTAAAGGTAGCTACGGTGCAAAAGGGGTTGAAACACAGCTACATGCCACAATGCTTTCACTTAAATTTAGGAGCCAGTCTGTGCTGGTTACAGAAGCTTACTTCAGAAATCTGCACTGGTATTTGCCCAAACCATGTCCAGATCATCGCTTTGCTCGTCCCTTGACCGAAAGGGTCTATAACCCAAAGTTCACTGTCCGATTGATAGATGATCTCACATTTTGTTGCATTTAACGTCAAGGTTTTACGAAGGAACGAGAGATTTCTCCCTTGAAGGACCACATAACGCCCGCCAGCATCTATGGCCCTGAACTTCTTGTCTTCGACCTACATTAGCGTCAAGACTAAGATCAAGATTGATTGTGCATGTCTCGCTGAACAAGGGAATATCTTTGAAAACATAATATTATCAGTCACTCTTGGGAGTCGCACGCGATTCTGGAATCCTACATGTCACGTGCGTCCTTCCGGAAACATATCACTACCTTTTCGGTATGAACTTCTGCACTGGACATTACTATAGGCTTGGCCTCTTGGTAGAGTATCTTGAATGGAAACAGAAGAAGAATCAACCTGATGAGAAAAAAGATGCTCACAGTTGCATAGAAGATTTTGAATTGTACGCGTTTTTTTCAGGATAATTGGTGTCAATAGGCGTTACCAAGTTGGCACTTGCAATTCACATGTTCAACACGAAGGCCAGATGTAGCGTTTTCACTTAGTTCTGGCTCTGGTCGAATAATGGTAGGGAATGGGCGTGACTCGGAAGATTTGGTGAAGCTTGGGTTGTCGATCAAATTAGCATTGACCAGTACCGTATCGTAGCTTGTTGCCGTGTGGTACTTCAAGTTACCATGCGAGAACTCCAATTGTTGGAGCCACGCCCCAACGATGTTTCCACCTGCAGGTAACACACTCGGGGTTGTAGGCCCCGGACCGAGAAATGCGTACTGGCCGATTGGGTGAAACTCGGGGGGATTAGTCTCTTTTGTGTCGTTGGAGGTCAAATGATCGATGACATTTTTCCACGACTTCGCATCAGGGCTATTAAACAACTCCGTACCTTGTGCCCTCAATCCTGCTGCCACAGTGCCTCGGAGGTTGTGGAGAAGGCGCGGGACGGGTCTGCTTCATTGACAACGTTGATGAAGCGCGCTTTGAAATTCGATTTTTTATTGACCTCTTTGGCGACCTTTTCATCGCACACGTGAGGTGCTCCAAATGCAATTGAGATAATGGAATTGGGATTGTCTTTAATCTGCAAATCAAATAAACGGCGATGACCAGAGACGTAGCGTACAAAAAAGAAAAGAAATGCAGATGTACTGCCCACGCCCTGATCCATTCACAATAAGGACAATTTTCCATTGGATTGTTGTGATCACAGCAATTTTCTATTATATTTTTCCAGACAGTTGTGCTCTCAATCATCTCACAGCAGGTAGACCAATTGCTTGACCAATTGCATGACCAATTGCAAGAGCTATGCGCTAGACTGTGATTCACTATGTAAATTACATATGTCTCTTTTTTTTTGAGAACACGTGTTCAGAGAGTTTCTAACATGATTGACTACATAATTTCAAAGCACTTGCAGATCTCCAATGGAAAGCCACTCTTCCTACAGCAAGAAACAAGGACATATGTCAATGGCTTTCCATTAGCTTCCTGTAATCACATTTGCACACAGTGTGCTATGATCACAACAGTCTAGTGGGAAGCTAAGTGCGAAATGCCTATATAAATAGGCCTATTTAAATTGAAAAGAATTGATAAAAGTCAATCTAAACAATTGTAACAGAATCCAGCAGGATAAGAATCAGTACGCATACAAGAAAAAAATTACAAATAGATTATCAAAATTTTCAAATTTATAACATGTTGCCTCTAATATAAAATTTTTGAGGAAAACAAAATACCTAATGTTCTTGAGAGTATATTTGGTGGAATTTCTAGCCGCCCCTAACACCTCCTTCACCCAATTGAGTTTACCAATATCCTCAACCATGAGATCAAGGCAATGTGCAACACATGGACTCCACACAATGTTTGGAAACTCCTCCGTAATCATTGAACCCATGAGTTTGCAACTGCTTGCATTGTCAATTATGACTTGGACAACATTAACTGGTCCTACATCCATAATGGCTTGTCTAATGTGACCATGGATGTAGTCGGTTGTGACTAGTGCTCCAAGCAACTCTACATGTGTATCAATTGATTTCAAAAATATTGTTCCTCTACAAGAAAAAAACAAGTATGTTGATGATGTTTCATTGTTTCATGTCATTCCAACCATCAATCATGATGGAACACCCATATTTAGTCCAAGAAGCTTGAATAGGCTTCAAATTTCATTTTATAGAAGCCACTTCAGCTTGTAAACCTTGCACATGGATGGCATTTTTTTGTGGTTCGTCAAAAACATCATTCACCAAAGCCACTACATGAATCATCAATCTCCATGTAGGTGTGTCAACACGTCAAGTTGCATTTGTAGATGCATCGTTGTATCTCTTGTTCTGGCTTTTGCTTCAAGGTCGTCTGCCAAGCTAGGCCAAGTTGTTGCTAACCTACCCTTCTTTGACTTGGTCTCGAAGCATTAGATGCAACATTGGACATTTGTCTTGTGTCCAATGTTTGTTGAACATTTTGTGCAAAGGTGTGTGAAAGGATGGGATGTTGACTACTGCCTTCTTTTTTAAAACTTGGAGCAACAAAAAAACATCTTCATCACTTCAACAAGCACTTGAACACATCCAGCAATTTGTTTACTTTTGTCACCTATTAAGTGGGCCTTAATTCTTTTTCTAGAACCGGTGTATTCATTTTGGCAATATGTGCATTTCCAATCTTTAATCCTTATGATACTTTCATAGACATGAAGTTCAACAACATGATCCCACTATGACCTTTTTTGATGTCCCATTTTTATTATAAATGAAAAACAAACACATGTTAAGATAAACATAATGATTTTAGGGTTTAAAAACTTATATTTTTAGGGTTTAGGTCAATGCCAAAGACAAATGGATTGATTTTAAAACTTAACTTTAGCTTTTAGGATTTAGGTTATTAAATTTTTTAGGGCTTGGATCAATAGGTTCAATTATTTTTGTAGGGTTAGGTTATTAAGTTTTTAATGTTTAAATCAATGTAGGGTTTTTACATCAATGAAAGGTTTTAAAGGTCTTAAGGTCAAATTAAATTTTAGTTCAATTTAGGGTTTTTTGCATTTAAGGTTAAAGGCTTAGGGTTTTTTTCCACCAACACAATTGGGAAAATTACACCATAAGTTTTGGTTATCCTTGTGTAAATTTGAGACTATTTGTTGAATTTGGGGGTAATAAAAAATTGAACATCACAAAATTTGAAAAATCATGCTAAAAAACAAATGTGCAATATGTATTTGAAATTATTACTTGGGCAGATATGTTAGTGCATATATTTGATGTATGATTTGACTTGATACAAGTTGAGTACAATTATCTTGGTCAACTACTAACATGAGCAAAATAATACAACATGTGAGCAAATGATTTTCAAAATTTTGACATCACATATTTTGAAATTTTTAACTTCACTAATTTCATTATACATTTTTATGTTTAAAAGCAAGGCTATGTGAATAATATATTGAGAACAACACAAGCATGGCCTAGCTAGCTACACTAATATTACTCATGCTATAAGATCTTACAACATTTAGTAAAAAAAAACAACAACAAAACCACCCACCAACCAAAAAGAAACACACATTTACACACTTTCAAAAACACAAAATATTCAAAAAAACTCAAACAAAATTCAATTATGAAAAAAAAAATTAATCTCTTTCACCTTTGGGTGGCAATTTTGATCAACAAAGGAATTATAATTGGCCAAATCTATTAACATTGAAAAAGAACAAGAATTTTTTGAATCTCTTGAGTAAAAATAAATAAATTCTTAACTTTTAAATATAAAAATCCTTTGCTTAGACAAAGAAATTTTTTTTGTAGAAGATAGAAGGATGTTTGGAAACCTTTAAAAAAAATTGTAAAAATGAAAAACGCAGAATGAAAAGAAAGAGGACATGAAATTGGAACTATATAATGTATCACTTGTAATCACATGACAATTTAAGCTAGATCTATTTAATGATCCAACTGACACAAAGTAATCTTGAAGTTCTAGTTAAATATCAATGTTGCAAATAATGTGCACTATGTGGTTGGAATCAAGAGTCATTAACATTGGAGCAAGGTTGTAGATAGTGTACGTTATGTGGTTAGAATCAAGAATCGTTAGTGCTACAACAATGTTGCAAATATCTATGTGTTAAAATCAAAAGTCAATAACATTGGAACAATGTTTCAGATAATGTAACTATGTGATTAGAATCAAAAGTCGTTAATGTTAAAACAACGTTGCAAATATCTATGTGCACTATGTGGTCAAAAACAAAAGTCCTACAAAATAAATAGTGGTGAGGCCCACTATTTACATGGTTCTTAACACAAGATATGTTTTTATCATTTTTATCAATTTTTATTTTTATTGATTGCAATATCAAATAATCACGATTCTTTGCCACTCTAGTGGGAAAAGACAAGCTAACCCGATAATATCAATTCATCATATAAAAACAAACACCATTAATTAGACTTGATTTCCTAATCATGACTAGATGCAATTTAGAGAAGTTTCATTCATGAATTCACTTATATGTATAATGGAAAGTTTAAAAGATTAGTGCAGACTTACACAATCCAATTTCCCATAATACAAAATACATAGCAAAATCATGTGCCACACAACCCCACCGACAACATGCTCACACAAGATGATGTGCCTTTCAGGCTTGGAAAGTGATTCAAGTAAGGGTAGGTAAGGTGCCATACCAACATTGAAGACGTCCAAATGCTTTAAAAATCCTTTGTGGAAATGTCCCTTAGAATAGTGATCAATTTGGAATGTGTTGATCACATCTTCAAGTGTTTTCATTCCTTGGAATGCAATGAAGGTAGCATCATTCATGTAAGCAACGAGGAACTTTTGGTCTTTATCTTTGTGGTCAAATGACATTTAAATTTTTTCAAATTAAATGCTTGAATGCATCTGCTAACTTTGTACAAGAAATCTTTTGGCTTGGTGTCATCCTTGTGGGAAATGACCTATGCACATAATATAGCTTGAGATAGGACTTTCTTGTAGTTTGTGCCAAGAATGTAGAACATAACAAGTGGAGTTGTTGCCATTATTGTCGAGAAGAAAAAGTAGAGAAGAAAAAATATGAAAAATTCAATTATAGTTTACAATGAATTTACATTCCATATCAAGATGAAAAGGTATGTCAAAGGTGATTTGCCAAGGAGTTATGAGGCACATTGATACATCCATGGGGACCAAACTACCCATTGATTACCCATGGGCCACCATGGATTTTGCCTTGCATCTCATCAAGGTACTTATCAAAATGTCTTGTTTTGTAAGGGTTCCCACTAAAAGAACATTGTATGTCACCCAATTTAAAACTTTCCACTAAAGTAAAGAACGTCCAATACTTTTGCTTGCAACAACAATTACAAGCACCCATAATGTTGGGGTTAAATTAGTAATGGGCATCACTTTGGTCAATTTAAGTCTCCTTTTGATGGTATAAGGTTTTGGGCTTTTTATTTGGATTTGCATTGATTTTTTCTTTTTAATAGAATACATGGGCAAACCCATCCTTGGGTGGTAGCATTAGGAACCATCTCAAAGCCCAAGTTCTTTGGATTGCTTACAAGCCTTTTTAATGCACTATCAAGTTATTCTCCCCATTTCTCGTGTGGAATTAGCTTCATTTACACAAAGTTCATTACATCAATGGCCTATCTAAAGAGCTAGGCATTTGTTGCACCTATTGGTTAATAGCATTTGCACTTTGGTTTATATGGTTATTGTTAATCCCATTGAAGCAAATTGGGTTTCACATGTTACTTATCTTGTAAGGTGGTCACAATAGTGGTGACATAAATAAAAGGACTTTAAAAAGACCACAATCTACACCTAATAAATGAACTTCTTTCGCTTGCCACAAAGGTCTTTGGTTGCTTGCACAAATAAGTAGATGATTTTCTTCACTAATGTGCCAACATGGCATAGTCAACAAAGGGCACTAGTGATTTTTTTTGGCAATTTTACATGCCTTCTGTAGGCAAAAAGGTGAACACATGGCAAAATATTTTTTTAAATAGTTTTTAAAAATAGTCAAAAAATTGTCCAATTTTTTACACAAATAAAAGAAAGTAGATTGAAAATAATTTTAAATAACATAATAAAAGCATGGTATTTTCTTTGAGTTATAGTGAGGTGATTACAAGATTTGAAACTTTTTAACACAATAAGAGTAGATAACAAGTATGTTTGAAAATGACTAGTCAATTTGAGTTTAAACATATTTTTCCATTAGAAATTTGAACCATTTTATTATAATATTTAAACATTGAGAACTTACAAGTACATTTTAAAGCTACATCATGTCGAAAATAAAAAATATCCAAGTAGTTCATCTACTTTTCATCTACTTCTAAAAAATTGGACAACCTAAAAATAGGAAAATACATATAATTATTTTTTCAAGATCTATGAATGCATATTAAATATTTGATTAATCAACATCATTGTGGGGTGAAAACATATAGTTGAAAGAACTAGGGGCACCAAGATAAAAGTCCTTTTTCCAAGGATTACACATGACATGTGTCATTTTTGTGTTGGTTTAAAATTTAAAATTTTATATTTCAAGTACCCCATTTAACACTACATTTTAGATATAAATAAATTTTGATTACAAATTGATTTTATATAATGTATGTTATGCATTCATGTCTTCTATCACATAAATATGAACAATTATTGCTAAAGGCACATTTTCAAAATCCATATTTTTTAGGGTCAAAAGCACTTTTGAACCAAATGTGTTCAAAAGAATTATAAAAACAATTTTCATCAATTCCAGTCCTTTTGTCTTTTTAACCATCAATGTTAAAACCCTTTTCAATTTTCAAAAGGAATGGTGCATATTTGATAGCAAAAAATGATGTTTAAAAAAATTCAAGATTATCCACTCTTCAAGTTCAAATGCTTTGAACATGCAAAAAGATTTGTTATTTGTGTTAAGCTATGAGTATATAAATTTTGCAATTAATGGAAAATATTTCAAAACAATTATGACAATCCAAAGTATTATGCTTCACTTGTGATCTTTCAAATACACAAAAATAAAATTTTAAAAAATGTCCACTCACTTGGGTGGCTCCATTGACTATATTTTTACTACATTGTGATAAAATTAAAGATTATCCTCATGTTGATCATTAAATAAAAAAACATTTATACTTTCAATACACTAAAACTTTTTTACTTGTTTTTTTATGCAACAAAGAGCAGAAATTGTTTACTTTACCTGGAGGACACCTCAAGGGTGTTTGTCTAGTTTTGTAAAGAATGCAAGTTGTTTCTATTTTGAAACCTGCCATTGTTGCAAATGAATTCTTTTAAGCTTAATACTCTTTAGTTTTTTGAAGTCCCTTTCCTTTTCTGATATGTTTATTGCAATTGGTGAAGGTTATGGAACATAATTTGTTCCTTTGCCCCATTGTGACCCTATTCCGATTTTGTTCTGTAGCTTGGACTTGGGTCCTCTATTTGTCAAGTATTTTGTTCGATGGAGCTTGCTAGGTTTTCATCATGAACCACTTTAGCCTTTCATTAGAAAAACATTACCTATGTACCCAATTTTACAAAAAAAATTGCAATAAATTGAAGCTTTCGTTTTTTGCTACTGTCCCGAAACCATATCTTGTACCATCTTATTCAACTCATGTCTTCAAAATGCTATAATCATAGGGCAACAAACTTCTCACTAACTTTCATGTCAGTCTTGCACAAAGCTATTCAAAAAATTTATCATGTTGAGTAGCTTTCAAAAACAATTGTAATGGGTAGCTAGAAACAAGAAACTCTCATTGAAAGGGTAAC
>Ga0116228_10005177_pt1 | contig 11612 bp, 13 predicted proteins | sample S1TSphfallax_2_FD_89694 | JGI IMG/M metagenome (GOLD analysis project Ga0116228, IMG submission 89694) | Host-associated microbial communities from peat moss isolated from Minnesota, USA - S1T2_Fc - Sphagnum fallax MG | ecosystem: Host-associated > Plants > Peat moss > Unclassified | place...
ACTCCCTTTGGTCCACCCGGGACCCTAGTATTCAAGATAGGATTGAGCAAGCCTTTAAGGCGGAATGGTGCCACTTAGGCATCTTTGGGGTTGATTGCGTCACCATCAAGTGGTGCTTCTTGCTCCCCTTGTATTTCTTGGATTTCTTTAATGTTTGATGGGGCTGCTGCCTCCCTCCCCTTCTCGGGTTTCTTCTGACACCTTAACGGTCTCACCTGGCACCTTACCCTAGATAATGGACAGGGCTTTGCCATTGCATATAGTTCATAACAACAATTCTTTACATGTTTGACACTGCCTCAAACAACATGATCTATTGATCAATTCAATAAGGGAACAGCTGATTGAAAAGCATTTAAAAAATTGCTTTGGTATTAATTTTCTAACTCCTCTCTATGTGTCACAAAAATCTAAAGGGATCAAATAGGAGTAGCTTGATTCCCCATGCACTTGACAGACAGGTGATATGTAAGTTTGTGTGTGTGAAGCACATTTGATAAAATGGTTAGTGGACAGATTGGGTTTTCTTTGTTGGATTTACAAGAAGAGCGCCAATGCTCAATGTGCAGGGCAAGTAATAGGTTAACTCAACTCCTTATGTGTCTTTGGAAAGGTAAAGAGTTCTGCACCAACTTATTTGGCAATCAGGGTCACTATCCAATTGTGTATTATAAACATGTACAATTTGACTCCACTGCTGCTTCAGACCTCCAAGGTTTCTGCTGTTCTTATACATGGTGTCAAAATTTGCAATTTCTAAAAATCACCTGTGGATGGGACTGGGACCGAGGGGAAGGATCTGAAGGCATTTCAGTGGATAACCACTTGTTCATGTTTGGTACATCCAAGGAGCATTCAAGTGGCAAAATAGCATCACCAGAGTTGGCTTCAGTGTTGTTCTTTTGTTTTATAAATGGCTTTTGAAAAGGAAAAGAATTGTGCCCCTTTAGTTGGTAGAGCAGGTGTTGATATCTTAACTTGAAATAAATAGATAACCAGAAATTGGTATTGAACCGAATTGGTATTGAATAACAACTTGGATCATTCCATGGGCTGATGGAAACAGAAGCCATGAGAAGTTCATAACCAATTGTTTATAGCCATAAGTTCATAGCCAGAGTTCACTGAAAGATGATATATTGTGTTAAAAACCAGGAGTCCTTCCCCAATTGAATCCAAACCCCTCAGCACAAAGAAACGTGCTCCAAGTGCTTCCATGGCATTGAAGGAAAATCTGCAAATATATTTTGTCTTTGTGCTTCACATTGGACAAAAAGTAGTTGCAAGTACAAATTGAAAAAGACAAAATTTCTTCTCAGGGAAGGAAACCCAGCATTCCAAGGTCAGACAAAATATCACCGCCAATCAACTCCTAAGAAAGAAGTTGAGACAGAAGTTCAGAGCATGTTTCATTTGTCTTCATTACTATATTCTGCCATTCCAAGAATGAAGGATTAGAGTACATGGCAGCTTTAAGTCCAATGTTCCATCTCCAGAAAGTCGCCTTGTGAGTGGAAACAGAAATCAATCTCACCAGAAAGGAGAGAGAGAGAGAGAGAGAGAGAGAGAGATGTGTGAAGTCTCTACAAACGTAGAGTGAAGATTGTCATGTTATATGTGTCTCTATGAGAAAGAATAGACTCTTTGTACTGAATTACATCATTGCTTCAAAGCATTTCAAGCAAATGGAATGCTGCAGTTTCTCAGCCTTGACAACCTACCTTACACCTTGTCAATAAACCAGTTACTGGAGCAAACCCAATGAGGCACAAAAGGCAGCCATGACTATTTCGCATTACCAATCAAGTTGAGGACAATCATTGATATCCTTCCGTACAGACCATATAAGAAACTAAGGGCTCTATCTATAATCATTATAATGGAGGCTGAACATAAATAATGAGTTAAACCATGACAATTACAAACTCTCAGCGAAGAATGTGACTTTTGGATACCGAATCTCATCATGACTTTGAATTAGGCAAAGCTCAAGGGCTTTCACTCCACCATCTTGGGACAACCCTGCCTTCTCATCAATTTTCAATGTCTGTATCAGCACTGCCTGCAAGCCAAAGACAGGTTGAGATTGAGAACATTTGCCAAGCTCTGACCCCAAGATTTACAAAACAAATATCTCATTACATCAACACATAAGTAATGACATCACTGATACATTTTACAGTGTTGTTTTTTCTTCACAAATTTGTAAATTGTATACACAACACTATCCATGAATTGCCACACCTGAACACTTGACACTGCGAGCTCTGCTGCTTTTTCTAGGTTGTCTGGATACTTCTGTAGATTACATCCAAATAGTTGCAAAAAATGCTGTCAGAAAGAAAATAAATTCTGAAGTCTATGTGTCAACTTGAAAGTTCATATATCTCTGCAATTACAGAAAAAACTCCACAATAACTCTTTGAAGGTACCCATTTTGTCAATTCCAGAAAATTCATTCTGAATGCCACCAGGTGTGGTCATGACCTTATGCATGAAAATATCAGACCATCACCTTTCATCATGACTGGCAGTGACTAACTGCCAACACTCCACACTGAATTCATAAGCTCCCCACACCGGGTGTATACATATAAATTATCTGTTCAAAACTTTGGGAAAATATACGACAAATCTGTGTCCTGAGTTTCTGTTGCATTTTTTGAAGCAACAGGAAGACATGGTTGAGATGTCAGCTAGTACTCAAGAGACACAACTTGAGAACTTGAAACTGTACATGTGCAAAGCACTCTCCAGTCATGTCCTATGGAAACTGCATGACATCAGTCTAACATATGAAAACCCAAGCCAGTGCAGAATCACTTTTATAAGTACATCAACACAGTCAAAATTGACTCTGAGATGAAAAAATGCTCACATAGCTCCATCCTAGAAGAAGTGCTGTCATCAAATCTCCAGTACCCTGTTAGCAAGGAGAGAAGTATCTATGAGATGTTGCAAAGCAAACTTGCCCCTCAAACACAAATAAACCAAAGCACTTCACATGGAAGGACCATGTCAATTCCATTAAGCCACAGTGAACCAATCTCAAGGTAACCTTCATCAGTATCTTCTAGACTTAAGAAACGGAACCACAAGATGGAAACTGATAGCATGTTGATGGCTTTCAGCTACATTGCAGGAGATCAAGAAGGCAATCCAACAACAACAGCAATTGAGAGAATTGAAAAGTACAACAGATGACAACCACAAAACAAAGCAAAGATGTGTAGTAGGAAATGAGTCAAGAGGTAGGTAAGATACAGTGAAGCAAGAATCTAGCTTGGGCACTGTTATTTTGAACTGCCTGGGTGCCATCCCCTGCTTTACATATAAAAGATTAGAGAATGAACTCAACACTAGGAGCTTACAAGGAGAATGCACAAAGCCAGTTGAGTCCAAGCAAAGATGCCATATCAATCTGACAGTTCTCTACAGTTCTGCTGATAAAAACAACTACAATAGAGCATTTTGCAGGTCTGCCCACTCTGGCAAGATTATATAGGATAACTCTTCAATTGTATCTGACCAAAACAAAAATGTCAATTGGTGAAATGGATAAAGAATATGAGGGCTTGCCTTGCTTTGCACATGGCTCCCTATGATCATTATTTTGTCATCAATGTCTAGACTGGTAATTACCACCTGAGTGCAGAGACACCAGCAGTATAAAAACACCATTGGTTCCATAAGCCAAAAACCTAAGTACTAAGTACAGATACAGGTATTCCAGTTGATCCCTCCACTATCTGTTGGCAAACTACTAACAGGCCACCATGAACTGAAAGGACTAACACAGAGACTAAATGAGAAAAGGACAAGCAACAAGGACCGATGATTTCATTTGCTGAGATGCAGATATGCTGAAATACAATAATCTTGTATAAGAGACAAGAAAATTAAGAGAGACTAACCTTTGAAGGGCCTGTATCATGCAAGTCACAGCAAGCCTCCAATGCATCTGCCTCTGTTTCAATACTGCCAACTTGCCCCTTACTTTCTTCTGTATTGAAATGCTTATTAGAAAAGACCAGATGATCTATGACCATGCCTAAAATGATCAGAGTAATATAACAAGAAGTGTGAGGTACAATAGAGGCAGAACACGAAGGATTGTTTTCCCCAGGTGATTACATATAGACATAAGCTAGCATATGTGGAATGTTCTTCAAAGTATAAAGAAAAATAAATTAATTCTGTTGCTTTAAAGAAGGACAGTCATCACACCAGCGATGGGTAAGATGTTCCGCCTCAAACTTATTTGGAGTGAGCATAGATGCTGCTGCAACAACCTACATTGTCCCAGCAGTCAAAGAAGACTGTGAGTGCACAGCAAAACACTGCAAATATATACCAAGCAATAACAAGATATACACCAAGAGGGAACCACAGCTGCATTGGTGAGGGAGAACATAAAAAATAAGGTTGTAAACATAAAAATTTGTTGGGAACAGATGGCATCCTGGTGGCTATTAGAAGCTACTACAAGAATCCCTCAGGTGACCAGTCTCTCCCATTGTCACAATTTCTTTTGAGGAGTTCATGATATGAAATGGAGGCAACAGATTGATATGGCAGCGCAGCCAAAAGCAATATGTCCATTCAGAGGGAAAACTACTACCTGAAACATCTGTCTCTTATATCTGAGATGAGACACTTCTGAGAGTAGTTTCAATTTCTCTGCTTTAAAAGTGGTAAAGATACAAGACCACAGGACATACCTTGTCACAATAGACAGGAACCAGGTCTGGTGTGACATAAAACTCACCATCGTCACCCATAACAGGATCACAAACTGCAGACCAACATCAACTACCTTAAATAATGTTTGCATTTATTTCAAGGAAAATAGTCTCCCATTTCTGATACATTCTTATAATTTTTCCTAAAATAGAACAAAATTTTGTTAGCTTGAGCTTTTGCATGTACCAAGTACATCATCTGCCAAGTCACTGAACAATGAAGAAACCAATTCAGTATCGATTCTGTTCCCAGGTATTATCTGTCATCTCTAATCTCCATGAAGAGAAGAGGATTTGGACAAACCATAAATAAGATCGGGGTTGGCATATCGCAGTTTTTCGACCACACACAATACCATTTCAAGAAAAGAAACAGAGCCAATATAGCCTGTATTAGGAAATACAAACAACCAGTATTAAACCCTTGTATAGAGGAGGAAGGTAAAAGCTTTGAACATTAAACCAGAATCAGTACCATTAGGTCAAGCAAAACAATGATTAGGTGCAGACCATACTTCATATGCACAGAGATGGACCTCCACAGTCATTGTCTAAGGGTATCAGGTAAAAAAGGTAGCCAACCCAAGGTCAAAAGAATCTTAAATCAATACAACCAAACCCTGGTTAAGAAAACTAACAAAAATGGATAGGTTCATGCTGAGACTGAATGACAGCAAAGAAAAATTGAAGTCATGAAAGGGCACAAAGAAAGGGGAAGGGAAAGCTAAAGGGAAAAAAATCATTAGAAACCAAAGGATAGCTAGCCCAGTCAAGAAATGATTGAAATGATACATATGAACATAACAAGCAAATAACAAGTCCAATTAAGAGAGCACAATCAGTACCTGTTACAAGGTGGGTGTAATGGTGGAGGTCATTGGCTTCAAGGCCTTCAATGAGTGTCCATAACTGCTCACCATCAAGCACTTGGCCCTTCACTGTTGCATAACCTGCACTCCCTCACCCTCTGTTACTTGATCAGTGCCAACCCCATAAGGTGGTGACTTGAGTGCAGGCTGCTAAGCTAAATCAGGATCATGAGTAGCACAAAGACAAAAGTTTGAAACATTCAACTACAAACTATGCCATCTTAGAGAAGAGAACACAACAGTTTGTTTTCATTCTGTACAGTTTTCTAGTCTCTGCTCAGTGAAGAGTAAAAAGCCAAAAGTGACAGTGCCTGTGTGGTTGGAAAATTGAACAGAGTTGATAGGATCCACATCAAACCCCAATAACTGCAGTGGAAATACTGCTGCCTTGTTTCCAACATAGCCCTTTAACAATACCCGCCACATTATATGATCAGTTAGACTTGTATTACTGCTATTCACATACATCCCAAAGTCTCAATTGTATACATAAGGAGGGTGCATGAGAGCATAGCAAAATTCTACGGATGCAGGGAAATTCACGCACACAAATGATTGGAGGTAACAACCACACAATACAACAGTAATGCTTGAAAGCCATGTGATGCTAGGGACAATGACCCAAAACATTAATTGACAAGTTTACAAATCATTAGACAACTTCTGAGATTCCATCCAGCAACCCAATCATGGTACTGCATACTGTTCTTACATGCACAGTGTGGGATTGGATGCTCAGCACACGGCCTCCTGAAGGTAACTCTATGTCTGCTGTCACCATGGCTGCCATCTTGCTTCTTGTTCGAACGCTTCGCTGAAATCTCAAGTCTCTTCCCCTCCCCACAGTGCTGACTAGCCTGCTTCTGCATAGAGAGTGTAAAATAAGAAGATTGAATTCCTGAGTCTGGAGCATCGCACAATAGCAAGTAGCTCACTTGCAAAATTAGTCCTCAGATGAGAAAATGTGCTGATACTGCTCTATGTCAGGCCATGTTGATCAAAGGACAGTCACCAAACAGCAAAGTTTTTCCCTAAGCAAAAGAAAAATGCCAAGACTTGTAAGTCCTATTGGCATCATTTTCCCATGGCTCTATATCCCAGAATTTCTGCCACAGCAAACTTCAGAGCCCTGATTTCAACAGGTAAACCATAACAATGCTGAACTCTGTCTAACCAATCGGAGGATCGTGACTTCAATACTGCCCTTTTGTTGACAAATTGCAGTCAGTGAGTCACTGCTCTCGTCAATGACTCCAGATACAATACTCCAGAGAAGAAGAAAACCATGAAATAAAAACATATCCTTTCCCAAACAAACCAAAGCGGAAGCACGGTTCCAATTCATAGCACCGAAATCACCAGAAACATAGTAGCAGCAAACGAGAAATGATGCACACCGGAGGGGGGGGGGAATCCTTTCTTTGTCACATATCTGGAAATTGCTCTCTATTGAACTCATGGAATAGGGAGGAGAGAAAAGGTGCAACGACAGCAGGTCAATACATACAGTAAGGAGCTTGAGAAAACAACCACGCTTCTGCTTCTGCTGCTGGAAAGGCGCATAGAAAAACAAGAAAAAAGCATCCTTTGCAATTCCTCCTCCCTAAAACCCGAAACAAATCACAACACAAGAATCGCCACAAAAACTCTGTCCGATCTCCTAACCGATCCTATGGAGACGATCATGGCTACGACGGCCAATCCGAGACCTATTCTTCGACAACGAAACGGGAAGCACAGGAATCTTGGAAATACTTCACGACAAAAGAGAAGAGAGAAGGAGAAAACAGAATGGCCTGGAGGGGTTCCTTATCATCGGCGTCGTACTGTGTTTCTTTTCCCTTTCATTTTTGTTTTTGTGCGGACTTCTCAAGCCTACCGTCGTCGTCCTCGTCTCTCTTGCGTCAGCCCTTATTTTATCACTTTGTCATCGTGTGTCAGCCTGTGTTGTAGTCCTTAGGTTGCATTTGCGTGGTGTTGTGGACGGACAATCATTGTGTTGTTCTGTTCTTTATATCGTATTGCAAGCAAATTAAAGACTGCACAGGTTGGTAGTGGGGGTGGGAGAGAGATTTGCATTTGGTTTGACTTCGGACGCTCCAGAGGGGACTGTATTGGATCTACTTGCGATGCTCTTGGATTGTGAGGAGCGAGAGAGAGAGCAGCTGCCAAGATTGTTTTTACGAAGCAGTAAGGTCTTCATCATCATCAATGCAGTAAGTGCAACTGTTGTGTGCTACAAGATCTAACTCTCTTTTAGACCACAAAAGCAGCGGCTCCTCCACCACGTGGAGAAGCGGAGAGTCGACCAGGAAGAGCTTGCTCTAAGGATCTTTGACAATCGTGGGACCACAGATCAGAGAAGGTAACTGAAATTCAATCTTGTCAAAGTTCACATGTCAATGGAGCCATAGTTGTTCTTGTTGGTGTTAATATTGTTTATCTCTCTTGGTTGATATCCTGCTAAGGTCCAAACTTTGGCAGAAATTCTTTTCAGGCCTCTTTTCAGGTCCTTTGCACTGGTGGGATAGAAGTAGCAGGCTGGAGAAGTAAGTAAATGCAATATACCCATGGAGAAAGTCAATTTGCTGACTCCTGACCCATTAGACATCAAATAGACTTGATTCAGAAGACCTTGAATCCATGACTTGCTACAAGTTGCTTGATGGACCAGAATTTCAATGCCATGAGTCGCTTGAAGGTCCAAAATTTCAAGCTTTGAGGAAAACGCTTACCAATTTTTGAGATGTTGTCTCACAATCCTTTTCACCCTAATCAAACAGGAATCCATCAAATATTTTTGGACTCCACCTTTCTTAGCTTCTCTGTTGCTTGAGATAGAGTGTTAGTGAACAGATCTAAACCCCAACAAACAACCACCACTTGCTGCAAACCATGCACTATCACTTTCAAAGTAGCCAATTTCTTCAACTCCTTGTCATACTCCCTTCTCAGGTCAAGCAAGTTGAATTTTAGTGATTCTACCTAGAAGTTCAAGCTTTTCCTTGTACATTTCTAACTTGGATGGGAGAAAAGTGTTTCCCTTTGTCTTAGTGTCCTCTAGCAAATCTTTTGCAACTCCAAGTTGTTTTGGAAAGTAAACCGTCAAATGCTTAGGTTCATCCACCACAAAGCAATCATCACATTAGTGTTGTTCGAAGGATCTTGAAAAGGTTGACTACTATGTTTGGAAGAAGTCTCAATGTTGTTCCTTTTTGAAGTTGATGGTGGTATTGGCACAAGCCTCTTGGCCCTTTTCATTTGTTCCTTTGTGATGTCAAAGGCATAGCATGCCCAGTTGACAACCTTGCCTTTCTGCTCAACAAGCCAACCTTCAAAAAATTTCCAAGTGACTCCTTTCAAGAAATTTCTACAATAGCCATCATTGATGAGTAGTGGGTGTGCATAGACATCTTCATAGAGCTTTAGTAGGGATGCACATTCACGCTTAGAGAGTTGCTCATTTGTTTTGGCCTTCCACCCATTCACATACTATGCACCAAACACAAATATCACCTTTTCATTCAAAACAACTTGAAGTAAGTCTTTGTGAGGATCTAAACCTATAACAATCAAGTTCAATTTAGTAGCAAAATCATTTGAAGTCCAATTTGCATGATCAAAACTTTCACTTGCCTTCTCAAGTTTTTGCTTATGTCACTTCCAAAAGAATTTGATTACCCTAATGTTTCCATCTAGTGGAGTTAGGAGTTTTGATTTCATGACCTTGTGACAAATATGGAAATAAAAACAACCACAAATACAACATCACAACAACTTGGAAATTATCAACACCTTTACAATCTATCTCGAATAGTCACAAAAGACCCATGAACACGAACACAAAAATAATTTGAAAAACTTGATGAAAGACGCAAACATTCATTAAGTGTTTAGATTTACACTTTCAAACCTTAGAACATCTTCAATAGTGGGTCGTAAATGGCTCTGCAACAATAACATAGCGCCACCGAGAAGGAATGGCATCCAAACCACACCTTAACAATCACTTGTAACTACAAATAAGATATAGGCATTAGGAATTATCGCATCGAGCTCCACAAATTGGTGTAACATACATGCCTTCCAAAAAGTCTCAGCATATCCAATCAACAACATTTGACTGTGTTTCTTTGTGTTTCATGTGAGTTTTATCACGTGTGGTGATGGTGATAGAAGAATCCAATATCGAAACATCAATTAGGAAGGGAAGAAAGGGAAAAAAAATTGTGGTAAAAGAGGAGAAGCAAGTGTGTAAATCTGTTCTTCATGTGTCGCAGGATCTAACCACAAGGAATGGCTAAAAGAATCAAGTGTTCTAGGAGTAGATTGCATCACATTACAACAATAATCACCCTGCTTCTTGCAAAGAATGTCCAACTAAAAGCTTGGAGACCAAATGGGGTCTCATCAAACATGATGTGGCCAAATTTTGTGGGAACTATCATACTATAGTTGCCCTAAATGAAAGTGGCACTTTTAGTGAGGACACATTACATAAAGCTCTTGAATTTTTCAAGTCAAAGCATCCAAAATAAAATGCCTTTGTTTTCATACATTGTTGGCTAATCCTCAAAGATGTGCCTAGATGGTCAAAAACTAAATAAAAGAGTAAGAAAATGACACCAATGAAGAGGAGAATGTTAATGGATGTTGGGACATTTGATAGCATAGACAAATCTCTAGAGACTGAAATAAACATAGAACACGCAAATGATTATGATGAACATAAGGTTTTGAAAAGGCCACAAGGGTCACATGCAACCAAGAACGAACTTAAAAATCATGCAATGAAAGAATTTGTTCTCAAAACACAAGCAAAAACAACTACCAACATGGCAACTGCTACATTGAAAAAAGTCTAGATCATGGAAGACCAAAGCACGTTTCCCTGTACAATTTGGGCGTTGCACAAAGAAAGCATCATACTCATAGATAGAGGCCATACTGCACAAGAATAGGTTTCGAGTCATCCTATACCTACATCTAAATAGAACTTCTCCAAACATTGGTGAAGGTGGAATATAATCATGGTAGATTTGCTCATGGCCTTGTTGCCAATCTTTGGGCAAATTTTTTGATCACCAAGGTGCAGACTTGCCATGTTGTTAAGGAGCTTTTGCAATGTCAGATGTAAGCATGTGTAGAACTCTAGCAAGAAATAGCTCTTCACCTTCATCATCATCCATGTTGTCTTGCAATTGTTGTAGTAGTTGTCGCTTCCACAAATCTACCATTTTGACAAGAAAAAAATTACAAAAAAAATTGTGTAGATGTTTATGAAAAAACACATTGCCTCTTGTGTGTGCAAGTTTTCGCAAGTGCAAGTTTCTACGGGATCAACAAGAACTTCAAAACTTCTTGACCTAATGCATAATGATGTTTGTGGCCCAATGCAAATTCAATCTTTAGTTCATCTTATTTTCTTTATTTCATTGATGATCATTCCAATAGACAATGATATATATTTTTTCATCATAAATCAAAAGTCTTTCAAAATTTTCAAACATATAAATCTTTAGTAAAACATCTTATTGAACGGAAAGTAAAAACATTAAAATCAGATAATGGTGGGGAGTGTGCAGCAAATGACTTCAAGAGATTTTGTGAAATTCATAGAATTTTGCAACAATGTACTACACCATATACCCTAGAACAAAATGGTGTCTTTGAGTGCGAAAATTGAACCCTGGTTGAATTTACATATAACATGTTCCAACTTGCAAATTTGCCAAAGTCATTGTGAGGTGAAGTTGTTGCAACTACATGTTAGTTACAAAATGTTTCATTCATTTCAACCATGGATGAAAGAGCTCCTTATCAAACATAGATAGGTTCAAAACCAAATATTCAACATCTTCAAATTTTTGGCTACCCTACATATGAATATGTGCATAAAGAGCTTTGAAAAAAGTTGGATCCAAAATCTAATAAATGCATCTTCATTGGTTATGGACAAGTTGAAAGGGTGAAAGGGTATCGATTGTACAATAGAAGTACC
>Ga0116228_10005179_pt1 | contig 11609 bp, 12 predicted proteins | sample S1TSphfallax_2_FD_89694 | JGI IMG/M metagenome (GOLD analysis project Ga0116228, IMG submission 89694) | Host-associated microbial communities from peat moss isolated from Minnesota, USA - S1T2_Fc - Sphagnum fallax MG | ecosystem: Host-associated > Plants > Peat moss > Unclassified | place...
CCCGCGTGCTGGATATTGGCTGCGGCGACGGCACGTTGATCGATTTTTTGTTCCGAACCAAGCAATGCGACGCGCGGGGTCTGGAAATCGACATGGCGGAGGTGACACGCGCGGTTACCCACGGCCTGCCGGTGATGCAAGGGGATGCGGACAGCGACCTGGCGAACTATCCAGATGCGGCCTTTGACTATGTGGTTTTATCCCGCACTTTGCAGGCGGTTGAAAAACCCCAGGAAGTGCTGCGCCAGATGCTGCGCATCAGCACCCATGCGATCGTCAGCTTCCCGAATTTTGGCCATTGGAGCCTGCGGCTCCAGCTTCTCGCGCGCGGCAGAATGCCGATGACCAAGGCATGGAACCGCATGTGGTATGAAACCCCCAATATCCACCCATGCACGATTTTGGATTTTTTTCAGCTCTGCGACCGCGAAGGCTACAAGATCGAGCAATGGATGGCGGCCGACGAAGAAGGGGCGCGCGCGCCCTGGCGCAAATCCCCCGCGCTGGCGAATCTGTTTGGCGAGCAGGGCCTGTTTCTGCTCCGCAAAGCCTAACCGAAACGCGCCCTGCTATCGCTTATCCTCTGCCCGCGGGTTTGGGCCTGGATTGCCCAAAGCCGCGCCGCTTAAGCCCTGCAAGGCCAGGCCGTGGCCGACTTCGCGGACCACCATTTCCTTCAGCCGCTGCGCCGTCGCGACGCGCATATAACGTAGCGTTAGCGTGGGTAGCTTGGCCAGCTGGCGGGCAAGCTCCCAGGCGCGGGGCATCAGCGCGTCCAGCGGCATAACCTCGTTCACAACGCCAAGGCGGAGCGCTTCCTCGGCGCCGATTTTCTGCTGGGTGGCGAGGAAATAGCGGCCGCGCACCGGCCCCAGCACATGCGGCCAGAGGACATGCACGCCGTCGCCGGGGACCAGACCGAAGGCGAGGTGCGGCAGGTCCTGAAAAATTGTGTTGTCGCTGGCGAGAACGGCGTCGCAGGTGAGGATGTATTCGCTGTGGACGAGGGCGGGGCCGTTGACGGCGGCGATGACCGGGACGTCGATGTCCAGCAAATTTTGCAGGACTTTTTTGCCTTCCCAGTACACCCGGTCCCAGTTTTTCGGGATGGTGAAATCATCGGTTTCGCGGGCCTGGGATTCGTCGAAGGCGGCGATCCAGCTATCGCCGGTTCCGGTCAAAATCATCACACGGGTGTCGGCGTCCCGGCTGATGTCGTAAAAAGCATCGACCATGTGTTCGTGGGTGCGCGGACCGAAGAGGCAGGGGCCGCCGCGCGTGTGCAAGCGGACTTCCAGAATGCCGGCCTCGTCGCGGCGCATGGCGAGTTGTTCGTAGCGGGTGAAATAGGCGGGTTCCATGGCGTGCGCTTATGCCGCAGGCGGGGTGTGGGTACGCTTGTAGACCTCCCAGGAGGATTCCATGGGGACGTCGAATTTCGTGGGGAATTCCAGCCATTCCGGGAATTTTTGTTCCGTATAGGCGACCAGATTTTTGGGCAGGGCCGAGGGCCCGGTGATTTTTTTGGTCGTGCTGCGGTAAAACAGATGGCCGGGGGATTGGCCCATCAGCATCCAGGGCAGGTAGGGGCCAAGGCGCGTCCAACTGCCGGTGCTGGGGACGTTGGTAATCGCTGGGTTGAGCGCCGCGCTGCGTGAGCCGGTGAGCATGAAAAACTCGCCGACAGAGATGGTGGGGCCGGTGGAGGCGGCTTTCCAGATGGCGGGGTCCAGCGGGTTGGGGACGACGCCGACACTGTCCGCGAAGACAGAAAGCTGGTCGCCGATGACGCTGTAGGGCAGGCCGTAGGGGTGGGTGGGGTCGTCCGGGTTGGCAAAATTCTGGTTGAGGATGTGGTAGCCCATTTTGGCCAGCATCGCCGGGTCCGGGTAGTGGGCCGAAAACGTTAGGTTTACGGAACGGTTGCTGATCGGCATGACCTCGCAGTTTGTGCCGTTGAGCGGGTTGATCCAGGTTTCCAGAACCTTGCCGGTTTGCAGGTCGGTATAAAAACCGACCTCGTGCCAGATGTGATGAAAACTGCCGTCGGGCTGGCGGTGGTCTGAGCCGAGCCCGAAGCCGGTGAAGCCGAAGAGCGGCTGGATCATTTTGCCGGGCACCCAGGCGAAGGCGTGGCCGGAGAAGAAGCCGCCATAGTTTTTGCCGGAGGTGTCGCCGCTGAGCTTCATGTAGGTTTCCAACATCCCTTTTGGCGAATCAAAGACGGAATTCGGCGGCGGGCTGAGCGAGATGGGGCTGGTGGTTTCGGCCTCGGCGGCGTCCGCTGAGGCGATGAATGGCAGCGTGGCGGCGGCAACGCCGGCGCCGATGAGGAAAGACCGGCGACCGGCGGCCAAGGGGCGGAACAATGAGGTCATGGAAACTCCTGGGGTGATTTGGTCATCAATCAGTACGTGGCGGCGCAGTTTAGGGCTCGCCGGCCTGGCGGCGCAGGGCTTCCACGTCTTCGGTGAAGACCCGGAATAGCCGGCGGATATAGGCTTCGCGCCAGGCATCGCGCGCGGCCAGCGTTTCGGGGTCAGGCAGGTAGGCTTCGACCTTGGCATGGGCATCGGCGACGCGTTCATGGGTGTCGAGGCGGTCGCGCAGCGACGCGACTTCGGAGGCGAGGGCGAGGACGACGGCCATGACGCGGTCGACGTCGCTCTGGTTGAAATAGACGGGGCGGTCGGGGCCTTGGGCTTTGCGGGGGCGGTCGGTCATTGCGTTAATCCAAGGGAGCCGGGGTTCACGAGCCCGCCGGGGTCCACGGCGGCTTTGATATTTTCCAGCAGGTCGCGGAAGTTTTGGTCCCGGGTTTCCAGGTAGCGGTATGTCTTGCCGATTTGCAGGTGGGCGCAGCCTTGCTCGGCCCAGAAGGCGATGAGGTCTTCCCGTAACTGGCGCATTGCCTCGTCCGCAGCCGGGTTGGGGGGCAGGTTCGGGAGCTTGGCGAGATATGCGGAATCGATCATGCGGTTGTGGTAGGGCTGGCGGGCGCCTGGCCAGTAGAACATGGGCTCGAACAGTATGGCGTTGGTGGAGATGGCGAAGGCGACGAAGCCGACTTCGATGCCGTGTTCTTTGATGGGGGCGGCGCGGGCGGCGAGGAATGCTTTGAAAGCATCAACCAAGGCGATGGCGCGGGAATGCGGGACGATGCCGTGGCTTGGCGCCCAGCGCTGGCCTTTGGGACCTAGCAGGTCGTTGGGTTGCAGGAACGGCGTGCCGCGAATGGCGGCGGGGACGGTGGCAGGGATTTTTTGTCCTGCAGCCGCAATTTTGTGGATTTGGGTGAGGGCGGCTTCGACGGCGGCTTCGCTGTTGCCGTCGACCGACACGTTCATGGCGTAGGTGACGCCGCTGAGGGCTTTTCGGCCGCCGGCAATTGTTCGGGCGCCCGCCAAAATGCCTTTTAGCAGCGAGGGGGCGGATTTGACGACGCCGAGCAGGCGTTTGGTGTCCCGAGAAAGATCTTCGTCCCACAATCTCATGCCCCAGATATAGGGGTCGGCGCCAAAGCATTCGGCGGCGAGGCCGCTGCGAGAAATTTCGGACATGGCGGTGAGGAGTTCGGCATGGGTGCCAAAGGTGAAGGCGGCAAAACCGGAATGCGCCGGGGTTTTCAGCAGGCGCAGGGTGACGCGGGCTTTGAAGCCCAGCGCCCCGGCGTCGTGGAGGAAGAGGCCGGTGAGGTCCGGGCCGAAATGGCGGAAGAATGGATTCTTTGCGTTGGCGGTGGCGGCGGAGCCGGTTTCCACGATGGTGCCATCGGCGAGGATCACTTGGAGGCTTAACACTGACTCGGCGGTGGTGCCGTATTGCGTGGAGCCGAGGAAAATACTGCCTTGCGAGAGCGCGCCGCCGATGGTGGAGGCGTAGCCTGACATGGGGCCGAAATACGGGGTGCGCAGGCCCAGAGGTTTGAGCGTTTCGTACAGAAATTTCCAGGTGGCGCCGCATTCGACGGTGACGTACATATCCTCGGCGTTGATTTCGGTGATTCGGTCGAGCCGGCGCATATCGATGATGGCGGTGCGGGATTTTATGGGCAGAAAACCGCCCGTGTAGGACAGGCCGCCACCACGCGGCACGACCGCAAACTTATGGGCCGTGCAGTAGGCAATCGCCGTGCTGAGTTCTTCCGACGTACCGGGGCTGAGGATCAGGGCGGCATCGATATCGGCGTGACGGTAGACGTCGGAGGAGAAAAATTCGCGGTCTTTCTCCGCGGTGATCACATGCTCATCGCCGAGCATTTCTTTCAGCGTGGCTCCAGCAATTTCTGGGTTCGTGACCGAAATTTGATCCATCAAGTTTTGACCGCGCCCCGGAAACCGACATAGGCGAGCTGTTCGGACATATATGAAGCCGCAACCGGCTCCAGAAACACGGTCTCCGCGGCAAACCCGGCATCGGTGCAGGCGGAGCAAAAGTCCAGCGTGCCGCTGCCGCGTTCAAAAACCTCATTGTTATGGTGGGCGTTCCATTCGGCCATGAATTCCTGGAACGGGTCGCTGGGCCAGCCCACCATATCGTTATGCACCATCACGCCGCCGGCGCTCAGCAGGCGGTGGCATTCAGCGATGACCTGGCGGGAGATTTTTTGCGGCATTTCGTGCAGGATGATGGTGGAAACGATCAGGTCAAATTTTTCCCCCTCGAATTTCGTCTCCGCCGCGTTGGCCTGGGAGAAGTGGATTTTCTTGCCGAGGGATTCGGCACGGCCGTGGGCGTAGCGCAGCATGGGGGCGGCGAGGTCTATCGCGAAGATTTCGGCGTCCGGGTAGGCGTCCGCGAAGGGGAGGGTAGACATGCCGGCGCCGCAGCCCATGTCGAGAATCCGTTTCGGCTTCAGGTCCGGGAAGCGGCGCTGCACGCAGCCGAGCGTGGCGTGGCCCAGCCCGTCATTGGTCCCGCCGAGGCCGCCATAGGCGTAGAGATAGACGCCGCGGTCATAGACGGCGCCGGTGAAGACATCGTCCTGGGCAAGCTCCTTATGAAAGCTGCCGGGCATCACGTGGACGTCTACTTTTGTGTAGTAGTCGGGAAGAGGCATATCCGGGTCCAGCGTCAGCGTGCCACCGATGGGCGCGATGTTTGCTCCGGCGTTGCGCAACGCTGGCAGCTGGCGCTCAACAGATTCGCCGACCGTGTCCCAAAGCAGTTCCTGCGTGGCGCGGTTGAGGAGCGAGAAAGCGCGGTAGAAGGAATCCTGCTCCATGACCGATTTGACTTCGAGATAGGTTTCCGGCGGGCGGCCATGCTTGGCGGTGAATTCCGGCAACTGGCGGTTGCGGTAGGCGACTTCGTTGCCGTTATACAGATCGGTGATGAGGAATTCGCGCATGGAGGCGAGGAAGGATTCGCGGCCAAGTTCGTCTACGGTCGGGCGGGAGAGCAGCGCGTGGGGGGTTTGTAATTCCATCAGGTCGTCTCCTTAAAAAATTCAATCGACAAGCTGGCCGCCATCAACCGCCAGCATCGCCCCGGTGACAAAACTGTTAGCCGGATCGCACAGAAAACCGACAGCCTGGGCGATGTCGGTGGTTTGGCCGAGGCGGCCGATGGGGTGTTGTTTCACCAGCATGTCGACCAGCTCCTGCGGGTCCTGGCCTTCGCGAAGATTGCCCCAGAGCATTGGCGTCTCGATGGCGCCGGGCATGAGGGCGTTGACGCGGACCCGGTGTTTGCCGCCGGCCTTGGCGGCCACACGGGTCAGGGCGAGGACGGCGGCCTTGGAGACGCAATAGGCGGCGCCGTCCGAGAGCATGATGTGGGCGAGGCCAGAGGAAAAGTTAACGATTGAGCCGCCGCCGGTTTTCGCCATGGCGGACATGGCGACGCGGCAGCCGAGAAACGAGCCGTCGAGATTGACATCCATGTGTTGGCGCCATTTCGCCAGAGACATTTCCTCAAACGGGATGCCGGGAGCAAAAACGCCGGCGATGTTGACCAGGGCATCCAGCTTGCCGTGGCGGGAGACGATGTCCTCCATCAGTTCGGTCCAGCCGGATTCGGAGGTGACGTCCAGCGTGGCGTAGCTGGCGTTTTCGCCGAGGGCGGAGACCGCACTGCTGTCAACGCCGGGCCTATCGGTGACGACAACGTGGGCGCCGCGTGACAAAAAATAGCGCGTGACTTCGCCGCCTATGCCGCCGAGGCCGCCGGTGATGAGGATGGTTTGGGAGGAAAATGTCATGTCAGACGCCCAAAATTTCGATGGCGGCGCGCTCTCCGGATTCGCAGGCGCCCTCCATGCCGGTGGTCAGCTTGGCGGTGTGCTCGCCGGCGAAATGGATGCGGCCGGCGGGAAGTGCGAGGGACTGGCCGAAATCATTGATCTGGCCGGGCTTGAAGTAGGCGTAGCCGCCACGGTTGTATTTGTAATCCGGCCAGGATTGTACGCGCAGCAATTCCAGGGCGCCGCGTGTGGAAGGGCGTATCTCGGCAAGATTTTCGGTTAAGTAGTGGAAGGCGGCCTGGTCTGTCATGCCGGAGATGCGCATGGCGTGTTCGCCGCGGACGTAGAAGGAGAGGTTTTCCGCGGTCTGGACGCGGGAGGGGACGGCGAACATGCGTTCCTGCGGGCCATTGGACCACAGGAAAATGGGCAGGCCGTCTTCCTCCCAATAGTTGCGGGTTGGTTTGACCCAGACGCTGACGATTTTGCTGTAATCCATTTCGTTAATCGCGCGGCGCTGGGCGGCTGGCAGGGGCGTGTCCAGCGTGATGCCGCGCAGGACGGAGAAGGGGATGGTGCAGAGCAGGAAAGAAGCCTGGTAGGTTGAGCCATCCTCACACGAGACGGCGACGCCGGATTTATCCTGGGTGATGTGGTGGGCGAATTTGTTGAACAGGACAGGCGTTGCCAGGTGAGCGGCCATGGCGTCCGGGATCGCCGAGGTGCCGCCGGCGGCGGTATCGAACATGCCGTGCTGGGCTTCCCAGCCATAGTAAAAATTCTTCCGCAGGGCATCGAGGGCGGACCAGCCGGCGGTGGTGTCCGCATAGACGTCGTAATCCGACAGGCCGATGGCGGCGGGGGAGGCGCCGTGGGCGGCCATGAACTGGTGGAGGGATTGCGTGTCGTATTTCGCGAATTTGGGGTCGTACCAATCGTAGAGCGAGGTTAGCGGCTGGTTTTTGTTGACGTAGGTGGGGTAGATGAGGTTGGGGAGCAGGTCACGCTCCGCCCCTTGCAGCGGGTTCTGTGGGGATTGCGCCCAGGGCTTGGTGATGACGGGGCGCTGGTTGAGGCTGATGGCCATGGGCAGCTGGTGGGTTTCGCTGGACATGTTAGCCGGCGGGGCGACGAGTTTTACCCCGTATTTGGCGGCCATGGCGCGGACGCGGGCATACATCTGGCCGATCTGGGAGGCGCCGAGTTCGGGCTGGCCGGGAAGGTCGTAGGCGGTCATGCAGCGGCCGCCGACGCGGTGGCTGCCCTCCAGAATTTGCACTTTTAGGCCGGCTTGTTCTAGCGTCAGCGCCGCATACAGGCCAGCGAGCCCGGCACCGAGGACCAACACATCCGGCTTTGTGCTGGCGCGCGCTTTTTGCGCACCGGCCGCGGCAAGGCCAGCAGCGCCCGCGAGCTTGAGTGAACGGCGTCGTGTGATCATTCCAATCTCCAGCTTTCGGAAGTGATAACAAGGGGATTATGGCCCGCCCGGCAACCTGCCACGCGGCGCCGCCCACAATGCGGATTTTTGGGCGCGGCGGTGGGTTTTTCTTCTGCTCCGGGTTATGGGTGCCGTATGACGGATAATGCCTCTGGGCTTCTGGTAGATAAGCAGAGCAGCGTGGGGTCGATCATGCTGAACCGCCCAGGGCAGCGCAATGCAATTACGCGGGCAATGTGGCTAGGGTTGCCGGGGGCGGTGGCGGGGCTGGCGGCGGATTCGGCTGTACGGGTGGTGGTGCTGCGCGGCGCTGGCGGGGATTTCGCGGCGGGGGCGGATATTGGGGAGTTTGATACGGTTTATGCCTCCCGCGACGCCGCCACGGAGTATGCGGCGGCGATGGCGGGGGCGATGGATGGCTTGCTTGCCTGCCCCAAGCCGGTGATTGCGGCGATTGAGGGGTTTTGCATTGGTGGTGGCGTGGCGCTGACTTTGTGCTGCGATTTTAGTTTTGCGGATGCGGGGGCGCGGTTTGCGGTGACCCCGGCGCGGCTGGGGATTGCGTATTCCTTTGCGGATACACGGCGGCTGGTAGCGCGGGTTGGCGCGGCGGGGGCGAAATTTCTGCTCCTCTCAGCACGTCAGGTTGATGCGGAGGACGCTTTGCGAATGGGGTTGGTGGACCGCGTTTTTGCGGCGGGCGGGCTGGATGCGGAGGTTGCGGATTTTGCCGAGGTGCTGGCGGGGAATTCGGCGGCCTCCCAGCGTGTGGCCAAAGATTTTGTGGCGCGGGCGGTGGCGGGACAGATTGCGGAGGATGCGGTGACGCGGGCGGCGTACCTGAATATTTTGGAAGGGGCGGATTTTCGGGAAGGGCGGACGGCGTTTGGGGAGAAACGGAAGCCGAGGTTTGGGTGAAGAAGGGACCGGAGCGAAGTGACGGGTTAGCCCGGCCCCGCATTCGCGGGAACGGGCTAACCTATCCTACGGATTGGATTGGGATGCGAAGTGTTGGGCTATGTTCAGGCGGGTTGCGATCCAGGTGTTGGGGCGGGTGGTTATGTGTTGCAAGAATTTTTCGAGGCAGGCGGCGCGGCCGGGGCGGCCGGTGATGCGCAGGTGGATGCCGATGGACATCATGCCGCCGCCCTCGGCGTAGAGCATGTCAAAGCTGTCGGAGAGATAATCTAGCCAGGCGCGGGGGGTGTAGGCGGGGTCCGACCACATTTTTATGTCATTGGTGTCAAGTTGATAGGGGATTACGATTATGGGTTTTTCGCCGGTTTTGTCCCAGAAGGGGGTTTCGCTTGAGAAATCATCCATGTGGTACAAGAAACCTTCCTCGGCGAGGAGTCGGCGGGTGTTGTCGCTGGGGAGGTAGCGGCTGAGCCAGCCGAGAGGGCGCTGACCGGTGGTGGCTTCTATGGATGTTACGGCGCGGCGGATGAAATCGCGTTCCTGGGCTTCGTCCATTTTGTACTGGAATTGCCAGCGATAGCCGTGGCTGCAGGCTTCGTGGCCGGCTGCGGTGATGGCGCGGGCGAGCACCGGGGCTTGTTCGAGGGATTGGCCGCAGACCGTCCAGGTACTTGGGCAAGAATATTTTTGGAGCAGGCGCAGGATGCGCGGCGCGCCCTCTTTGATGCCAAAAAGATAGTTGCTCTCATTGGCATGGTTGCGAATAGAACCTTTGACGAACATGCCGAGCTCATCCACCGCTTCCATGCCGTTATCGCCGCGGATGAGGGAGCGTTCAGAGCCTTCCTCGACATTGACGACGAGGGAGACGGCGATGCGTGCATTTTTGGGCCAAAGCAGGGTCATGTGACGCCTGCGACGATGGTGCGGCCTGTTTCCAAGTTTGGTTTTTCTTGCGCAAAGGGCACTGCCGCACCGCGTTGTACGGCTGGCCGCGCGCCGATGCCGGAAAGCCAGCGGCTGAGGTGCAAGAATTCGGAAATGTCGAGGCCGGCCCAGTCATGTTGCATGACCCAGGGCCAGCAGGCGATGTCGGCGATCGAGTAGGTGCCGGCGAGGAAGTCTGCTTCCGCAAGGCGGCGGTCCATGACGCCGAACAGGCGCATCGTCTCGTTTTGATAACGAGCAATGACGGCAGGAATTTTCTCGGGAAAATAGCGGTTGAAGACGTTGGCCTGGCCATGCATAGGCCCGAGGCCGCCGACCTGCCACATCAGCCATTGGATGGCGACCGAGCGGTTTTTTGCTCCGGTGGGAAGGAGGCTTTGGAATTTTTCCGCAAGGTAGAGCAGGATTGCGCCGGATTCGAAAACGGGGAAACCGTCATCAACAAGCGCCGGAATCCGGCCATTGGGATTTATGGCTAGAAACGCGGGCTTTTTCTGCTCCGCCGCCTTCAGGTCTACCGCGTGGACGGTGTAGGCTACGCCTAACTCTTCCAGCGCTATGGAAACTTTTCGGCCGTTCGGGGTAGGCGCGGTGTAGAGTTCGATCATGCCTCGACTGCGTAGGTGTAGCCTAGATGTTTGGAGAGGTTGCGCTTGCTTAAATCGCCACCCTCAAAGTCGCCGTCGGGGGCTTGGGAGGCGAGGTTGTCGTTGGTTTCGTTGGTGCAGATGCAGATGAAATGGGTTTCGCCGTCCAGCGGGAAGGGCACTTCGTGCCAGGTGCCGACTTCCATGACGATGCCGCCGGAACCGTCGAAATAAAAGGCGGTGACGTCATCCGGGTTGGGCATGGTGCTTTCGGATTCGTCCCAGGAGCCATCCGGCCGGCGGCAGGTAGGTTTGCCGAGCACCATGTAGAAGGGCTTGCCGGAAAGCGGGATAAAAGTTTGGGTGTGCTTGGTGTGGAATTCCATCCATTTGACGATGTGCGGGCGGGGCAGGAAACTGACGAGGTTGAGGCAGAGATCGTCATTGCCGTGGAATTTCGCCGGCTGGGTTACTTTCACGACCTTGCCGTAAAAATCAATTTTGTCGTGGGAGACGCCGCCGGGTTCGCCTATGACGTAGCCAAAACCTTTTAATGATTCCGGGGTGGCGAGGACCGGTTTTAACATGCGCAACGTGGGGGCTTCGGCTTCGCTCATGCGGCTCTCCTGTAACGGTTTTCGAGTTTGAGTTTTTGGCGCGTCTCTGCTGGCGTCAGAATATTCGCGCCAAGGTCACGAACGATGCGCGCCGCCTTCTCCACCAGCTGCGCATTCGTCGCTAGCACGCCGCGCTCGAGGTAAAGATTGTCTTCGAGACCGACGCGGACATTGCCGCCCATGATGACGGCCAGGGCGGCCATCGGCATTTCATGGTGGGAAATGCCGAAGGCGGCCCAGTTGGCGTTGGCGGGGATCATGGCGCGCATGGCGGTGATGGATTCGGCGGTGGCCGGCGCGCCGCCATCTATGCCGAGGCAGAATTGGAAGAGCGGGTCGCCGGGGACGACGCCGCGGGAAATCAGCGTCAGCGCAATCCCCACTTGGCCCATATCAAAAACTTCGAGCTCCGGTTTTACGCCCCATTCGAGGGCGTGGCGGGCCATTTTTTCGAGATCGTTGGTGCGGTTGATGGCGATGTTGCCGCCGAAATTCATGCTGCCGCAATCGATGGTGCAGATTTCCGGGCGGAGCCGGCCGACATGCTCGACGCGCTGGTAGGGGGTGGCCATGTCGCTATCGGCGGTCATGATGGCGGGGTTTTCGGGGTCCAGGACCATCATGCCACCCATGCCGCAGGTGAGGTTGATGATGATGTCAACGTCGGAAGCGCGGACGCGTTCCACCACCTCATCGTAATATTCCAGCTTGCGGGAGGCTTTGCCGGTATCGGGCTCGCGGACATGGACGTGGACGATGGCGGCACCGGCGCGGGCGGCGTCGAGGCAGGCTTGCGCGATTTCCGCGGGGGATTTTGGTACGTGCGGGCTGCGGCCGGTGGAATCGCCGGCGCCGGTGACGGCGCAGGTGATGAAGACGTCCTTGTTCATGGGTTATCCTCGTTATGCGGGGGC
>Ga0116228_10005180_pt1 | contig 11609 bp, 8 predicted proteins | sample S1TSphfallax_2_FD_89694 | JGI IMG/M metagenome (GOLD analysis project Ga0116228, IMG submission 89694) | Host-associated microbial communities from peat moss isolated from Minnesota, USA - S1T2_Fc - Sphagnum fallax MG | ecosystem: Host-associated > Plants > Peat moss > Unclassified | place: USA...
AACTAGGCTACCTATCAGACGCAGCGGAAAATCAAAGACATAGCCAAAAAGCTCTAAACTACAGATTTCTTCTTCAATCTATTCTTCTGTCTCTCCTCCTCCAAAATTGTCTCCTCTCCAAAAACTGCCTGATCCTTCCTTAGCTATCTCGATTCTATCTTCTACACAGCCCAAAAACAACCTTCCAAAACGATCCTCTGATCTTTTTCCTCGGACCTCCGTTGCTTCTTCCAGAAGCTTCGCCAAAATCTTCCTTGTCATCCTGATCCGATCCTCCTTTCACCGACTTGCCATCTGCCTTCATCAATACAAGCCGCCATACCCATCCCAATGCACAGCTCAAAGGAAAAGCCATGCAATTCCATGCAGCCCATTATGGAGCGCCGCCACACTGAGTTGCTTGACACAAAACCCAGGATTCGATCAGATTCTATACTACCTCTTTTCACACCACACTACCTTTTCAGGTTCGACATTAATGTGTTGAGTAATTAATATAATTTGAAGATTCCTATTGAGTGCTTGAGTTTTTGATTTTGAAAATTTTGGCACTTAAGGATTAAATTCAATAACAATATTAATGTTTTCATCAGTTTGTATTTGTAATTTTGTAATATGTATCGTCAAATACACACACATGTGCATTAGGCACAGGGTTCAAATTAGTCTTATATAACAAATGCCCTTTTCTTTTGTGTGTTTCTTGATGTGGTTCAAAGTGTTTTGCGGTCATTCCATGCTACCATAGTCAAGTAAACTTTCTTACATGACAATGCCAAATTTAACATCGAGCTCATTTGAGTTGGTTAAAGATCAAGTCATTTTTCTTTATCCATATAAATTAAAGAGCTATGCCTCATAACAAGGACCATATTAAGCTTAACATCCTTAAGCAATGAGGCCTTTTTTTAATTTTTTTATTAAAGAAATATTGTCCATCCTAGAGCCTTTTGATTGTAACCCACAGTTGGTGGGAGCTTAAGCTTGAAAAGGAAGGTGAAGGCAAGCTCCCGTGCTTCCTTCACTCCAGGGCATTACCAAAACCTATGTATAGTCGTCTTTATAATCATTAAATTTGTAGAAAGGGCAATTTATTATGATGGTTTGGTTCATTTTTGCTCTCCACGCATTAATTACAAGTGTTTGGTGCCAAAATGATCATATAAACCTAGCGTCTTTCTTACCTCACCACTTCCCATGAATCTTTCCATTTATGGAAATTTTGTGAAAACAATGGACTCCATAATTCGATTACATTCATTCTAAGAACTTATGTTAACTTGAATAATCTTATCCCCAGTTTAATGTGGTATTCCACCTATTATATTTGCCCTTTCCACCTCCAACACCTAAGGTCCATTGCTCCATAAAACATCTTAAAGATCATCCTTTTCAAGCTTTGTTTGGTACACACCTCTACCCATTTAAGTGTACATGTGAATTCTTTCATTGTGTAGGTGGGCTACACCAATTTAAATTGTCTCCCTACATTGTAAACTTTAAGCTTATGTAGAAGAGACATGTGACCTTAAAAATCCCCCCACATTTGGTTTGAATTCACTAGTTGTGTAAAAACTACATCTAGGTCTCCATCTATTGTATTGTAAAGGCCCAACCACTTTCCCTTGTTGACCTCTTCTATGGGCTATGAGATTTTTATCCAACTCATTATAATGTTGTCAATCATGTGGCTCCAAATGCATTCCTCTTATTTTTCAAACATGTACATGTTTTTTACCACAAAGACTTTTTTTTCATTTGATGTCCCATATATCATCAATTCTCTTGAAGCCAAATTTGTGAAGCTATTGGGCCTACTAAAATTGAAATACAAATGCCCCACCCTTAAAACATACATTCCAATGAAGTTTTACCTTATTGATGGAATATGCTAAATGCAAGGGCTAAATTGAAGGTGGTTTATCATGTGCTTCCATGCCTTCATATTTGGCCCGCAAATATTTGAACTAAGGGGCAATATAACATACCCTTTGACCAATGCCCAACTTGGGTCTAGAGCCCAAGTTTATGTCTCATAGGTTTACACCTTTCAAGCTTGAATCTTAGTAAAAGCTTGAAACTTAATTTTCTCGATACCAAAGCTACCATTATCAATTTGCACAACAATGATGAAAGAGTTATTTTTAGGTCTGTTAATCCTAGGCCTCTTACATTTTTGAATGCATAACAATTTTCCCAATTAATTTTAATTCTAGCATGATATTTCCCATCAACTCATTAATAGTTGCATAGTAAAAATTTGCAATTTATCATTATTTTATAGAACCACCCCACACGTTTATGAAAAAATAAGACAAAGTAGATGTTACATCTAGAATTAACTATAACAACCCTTTAGTCAAAGGCAATTGAAAATAGCTCTAAAATTGGAGCTTTTTGTGAATTTTTTCATCTAAAAATTCATTCACATCTTTAAATTCTAAGTTGAACCCAAATGGGACCTTGAAGAATTTAGATTTTTTCTTTTCCTTGGCCCACTTCCACCTAAAGGCATTAGTCTAGCCAAGCCTTTCTTTCTCTCTTTTGCTATTCAATAGGTCATTGATTTTTCCCAATTAATTTCTAGCTTGCTTATAAACATAAATTCTTCCAATAAATTGATATTTTTTCAATGGTTGTTGTCCTTATGAACCTTGGACCAAAATTGTAGTCATTTGTATGCAAGTCAAAACATGATCAGGTATCCCATTTGAAACACAAAAAAAACTCCTATGATTTTCAAAACTTACATTTTGCTTCACCAAATGTAGGACCTATCATAGATTGTAGACCTATCATTTTTTTTATAATGTCAAATGAAATAAATTCCCCAAGTTTTATATAAGTGTTTAGAATATTTTTTTTTTTCACTTTTGAAATTAGGAATAATAAAAAAATTCCAATGTGTGCCATGTTCAATCTAAATGGCTAAAAATTCCTAAAATTTTCATTTTTGAAACCTTGTACATTATAATTGGTTCTTATCACACTTGAATGTTTTATACATAGGTAAGTTATTTATGGTATAAAATTTGGGGAAAAATCATATGTTTGTACATTCTTGATATATCTTTTTTCACCAAGGGGGACAATATCTTGAATTTTGTCCTAAGACTTGTTTATATGAATCCTTGAGTTTTTTTTCAAATTAAAAATCGTTAACATATAATAACACCTTGTAATGTATCTATTTATGAAGCAAAAAAAATTGCAATATGGATGCTTCATTATGTTTTAAGGACATGTCCAATTGAAGGGACCCACTAGATTTTTTGTGATACATTCCTTTTCAACATTCCAACCATGCTTAAAACCATACTAAAAAATGGTTGTTTTTTTTTTTTTTGCCTCTAGGGAGAAGTCCCTTTTATGTCATTTGCCCTAAAAAAAATTGTTACCATGAAATTTAAGACTTCACCCAAGAGGAAAAAAAAGGTACGTGAGGGCTGATGGGCACCCTTGGCAAATACCTTTTTGCAATGCAAAAGCTTTCACAATGGTGTTAATTAATCAATTCACAACTTTTGTTCCTTTGAAGTACAACACCTTCATCATCTCCATGATTTTCCTCGCTATCCCATTTTCTCCATAGCATTAAACATGAACCCCGAACCCACCTTGTCATATGCCTTTGCAAAATCAAGTTTAAGTGAAATTAAAGGGCTATTTAAAGTGCATTGCCTAGTCCATAGTTTTTCTATCAACAAGACATTGTTAATGATGTATCTCATTATTAAAAAGGTTGTTTGCTCCTCCTCCTACCTCCATGTGAGCTAGTTGCAACCTTAGTTATAAGGCTTTAGCCAAGATTTTGTAAATTGCATTTAACAAAATAATTGGGTTCTAGTTTTTCAAATTTTCTTTCACCTAATTTTAAATAAAAAATAATCTTACATTTGTTTGCACCTTTGGGAAACTAACTTGTTTTATATCTAAGTTGATCATTTTAAGGATATCTTCACCGATAATATCCTAGAAAACATGTTGAACTACTTTAAAGGCCCCAACTTCTTCATTTAATTTTTGTGATGTTGTTTGTTTGCAAATGAACATTGGGGGAGGTTGGGAGCCTTCTAGCTTCATTTCCTTGTGCAATATATTTGTAGGAAGAAGGACGTTGGCTTCATTTTGGTTCTATAGGAAAAGAATGTTGAGGGGAAGTTTGATCCGCCAAAAAACATTTGGTGAACACCATTGTTGACAGATTCTTGAAATCCCTAGGATTTTTTGGTTTTTTTTAATGCCATCACTTGGGGAGGTTGGAACTTCCCCAAATTTGTTTTGTTTCTTCTTAATGACATTGAATTCAAAGTTTATTTCTTTGTAAGTAAACATCTCAAAGGAAGTTTGGTCATGGTATTTTGTTTTTTTAATTTAAAAAACTCATCCCTTTTCCTTGCTCCTCTTTTTCTCCTTCTCTTTGAATTATTCAACTATCATCAACAATAGTTGACTTCCTTTCTTTTTTTTCCTCAAAAATTGAGTATGATGGAATCTTTTTCATATAAAAAGTTTAGACTTGATAAAAGAAATGAAAAATATAACTCTAAAAGGCTATTAACACAATAAAAGGAGCCAAAGGTACCAAGGTCAAATTAATTTTCAAGAATTACATTTGACATGTGGCATTCCTATTCTGGTCTATTTTTTTCATTTATGCATGTTTCATACCAATTTATAGTTTTGTTAACAATAATTGTTTTTTGACTATATCTTGGTTTTTATCATTCATATTGTGCATCCATGCTTTGAATAACATAAAAAAGAATAACTTTTGTTAAATACACATTTTCAAAATTCAAAATTTTCAAGGTCAAAAGGATGTTTGAAGCAAATGCATTCAAATATGTTTTTAAATGAATTTCACCAATTTTTTGTTCTTTCATAATCATCAATATTAAGATCCTCTTCCATTTTGTAAAAAAATGGTGCACATTTAATAACTAAAAATGTTGTTTGAAAAAACTAATTGTCCACAATTGTTTGAACAATTTTTTTTCAAATGATGGAACCTAAAAAAAGTAAAAAAATTGACAATCCAATTTGTTATGCTCCCCTTGTGATTTTTCAAAGATACAAAATAATAATTTAAAGCATTGTTCACACACCTTATGGCTCTTTTTACCAAGTGTTTGCACCCAAAGAAATAACAAATAAAAGCCCTAGTGTTGTAAGAATGACCTCTTTGAACTTGTAGCTAGTATGTTAAGCAACATAAAAACCCATTAACCATTCAACATGTAAATATCAAGTAGACAACCTTCAAGTTGTATTTATAAATCTTCAATTTTGCATGTTGTTTGCAACCTTGATCACACAACTTCTTTAAGACCATAATGCAATAAGAAAGGATAATAAATAACCAAAATGAAGAGAAATAGAAGAACAAGAAAGAAGGTAATGATAGGCAATATACAAAAAATAAATTTAAAAATATGATGAACAATAAAACTAAAGGAACACAATAAGATCAAAATGGTAAGCAATAGAATATAAAAGAAATTTTGATGAATGGAATGCTTGTGAATAATGCATTTGAATTTTGTACATTATTTGTGAGTTTAGTTTGTTCTAGGAATAAAATTTCTCTTTTGGTGTTTTATTTCGATTATGAATGGTGGTTTCAAGTTACTTTGATGTTGAAAATTTTGTAAATGTTTTTTCTTTGTGGTTTCATTATAGGAGAAAATTTTGCATGTGTTGATTTTTGGTTTGGAATTTTTTCTTCTTCTTGGTGTAAAGTAAATAATTTCTTCTAATTTCATCAATTACAATCATGATATGAGGTTCCAAATGAAATTTGAATAATGTGTGAGATGTTTTTACATGTTTGTGTCCCTTCCTTTTCACTTAAATTTTTCAAGATACAAATCAATAATATTTTTAGAATTGATAACCCTTTTGAATAATTAATCTTGTATTCATGTCCACCATGACTTTTTCAAAAGTTAGTTTAAAATAGATTTTTTGCCTTTTCTTTGGTTTGCATGATATTATTCTTACCCAATTCTAAATAATGATCATTTCAACACAATCATCTCCTTTCAAATGTTTAAAAATGGGGAAGGTGAGTTTAACAATTTCCATCCAACATTTGGAGAAGGAATGGAGACACATTCCAAAGTTGTGCATTCAAAAAGGAAGGGATGTTAACTTTGATAAATGAATTACTAATGTTCAGAAGGATTAGAAAGTATTCACAAATCAAATCATAAAGTAGTTCAAAATTCAACTTATAAGTTAGTCAAATTACACATTTCGTTGTATTGCATGATTTTTATGCCTATTGTGAAACTCAAATTGTTTGTTGACATGAAGAAGATGGAACACAATTTTGATACGAACTAAAGAAAAGGGGATTGAATATTTTATGTTTCTCCCTTAAACAAAATAGAAATAGAAGTTGGGCATGTCACTACTCAATTGTTTCATAAATTCAAAACCTCATCTAGACCATTCAAAAACATTCACCCAAGTGTAAAAAACATTCATTTAATTAGATTCATTCATCCATAAACATGTCCATCCAAGTAAATGCATTGTATTCACATTAGGTTTTAGTTTCAAGCTTTAGGCTTTTATGTAAGTTATGTTCGTCAAACATCCCATTGGCTGCAAATATGTTTTTTGAACAACTTTTTGAAGTTCTTGTGTAGCCTCCATATTTTGCTTGAAATTCCACATTTTACAATTACAAAGTTTTTTATGATACTTGATAACATTTTTCATCTTCATGGAAAATGCAACATGCAAGATCTATTTGCCAAAAAAATTGAACATGTTTTTAAAAATCTTCAAATGATGATCGTTCATTTTTCAATGGGAAGGCCAATTTGGGCAATTGTCATCTTTGCCACAAGTACACCATCCCCCTTAATTGATTAGTGGAGAAATGTACATGCATAGTTTTACAACAACCCACTAAACATGTAAATTTTCTCCAATCTAATCATAATTTTCTTTTAATCATCCTATGAAAAATTTGAGTTCATCAATTCCTAGGGATATCTTAAAGGTTTCCCATGACAAATTTTCCTTCTCTAAGATTATTTTTCAATAACTTGAAAATTGATCTCTCCAATGTTCTACCATATTCAAGTCTCTCCAAAAAAGTCCAATTACCACCTCATAAGATTTTTGTGTTCACCAATTCCCACAAGTTCATTTTTTTTATTAAATTGTTGGGTGCATACACATTAAGTATACTGATGTCAATACAAAGTAAACTTTTCATCTAAAACATATGTACCCTATTTCCTCCAATGGCCTTATTGACGCACTCCTAAGTTCCTTGTTAGACCCACTTGAGGGTCTAGAGATGTTGAATTGCGGAAAGTTAGAACTTGGAGCCGTTCCTGACTTCCAGCACTAAAGGGGGTAAGAAGGGCGTGCTAGAAATCTTGGGATTAGACTAGGAAGAGGGACAATTATCTTGTTACACGGTCCTGCATCCAAAACCAACCACAAGTTGGTTAAAACTCATTCTACACCCTTTTGGTGTTGGGACTAGCCACGAGCGACCTTGGACTCACTTGACTCACCACAACCCGGACTCGGGGGAATCCACCACCTTCCCCCATATAGTATTCTCTGCATTACTCTGCGGAGGGTACATCCGAATGGCACTTTTTCCCGGGACTCCCAAGGAGGGGTCCCGAAATTGTCCCGGGTTAGACTCCCGGGACTTTGGGCATCCATAACTTCTTGTTTAGACCTCCAATTGGGATGAGTTCTGAAGCAATCTTGTAGCTCTCTTTGAGATCTTTTCAACGCCATGTCGCACTCCTTCTACAGACGTCGGAATTGGGTTGATTCCTGACTTTTAGTGGTCGGGAATCAAATTGCCAGTTTGACTCCCGGCCCTTCTTTTGCCCATAACTTGGGCTGCAGACATTCAAATGGCTCATGCGAGGCCATTTTTGGCATCTACACTTCAAGACCTTTCCAACGGTACAAGGTGTTTTGCCCTCTTCTGTCGAGCTCTGAAGTTGCAAGAGTCCCGAAGGACTCCAAGTTCCCACTTTTGGGAGTGTGAGTCTCATCCTCACACTTTGCCCAAAGTGGGGTTGCGACACTTATATTCCACCACAAAATTGGCCCAATTAAAAACCACTGCATGATGCATGTCCCTCCTATACTTGCTTTACCTCATTGGTTATCTATATGTAACATTTTTTTTACTTCTTTAATCCTAGGGTTATTTCACAACACTTGTTTTGCTTTTGCAAAACTTATGTTCGTAGATACAAATGAAATTGACCTTTGACATAAACCCACTCACAAAATTATAGAGTTTTTGGGCCTTTCCATTGGTGTTTAAACCCTTGATATTTTATGTCATTAAATGAATTTCATTAATCACTATAAAGGAATTATGAAAAAATACACACGTTGATCTTATCTTGTTACCCATGTTTTACACTCCTTCAATCCCCTTGCCCCAGAAATCATAAAATGCAGGAGAGGAAGATTTTTTTTTCACTACATCACAAATTTACCAAACTTCATACAAATTTTGTGCGAAAATCGACTTTCATAGGTTTGTACAAAAATCACATGAATTTTGTGTTATGGCTAATATGAATGATATTTGTATGTATTCAATATCATAAATATTCAAATAGATGAAACATTGATTTTGAATGACATACGTGAATGTTTGTTTTTAATGCACAAAAAATCACATAGTTTTATTCAAAATTATATCACAATAATTTTAATTTTAATGTAAATTGTACATACTTCATATCAAAACATCACAAGTAGAAAAGAGACATCATTTACATAGAAGTAATATATAAAATTTTCATGCCATTTTTACACTTTGATGCCCATAAATTTTTCACAGACATTGTGTTTTATGATTTTCACACAAATTCTACTGAAATTTCATGATATTGTAAGTTTGTGATATAGGGTGAAAAATTCACTTCATTTTCCATCTAACTTCCTAGTTCTAATTAAATTCTTTTTTTTTTGCATTGTTATTTCCATCCACTACCTTCCTTGGGGATCTAACACCTACAAGCCCTACTTCTTAGTTTCTTTCTTACCATTTAGATATTTCAAGACCCGAATTTTTTAGTATTTCCAAGACTTATGTGTGTAACTCATTCCTTTCTCCTTATTGAATTAAAATTGCAAGATGGTGTGTAATTTATGTTCCTAAAATTGATGTTTCCCTTTCTACTCCAACTTCCATTAGAATGGTTGTTGTAGCTTATGAATTTGCCAAAAAGCTCCCCAAGATCTTCTATTGTAATACAAATTTGCCTTATTATAGTGGAATATCTATGGCCAATGTTTAAATCCATTAAGTCTTGTGGTTGGGATCCTTCGGCTTGAATTAATAGCTTTAATTAATAAGAGTTTGCTCCTAGAACTTTGGTCCCTATGTGGATTCTTGAGAACTTGCATTGATCTTCACAAGGTGTTCCCTTGAAAAGTTGGGTTTAGGTCCTCTTCTTCTCTTTCACCCACCTAACATTGTGTGCCATTTAAAATTCCACCTACATTGAATGTTAATCTTTCACATTTTGATTTGAATGCAACAAAAAAAAAACTTGACTTTCTTAACATCAACTGAATGTTAGATATGATTACAACATTACTATAAGATTATTTACCACCTAGTCATGGATTTCATAACTTAAACAATTACATAATAACAAGCATAGTAGAAAATGGTTGTGGGATCTTTTATAAATTTAAAAAGTTTTTTAGGACTTTTGGAATATGCAAATTTTCAATGGGTTGAATTTTTTGTTAAAAAATTAACAAAATTATGTATTTGGATGAATATAACTTTCTATGTAATATTTTGTTAAACATCTATGTAATGTTGATGTGAAAAAGTTGTATCCTAAAACCAACAAGTAAGAGTTAATGAAAGAGGTCAAGTGGGGAAGGTTCATAGTAGAAGGTCTATAACTATTCTTGAAAAAGAAGGGAGAGATAATGTTTAAATCAAAGTTCTAATAACAAGCCACTTGTCAAACAAAATCACAACCCTTGAAAATTCTACCAAGTTTATACCAAAACATAAGGACCTTGAAAAAGATTATTCCAGGAATTTAGATCTTGCACTCAGCTTTAGGCCTTTGCCTTGTGTTAGGCCCTCAAAACACAAACCCTAAAAATTTAATTTTGAAACCTAATATTTGGGGAAAAAAAACCCAAAGTTCTATACCTAACCTATTAGAAAAACATTGCCTCCTAAATGCCAAACCCTAGGTCCAAAAACACAAACCCTAAGCCTTTAAGTTTCCTATTGTTTCCAAAGAGGAAAAAAGAAAGGAAACAAAATGTCAAAACCCTAGATCCAAAATCACAAAACCCTAAACCCCTATATCTTGAAACCTATTAAATTTGAGGGAAAAGAAAAGAAAAAAACAAAAGTTTCACACCTACTAACCTACTACAACATTTTGGGTTTGTTCCCAATTTTGTTTGCAAAGTGTTTTCACAAGGTTCTCATAAGGCTCTCTACGTTCTCAATGTGTTCCTTAAGATGTTGCCAATAACACCTCATTTTGTATCCCATATTTTTTGGCCATGGTTTAACTTATGTGTAGGTATATCTATCTATGAAACAAGGTAGATTGTTTTGTTTTATTTTGTCAGGTTGTGAACTCCCAGACCACAAGGCTTCGTGGCATGCATTTTGGTACCTTTGAAAAGCTATCAATGAGTAAGGGTGCATCGACTTTGTTCAAGATCATTTGGAGCTATTGATTATTGAACCATTTTTTCAATGAAAACTAAATAAAATCAAAATTGAAGACTGTATTGGAATTTGGGGGTGTTCTTGTATGGTTAGAAAGAAGCCCTGGGCAAGCCAAATTTAATGGACTTTATTTCACAATTTTCAGACCTAAGGTGTGGAAGATATTAAATTTTAAATAAATTTTGATGCCAAAAAATTCAAATAAATTGCAAAAATTGTATGTTGGTCGGAAATGTCAGTTTGGCCCTCAATGTGTTCACACTTGGGCCAATGGCACATGCTACACTAATCTTATATATAAATTCATTACATCTGTCCGTGACAGAGCTCGGGTCCGTCAGGTCGACCGGGCCCGGCCCGGCATTCTTGGCCGGTCAGTCATTACGTCCGTCCGTGACGGAGCTCGGGTCCGTCACAGAAGGTCGACCGAGCCCGGCCCGGCACTCCCAGACTCCCGGATTTCCACTGACCGGGCCCGTCGTGGGGGGTGCCGGGCCGGGTCCGTCACAGAAGGCCGGTCGAGTTCATCATAGAAGGCCGGCCGGCTCTCTGGTCCCCTGCACGGGTGGAACGGGCACGGCCGTTCTTTGGTTCCTAGCACGGGCGGTGCGGGCACGACCGTTCTCTGGTTCCCAGCACGGGCGGAGCGTGGCCTGGAGGAGGAGCGCTGCGCTGCTGCAAGCGAGAAAAGAGGAGGAGGAGGACAGAGGAAAGAAGAGAAGAGAAGAGAGATCTTGATTGGAGCTGATCAAGATCAGGATCTTTTTTTTCCTGTTGCGACTTTTTCGTGTTTTCAAACAAGAAGTTCTGTCTCTGGTTTTCTCTCGCTGGCGTTGCTGAGGAAACCAAATCGTGAAGCAAAAGCCTGGCAGAGGTGGTGGTG
>Ga0116228_10005181_pt1 | contig 11609 bp, 7 predicted proteins | sample S1TSphfallax_2_FD_89694 | JGI IMG/M metagenome (GOLD analysis project Ga0116228, IMG submission 89694) | Host-associated microbial communities from peat moss isolated from Minnesota, USA - S1T2_Fc - Sphagnum fallax MG | ecosystem: Host-associated > Plants > Peat moss > Unclassified | place: USA...
TTGTCAAACTTTATTACAAATGAGTGAAATAACAAAAGAAATGGAAGGGAGAAAGTGAGATTAATATGACTTAGTTGCATTTTAGATTTGACAACCTAAGGCTAAACTAAAAACTATAAAGGTTGACTACTAGTATCATGTGATGAAACATATCAGAAGTGACAATGGTTAAAGGGTCTTCAACAAACGAAAATCAAAAGGTACATCTCAACATCATCATCTATACATGAAGGAAGGTAGTTTGTTTTATTTGTCAAGTTGAAACCTCCCAAATGACAACACCTTCTTTCACACTCTTTGCATTAATGGAAATCCCAAAATGAATAGTGTTGCACAAAGGTGGTTTTGTAATGTTTAGACATATGGTGCAAGAGTTTTTGAATATTGAATAATTTTTTCCAAAACAATCAAAACTAAAAAAATGAAGGAAATCGGTATGCATTCCTTGTATTGTTAGAAAATCTTTGATGAATGAGTGGGATTTGTTAGAGATGATTTCATTATTCTTGAGCTCTACAATGCTCCACAACACCAATGATTATGAAATGAAGAAAAATTGAGTTGATTTTGTGAAAATTAAGTTTCTTTTGAATGAAAATTAGATGGAATGAATTTTTATGCTGCAAGTTGAATTGAATGCAACTCAATTGAATTGAAATTCTTAAGTTGAATTGAATTGAATTAAACAAAAAAAACTTCCCATGGATTCAACAAGCTTAATGTTCCCATTGAATTTAATTTGATTTAACTAAATTAAATTGAATCATATTGAATCCAATTAAGGTTGGTTGAATTCATAAACCAATTATTTAGTTTCAATTTAAATCAAATTGAATTCAACCAAATTATGAAAATTTGATTATTAAAAAGTATTATGTTGATTTATTTTTTAATCCATGTAGGTGGGTTGGTGAAAAGAGTGGGGTGCTTAGGTAATATTATGGAATGTTTTCATAATTGTCAAATGGACAACATCCAAAATTATCATGGTGATGACCATTAATGGACCCTATGCTTGTTTCACCTAAACCAATTCTCATTATCATTGTCATAGAATTGTTTCATTGAAAATTTAATAAAATTTAAACTAAAATTTTTAGTGAAACTTGGAAATACTTTTCATATTTTTTAAAGCCCTCAATGAGTAGGATTTTGTGAAAGTTGACTTCATATTTTTAAAACTAGGATACAAAGGCTATTTAAGTTTGAACTTTTTTAATCGTTAAAAATTGTTAATTTTTTCAATTTCAATTTTTAATGAAAAATAAAGTTCAAGTTTTTGCTAAAAAAAAGTATACCATTTCCGCTTTTAAAATTCATTCAATACAAGTTCACATTGCACACTTGAACTAATGGCACATGATGCCACACTAGCACAACTAAAATTGTGAAAGCTTGTGTTTTTTCAAGTGTAATGTTGTAATGGAAATTCATTTCCTATGAAAAATGATTAACTAGTATGATGCAAAGGGAAAACCTTTTAATATGAATGTTAGATTTAAATACAAGTTTGTCTTGTGTAAAGTCAAATGGGGTTGACTACCACCCTGTTGTGAATTGATTTCCTTTTCTTGTTTATAATTTGTTGCTTATTTTTATCTTGTTCTCATTAATTCCATGGTCAACATCCCTAGTTCAAATTCTCTTCCATTTTCAATTATAATTTAGACTTGGTATTTGTAATTTTCCACCCCTTCTAAATCCACCTTCTATTATCACATCTATTGTGGTACTTACTATGTACCATGGTTATCGACCTATGATTATGATTTGGTTGTTCAATTAGGACACTAATGTTATTTCACTTGGGTTTTTTATTCAATTTTTTCAATTAAGTGGATTGGTGATCATCCACCAAAGGAATGAGCCAAATATGGCTAAAGGTCAAACAAGACAATAATGGTTTTTGGGAATCTTACCTAATTTTAATGACCTATTGAAAATCACTATCTAAATCTAGCAAATTTTGAATTTTCCTTCTCAAAATATGGTGACTTGTGTGTATTCTTTCCAAAAAAATCCTTCATAGAATTTGCACTAGAATCATTTTGTCACCATGATACTATAAAAATTTATCAAGATCCTCTTTAATTTGTTATTTTTAATTGATATTCACATTATGATCTTTAATTATGAACATGTTTTGGTTATTGAATCAAAACATCAATTGCACACTAATTATTGACAATTGAAGATTTGTGTTTTCTTTATTTTCCCTTTTTTTTTTTTCAACAATAATGCTTACCAATGGTGCATCAATCAAACTTTCCCAAAAAATGACAATTATAAAGAAAAATCTTACAAAAATCTTCTTCTTTTTTGTGAAATTTCACACAAATGTGAGGAAAAACAATTGTCACATATTCCCTTTTTTTTGCAAAAAAATCACTAAATTTCAAGGGAAAAAGTTAAAATGTTTTTTGCCACATTTGACTTGGATTTCAGTTTGAAGGCATTTTTAAAAACAATTTCATTTTTTAAACAAGTTCTAAAAACATTTCACCATTTTATGCTAAATACCTTTTTGATGCATACAATTGATGCAACATGAAACATTTGAAAAAATAAAATAAAATAAAATTATAAATAATTTATTATGTGGATACTAATATGTTTAATTATGTAAATCAGAAGACCTTTGTGTCAAAGGCACAAAAACTATCATAACTTAAAACATTCTAGCATAAATGCTAAAACAAACTACAACAAAATGTGCCTAAACCTTAGTCTATATTAGGCAAGTGAAAGCATGGTAAAATAGACATCTCATAATCCTTATCACACATATGGAAAATACTAGCCATGAAATACACCTTCATAGCCCTAAAGGATAGGCAAGTAGACATAAAAACATACTTTTGTATGTTGTCACCTAGATTAAGGGGTGGTATATATAAATGTCTTTGGCTAGAATTATAAACTTTGTGCATCCTTTGTGTGATTAAAATGAAACATACACATTAGAACCTTTTGGAAATTCCAAGGCTAAAACAAATTGAACTCTCACAAGGAAGAGGCACTAACAAGTGTTGGGCATAAGTTATATATATATGGAAACATTTATGACATCCACGTATGCATAGGCTTTTTCTTTGACATATATATTCCAAATCTTGTTTTTACTTTACAATTTTATTACATGAACAAACATTAAAATTGTCCAATATCTTCAATTCAATAACTAAAGAACCCCTTTGCACTAGAAATTGAGAACTCTTGACCAATAAAATACAAATTCATGAGCAATGGATGAAATGGTCAAATTGATACTTATTCATTTTACATTCATGATGCAAACCTAAAAGACCATAAAAATGTGAATAGACCATAAAAATGTGAATGGACATAAAGTTGACACATAATTTTACATAACCAGAAATGGATAATGTTTCATGGTGGAAGAGCCAAAGGAGAACTAACTATTCAACTCTAAGCCTTAAACAACAATTGTAACTTGTGAAACTTTGAGCTTCCAAGAAAGTTTGTTCAACTTCCACACTTTGATCAAATTTTCACACAATTAGAACTTCATACCTCACTACAACCCTTTTAATCCATTCCATGTTATCATTGTTTTTAGGTTAACTAACATGTGAGTATCTAAAATTAAAATTCCATAAGGAAAAGTTGTGGATTGAAAATCAAATTCGAATGATGATGGTCTATCAATTCATTGGTTTAAGGACAACAACTTTAGGTTCCACTAGGAGTCTCATCTAATGTTGGGCAATACCAAAATCACAAATAGTCCCCTATCAATTATCAACCTAGTTATATATTCAATTAATTGGAGTGGGTCAAAATGGGAGATAATTGGGCTCCCTAGGAACTTTCAATTCTTTGAAGCCAAAAGAATTTCGAAGTTCAAAAAACCACCAATGTAAAGTGGTGGATTCTCACACTTGAATTCTAGTTTGGGTTCCTACAAAAGGAGCCCAATTTGTTTTTTTTTTATCAAGGTGGGAAAACTTGCTTAGTGATAGTTTAGTGGCAATCCTTTATATGCATTGGTGATTGTGACCTTAGGGGTGGCCAAGGTGTCCATAAGTAGAGGTTCATAATGCTTGTATCAATAGTATATGTTATTTAATAGTGTATTCCCAAAGAAGGCTACCTTAAAGACATCTAACAACAATAATGGATCTAAAATGCGACCACTTTGCATGCAAGTTGTGAAACTTGTGCATGCATTATGTAAAAGATGGATAAAAGCTAGAAAAGCCAATTTTAAAAACCTATGCATTATTATACAATGTAGGGAAATGACCTTCACATTAATGACAAGGTTGCTCATGGGATAGCATGTATTCCTTTCACCAAACCCAAAATAAGTGCATATAGCCCCAACATTAAAAAAATTAAAAAATAGTTGCATATAATTGTTTGTTTTCTAGTCAAAAAATAATTGATCCAATTAGAAACCAAGAGGGTTGCAACCTTTAAAACCAAAACTAGATATTTTCTTTGATTCCAAAAAATAAGAACCAAACACTCTTTAATTTTCAATTTTAAAAAAAACTAGAACTTAAGATTATTTTAAAAATAAAACCACCCAACATTGGTTTTGTATTTTTTGACAAAATTTCTAGAAATGATTTTGACATGGATTTCTTCAAAATTGGTTTACTTTTTCTTTAAAATTTGTTTCAATCCCTTTTCATCCCCTATTCATTTCAAAGTTTGAATGATGTAGTTTTAGCTATACATCATTTTTTCCTTCTAGAGCTTTGGGATTTCACTTTCAAAAAATATGCAAATGGAATAGATGATAATTTAATCCTTTACAAGTGAAAAGGATTAACTACAACATAAGTTTGATCTAATTGTAAATCAAACCAAACAAGAAAATATTTTTTAATTTCTAAAATTGTATTTGAACTATGATAAGCATTTGAACTATCTTTATTACACAATATTTTCAAGTAAAGAATGTGATGCAATGGTTATATAATCCCTTCCTTTTACAACCCAAAGCTCCAAGGTTTGATCATTTCCCCAAAATTTCCTTTTCTTTCACAAATGAAATGGATGAGAGAAAATATATAGCCTATAGGCAACTTTGTCAAGTTGGTGCCCCAAGGAGGAATTTCCTTGGGAGAAGAGGATTAAATGGCAGCCCAACCAAGTTTCTCAAAGGAGAACTTGAAATACTCAATGAAAAAAGGGACTAAGTGGTGGCCCCAACCAAGATGCTCAAAAAGAAACTTCCATGAGGAGATTATATTAAATTGCCATAAGGAAAAAATGACTTGTAGTGTCTTAAATCTTTGGGCTAAAAGTACAAGGGGTAAACTTGTTCAAATCAAGAGTTCTTTATACCATTGGAAAGTTGTCAAAATGTAAATATCAAAGTGAACTCCCATTTTCCACTTTAAGTCATAAACTAAAAATTATGGCCAAAACAAGGGTTGGGAATAAAATTGGCAATTTAATTCTTAAACATTAAAATTTAGGAAATAAATATTTCCAAGTATTTTTATATTAAGATAATGAAGCTATAATTTAATAATTATATTAAAAAAAGTTCCAAGAGTCAAATTGGTAATTTTACTCTAAACCATTAATTATCTTAAAAACAAAAACTTCCGAGACTTGTCTTAGGCAATTTGGTTAAATATTTCAAGTTTTTCCCTTAAGCAACTTGGTTAGGCTAAAAACTAGTCCCCTTCTCCTCAAAATAATTGTTCCCTATAAACAATTAGCTTGAAAAAATTGCCCATGGGCTTTTTGAAATTTTTTTTGCCTAAGGGCTATTTTTATTAATCCATTTCATAGGTGGAAAAAAAGAAAAATCTACCATAAGGATTAAACCTTGGACCTTTGGGTTGAAAAGGGAAATTTTAACTACTATGTCACATTTCACAAGAAGAAATCTTATTTTTTTCCACTACCCAAATTCATTAGGTTTTTAATGCAATGGGATAAAATTGACTAATATGTAACTTGTATGGTTTTGGTAAAAAAGAACTAGTTGGTTATGACAATTTTTTTGAAATGTTTTTTTAATCATTTTGGATAGTCACATGTTACATTACAAAAAAATTAATTTTAAAATTATGACATGGATATACGAGGTCCTAAAGTAATATGATGTTGAATAAAATGCCATGTCATCATACAACTTTTGTTCAAAGAATTTCAGGTTTTTTCTCCTTTTTTTTGCCAGATCATGGAGTCATGGATTGTATTGATTTCACATCACGCTATGAAAAATTTATGTGTTATTATGTGTCGATTTTGTCAAAAAAAAGTTTTGACATCATTTGCCATGATGTACATGTTCATTTATTGCATTTATACAAAATACATTAATGCATGCATTCATCAAGGTTTAAACCCAAAACCTAGTGGAAGCACATCATGGTCTTAACCACCAAACAACTTCAAGAATTTATTGATAAAAAAGAAAAACATTAACTTTGTTTTATTTGGCATAAAATTGTTTAGAAAGTTCAAACTTTAATGCACATTTTTTTATCAAAATTTGTTCAAATGTTACAATTGAAAACATGATCCTGAAGATTATTCAATGATGTATTCAAAAAAATATTATTATTTTAAAATATTAAATGTAAAATGTAAAAAAAAAAACTTGAAATATCATGTCATGAATAAATTTATAAGTTTAGTTTTATTTAAATTGACTTACAATCTTTGTGAATTCAATATGAATTAAATAATGCATTCATTAAATCTTTAACAATGTTATTTTTTTAATGTAAAATATGTCCATTTTTTTGAAAAATTGCAAGTTTTTATTTTCCCCAATATGATTAGGTACAAAAAAAATTATTTATTTTTGCAATGTTGTTAAAATGGTAATCATCCATAAGAAGATTTAACCACATTTGGTTATAGACAAGTTGTGGAGTTGGAAACTTATTTAAATCTTTCAATATTATGGCTACCTACTATAATTTGTTGTAAAACATTGATGATATATATCTAAATTTGAAATTTTTTGAATTTTCTCTTTCAAAAAAATCCTTTGTTGATGTTGCTACCTTTTCAAAGTGCTAAAAATGGCCACAAAAAGATAAAGTAATAAAATAATCAATATAGCCATCTAATTTTCAATATTATATTTTTTTAACAACATGAATCATATGCTAATATAAATGATTCATTATACAATGTGAAAGTAATCACAAAATACATTTGTTAATGATGTAAAAATATTTTTTATTTTCATTTCCTTTGGAAAAGTAAAAGTCAAATAATACAATGAAATTTCGGTATTAAATATTTGAATTAAACCCCCTCACCGACCAACATGTTTTTTTTTGGTTTTGAATTTGTTAATTCTTGTTGGGAAGAAATGGAAATAATTGTCTAACTTCAAGGAAAAATGTAAACAACAAAAAAATTGCCAAAAAATTGAAACCACAAATTTGAAGGAAAACATGTTACTCCTAATGAATAAGAAAATTTTAATTTTTTTTATAGTTACAACTTTAAACACATAAACAATTCCAACATCAAATTTATTTGACAAGTTTGAAATTCGGTCTTTAAAATCACTATAAACCTTATGCAATTCTTTTGAAAACATTAAAATAAATATTAATGATGTTATTGAATATTTTGCTTGGTGGTATTCCACAATTTTGCAAACATTTAAAAAGGTCATCAACATCAACCAAAAAAAAGAATTGAAAAACCAAAAAAATTCATCTAAAGTTTTCTAAAGTTATAATTGTATAACTGATGCTAAGACTTGTGGCCAAAATATAAAATTATCTTAACAAATTTATACTTCATGTACATTATTAATTGCCAAAACATGGATAAAGCTTCTTATGGATGATCTTGAAGCACATTATAAATTTGAAAAAATAAACAGATAAAAAAATATTCATTGGTGTAATTATTATTATCAACATTTGTACTTGATCCATTTATTTTATTTTTAAAAATAAAAATAAAAACTCACCTTTAAATATTTAAACATAAACTAGTAACTAAACAAACCTTAAAAAACTGAAAAATCAAGTTTAAGATAAAAATAATAAGTAAAAAATATTGATAAATAATAATAATAATAATAATAATAATAATAATAATAATAATTTTAAAAAAATTTAACCACTTTTTAAAAATATGTATTATGTTTTCCATACATGACCAAAGGTGGAAAAATGGGAAAAAAAATTAAGGATTATTTTTGGGGGTTTTTGGTGTGGCATCATGAACATTTGTAATAAAAAACTTGTCCATGATGCCTTTAAAAAAAAACTAAGGAAAAAGTGTACATTCTAATTTACATAAATGTATAAAAAATTAATATATGACAAAAAAAATTAATTTAGAAGTTTGCATGCATCCTAGACTTGGCATGCATGAACATTTGACCTAATCACTAACCCATTCAAATGTAAATGTGAAACTTACCTAGTTTTTATACATCCATTTCAAAAAATTGTGATGAATGTAAAATGCAATTTGTGCATAATGAATATAACACACTCAAAGTGAATGATTCAACTCATGTGTAAAGATTTTGATAATTTAAGAAAAGTGACCAAACTCATTAAACCATTCAAGTATAATTGCAAAGCATTGAGTTGCATGTGTTTCAATATAAATGTGGGGTCTTAAATTGTTAAATGTGTTTGAATAAATTATGTTAAGTATAGAATGCAATTCATGAAGAATAGTTTCAACATGTTAAAAGTTGATGGTTCAACTCATTACCATGTTGATAGTTGAAAAGATGTCAAAAAAAATCACTAACCCATTATAATGCATTGTGTAAATAAAATTAAAAGCTACCTCAATTTCCACATCAATCATTTGAAATTATTAAAAAATAAAATAAGGCCCAAATTATACTCATAAGTAAACAACATAATGAACATAACAACTATGGACAACATTGATAATTAATTAGTGAAACAATTCACTTATAAATTTAAGATAGCCAAATGTAGTTGAAATGTAATCAAATTAGACAATAGTTGCAATGTGTGGGGTGAAAAAGGACAAGATTTCTTCTTGTATTTTTTTCTTTTAAAATATTGTGTAAAAAAAATATTATAGTTTGGGTACAATAAAAGAAATTGAATTTTTTTTTTCTTGGTCATAATCCTACAACTAGATTGAGCTTGATGTCGCATATAATTCGTTGCACCAATTTAGTGATTTCATTTTGCTTCATGGTATGGAAGATACCCACAAGAAGCTTTCATCGTTATTTGAAATAATAGAGCTTTCACAAACTACAACTCTTGTAGTTTTGGACCTATTTTCTTTTCCAAAAGAATTGATTGATGGCCAAGCATGGTTCACAACTTGTAAAGCTCTCAAAGTATGTATACCTTATTGCTTGGGAAATGCGGTGACCATTTCTTCTTCACTATTGCTTGAACATTTTTTGCAAATCACTAATCAAATTGATGTCATGTATAAGCCAAACATGTGTACTAATATGATAATGATTTGTGGAAATCAAAACCAAGTTGTTGACAAGAGCAATTTTCTTGAATCAATAGATTGGTTGAAGAAATATGCACCTCCATGGGTGTGCACCTCCACACTCCTAACAAGGACATGCAATGGTGAACATCAAAAGGGAGATTTTTATTTTTATGGGGTTTGGGCTAAACATTTGCACCCATGGTGAATTATTTATGTGCAGAAAAATTCATGGAATCTTGCATCTTTGTTTATGTATTGTTTGGAACTTTAAGCATATGTGATTTCATTAGTTTTTAAAAAATTTAACCAAATTTGCTATTAAGTTAATTTTTAGGATTTCAAGTTTTGGCAATTTTGCATTTCACTCAAACCCTAATGTAAAGTCCCAAGAAGCTCAATTTGTCCAATGACTAATACGCAATTATTTTATAAATTTTATTTGGGAGTTTTGTGTGTAAAATGGATTCTACTTAGGTCGATTTGTGTCTATTTTAATAGAAATTTGTTGTGACCTTTATGCTTCCATCAATATTTATATTTCTAATTTAATAACCACTAAAGTTTTCCAAAGCAAACAATCAAGGTCTAATTCATTAAAAGAAATTCTTAAATTTATGACTCCGTATATGACTAATTTTGTAATCATATTGAACACTATATGACTAAGGTGATGGACAAGTTCTAAAAAACAAGAAATCGTTGAATGTTTGACTTGGCACTTTTCATCCTATAGTCATAAAGAACAATTTTCAAGTTATATAGGACAAGCCATTGAGAACAAGTCATATTTATTATTGAGTTGTAATGTAATGAATGATAGGATTAGCAAACCATGGACCATTTCATTAATCAAATTGATAGATGTATTAAAATCATTTTTCTAGATGATTATTTTTTTAAAACCTTAATAGGTAGGTAGGTGATAGGTTTAGGTAGGTTGAAAAAGGCAAGTAGCTAGGTAGGTGGTAGCTTAACCTACCTAACTTGACATATTTAACCTAATACCTAACTTGCTTACCTACCTAACTACCTTAATTTAGTCTATTTACCCTAATATTTTAGGAATGCACATAGGTTGCAACTATTACGATTTGAACCTTTCACCTTCACAATGATAAACTAAATCATTACTAATGGACTACACCATCAAAAGGTGTCCAAATTTTGTCAAGTTTTTTATTTCACATGTTTATTTCATATCATTACAAGACTATGAGGTAGGTAGTAGGCAAGTTGCAGGATGGTAAATAAGAGGTAGGTAGGTAGGTTGTAATAATAAGAATTAAGAAGTAGGTAGGTAAGTAGATAGGTAAGTAAGAAGGTGAGTGGTGGGAAGGTAAATAGGTAGGTACATAGGTAGGTGGGAGGGTAAGTTTGTCTATGTTCATATCAAATGATTTGTAGTCATTTTTTAATCATTGTAATGACAATTGGACATTCACGTCATTTTGTGATCAATAATGGATGCCATATAGATGAAATACAAGTGATGAAAACTTAGAATCTCCATCTTTTTACCACCTCAACATCTATTAGTCACACATGCCCCACTAATATATGATTATGACTTTCTACACATAAGATCCAAAATAACAATTTATGACTAAAATCATTTAGAACATGGTCATTGATTTTTTGGGTTGCAAAGGACATAAATCCTTTGAGTGATTATTGCTTTTTTACTTGGTTGATATCATACTTGGGGTAATTATGTGTGTTAATTGAATTTAGTGAAGTTTATCATATTTTTCATGCCATTTCAATTTTATGACACTTTGTTTTTTATGACGTAAAAATAAACTGTTGTGTCAATGATATGTAGATAAAACAAAAGGTTAATTGTAAGTTAAAGGTGGATCAATTTTTGTGCCACAATGAACTTTTTACAAATTGGACTTTATTCAAATTCCATAAAAGTATTATGGTAAAATCATCAATGTGCCAAATATTTTTATGGATTTAAATTATTAAGTTGAATAAAAATACATACATATAATTGACATTCAATAAATATACACCTTGAGCATATAATAATGAAATTTTCATTTCTATTCAAATGCACATTTCATTATCATTTTATTTCATTATAATTTTATCTCAAAATGTCTTATAGGGTTCAACATATGATACATGATAGAGAAAAAGAACATGGCTTCCAAAAAATCATGACTAAAACCTTAACAAACAAACAA
>Ga0116228_10005182_pt1 | contig 11608 bp, 12 predicted proteins | sample S1TSphfallax_2_FD_89694 | JGI IMG/M metagenome (GOLD analysis project Ga0116228, IMG submission 89694) | Host-associated microbial communities from peat moss isolated from Minnesota, USA - S1T2_Fc - Sphagnum fallax MG | ecosystem: Host-associated > Plants > Peat moss > Unclassified | place...
ATTTCTGGCGTATGTCGGTGACTGAGAACGTTGTAAGCTCCTAAAGAGTTATCTGCTTCCGCTAGCAGGTAATTAATTTTGGCTTGTCTACCACCACCAGAAGTACCAGATTTAGCATCGATAATCGCTGTATTAGGGACAATTAAACCTTGTTTGAGTAGGGGTAAAAGTGCTAAAAGACTAGCTGTGGGATAACAACCAGGACAACCTACCAGCTGTGCTTCCGTTAGCAGGTCCCGATATAGTTCAGGTAAACCATAAACGGCTTTTACCGCCGTCGGTTGATCGCTTCTCTCCATCCCATACCAAACTGCATATTCAGCCAAATCCCTGAATCGATAGTCTGCGCTCAAATCCAGTACCTTACATCCCTTGACGATTAGTTGGGGAGCGATTTGACAAGCTAGACCATTGGGGAGAGCAAGAAAGACAACTTCACAACGACTAGCAATAGTTTCGAGTTCTACTGGCTCAATTAGCAAGTTAACTATATTACTAAAATTCGGGTAGATATCAGCAAAAGACTTCCCAGCGCTGCTTTCACCACCAAGATAAACTAATTCGACTTCTGGATGGTCCATCAGTAATCGGACTAATTGTACTCCGCCATAGCCTGACGCGCCAACGATGCCAACGGGTACGCGTCTTAAATTTCCCATAATTATGAAATCCTCATCCGCTTTTGGTTAATTAATTCTTAGCTATCAACAATATCAGTGACTAGGGACAAAGCACACCGAAAATATTTCTGCATTGTATTAGGACAAGTAGATAATCGCTAGTGTACTTCTGCGTTCGACAAAAGAGCTACAATTTAGAATAAGAAATTGTTAAAAAAATTTACCTGTTGGAGTTGGAATTTTCTTGTGTCACCGCTTAATAATACCCAAGAGCCTAAATTTAATTCGATTGATGCTGCGCTAACTGACCTGAAAGCTGGTCGGGTTATTGTAGTGGTAGATGACGAAAATAGAGAAAACGAAGGCGACTTAATTTGTGCTGCTCAATTCGCCACTCCTGACATGATCAATTTTATGGCGGTTGAAGCTAGAGGTTTAATCTGTCTGGCAATGACCGGCGATCGCCTTGATGAACTGGATTTACCATTAATGGTAACTAAAATCACAGACACTAACCAAACAGCTTTTACTGTCAGTGTTGATGCTGGACCTCATTTGGGTGTAACAACGGGAATATCAGCGGAGGACAGGGCTAGAACTATCCAGATCACGCTTAACCCATCTACAAAACCTGATGATTTAAGGCGTCCTGGACATATTTTTCCCATTCGCGCCAAGGCTGGAGGTGTGCTAAAACGCGCAGGACATACAGAAGCAGCAGTGGATTTAGCTAGGTTAGCTGGTTTATATCCAGCTGGGGTAATCTGTGAAATTCAAAACCCTGATGGTTCTATGGCTCGGTTAAATCAGCTATTTGAATATGCTCAAGTTCATAATTTGAAAATTATTAGTATCGCCGATTTAATTAGTTATCGATTACAAAACGATCGCTTGATCAGCCGTGAAAGTATAGCTGAACTACCGACACAGTTTGGTCATTTTCAAATTTATGCTTATCGCCATACTCTAGATAATTCTGAACATGTAGCTTTAGTCAAAGGAAACCCAGCGAATTTTTCCCAACAGCCAGTTATGGTGCGGATGCATTCTGAATGTTTAACTGGTGATGCTTTGGGTTCTTTGCGTTGTGATTGTAGAATGCAGTTGCAAGCGGCGTTAAAAATGATTGATTCTGCTGGGTTGGGCGTGGTGGTTTACTTACGTCAAGAAGGAAGGGGAATAGGCTTAGTCAATAAGTTGAAAGCTTACTCCTTACAAGATATGGGACTAGATACAGTAGAAGCAAATGAACGTTTAGGGTTTCCAGCTGACCTGCGGGATTATGGGATGGGAGCGCAGATCCTCATGGATTTGGGAGTAGAAAAAATTCGCCTGATTACAAATAATCCCCGCAAAATTGCGGGGGTGAAAGGATATCACTTAGAGGTTGTGGACAGAGTACCTCTGTTGATTGAATCTAATGATTACAATAGCTACTACCTGCAAACGAAAGCCAAAAAGTTAGGACATATGTTATTACAAACTTTTTTGGTAACGGTAGCTATTCATTGGCGAGATCAGCCAGAATTAGTTACCAAGCGTTATGAACGATTGGAAAAATTGCGTTATTTAGCTAAGTTCCATGACTTATTATTGCAAGAAGAAGCTCGTCCTTTAGCGATCGCTCTCTTCGATCAACCCTCGTTAACTATCCATTTGGGTTTTGATCAAGCACAAGTAGCTGAAACTAATTGGTATGAGGAAAGCGACCATCCCTACCTCCAGGCCATATCGAGAGTTTTGGATGAGATGATCAATTTACCGGAAGTGCAAAAACTCGACTTCCTCATTTCTACAGGAAATGATCCTTTGAGTAACTTACAAATACAGTTAGACCGCCAAATATTTTCATCTGACAAATTACCTTCATCTATTACTCACCAGATAAAGACACAGCAAATTTATAGTTTTTGTAAATAGTGCGGTGTAGGGTATAGAATATACACCCTACACCCTATATCCTACTTAGTAACTACCCAGAGTTGCTTTCTATTTCCGTCGCACTCATCAATGAAAACAGGTTTGCGATCGGCCACTACTTTGCCAATAGTCAAACATTTACCTGATTGGACTTCCCGAATTTGTCCCAAGGAAGTAACTTTAAACTGTTGGTTAGCACCATAATGACAACGCCAAAGTTGCACTGGTGTATTATCTTTTACAGAGCGTCCCCGAATATCCAGACATAAACCTTGAATACCCACAACTGCACTAGCACCATCTGTGCCATCAGTAAATGTCCAACGTTGGTTTTCCCGTCCATGACATTTATAAATATAAACTTCACGACCCTCTTGTTTTCTATCAAGACTAGCGTCAACGCAATATTGGCTATTGTATTTAGATTTGATCAGGAGATTAACACCATGAACTTCAGCTAAGGATGGAGAACTTGCTGCTATCATACCCAAAGACAAAATTCCCATTACCAAGCTGTTTTTCTGCAAATTTTTAAACATGCTGATTCCTAAGATTGAACGAACTAGTATCTAAATTTATGGAATTAATCAAACCTCAAAATTGGCAAAATTTCAGCCGCCAATTTTGTTTCAACATCAAGTTAGACTATTGATTCCCATTAAAGGTTTAAATAAATATATGTCAATTCTACATAGTTCCTGTGACATTCATCCCGACACCCATCAAATTGTTTGGCTCGCCAGACACGCCAACCGGATCGATTTCGTTAACCCCGATTGGTTCTTAGCAGCAGAAAGACGCTATGACCCACCTCTATCAGAAGATGGTATGGTACAAGCAGAGCAATTAGCGCAGCGACTTAAAGGAGAAAAAATTGCTCATATATTTGCTTCCCCATTTTTGCGAACTGTACAAACAGCTAATGCTGTTGCTGAAGTACTGAATTTATCGATTAAGCTAGAAACAGGTCTGAGTGAATGGCTCAATTCCGACTGGATGACCGAGGAACCAACAAGACTATCAACTCTGGCGTTAAAAACTCTCTTTCCCAGAATTGACATCAGTTATACTTCCCGCATCGCAGCACAATATCCAGAATCCCAGGAAACGGCTAGAGAACGTTCAGGACAAACCTCTAGATGTCTAGCTAATGAGTTTTTCCCAGATGATATTCTCTTGGTGGGACATGGTGTTTCTGTTTTGGGAGCAGCTATAGGATTAGTGGGAGAAATCGCTAAAACTGAAGTAAAAGCTAGTTTATGTTCTTTAGTTAAAGTAGTACGCCAAGATTCAGCATGGTCACTAGAATTAAAAGGTGATACTTCTCACCTAAGTCAAACAGAAGCATTGGTCCGATTTGTCTAAACACTGTTGACCGTTCACGGTTCACGGTCAACAGTCAACAGTTAGTAAAGACTACTACTGAAGTTTGTTCAGAAATCAAGTATGATTCCTATGTTTTAAGTTTAAATTTCTGGGACTTAGGGTTTTCAATTGGGGAGAGTATATGACATTTCTACTAGCAGGAGATATAGGTGGAACAAAGACAATTTTACGCTTGGTGGAATCTTCTGATGCGTCGGGTCTAAGTACAGTACATGAGGAGATATTTAACAGCGGAGATTTTGCTGATTTAGTGCCAATTGTACATAAATTCTTAAGCGCTACTCCCTCTACCATACCTGAAAAAGCTTGTTTTGCGATCGCAGGTCCAGTAGTTGATAATACTGCTAAGTTGACTAATTTAGCTTGGTATTTAGAAACAGACAGATTATCCCAAGACTTAGGAATTCCCGCAATTTCTTTAATTAATGACTTTACTGCGGTCGGTTATGGTATTTTTGGTTTGAGTAAAAAAGATTTGTTTACCCTCCAAGTTGGTAAATACCATCTTGATGCGCCAATGGCGGTAATCGGTGCTGGAACGGGTTTGGGACAAGGATTTTTAATTAAGACTGGGAACAATTATCAAGTTTTTCCCTCAGAAGGTGGACATGCTGATTTTGCTCCCCGGAACGAATTGGAATTTCAAATGTTGAAGTATTTGTTGACAAGACATGATATCCAACGCGCTTCTGTGGAAAGAGTTGTTTCTGGATTGGGGATAGTTTCAATTTATCAATTTTTGCGCGATCGCCATTTGGCGAATGAATCCCCAGAAATCGCCCAAGTTGTGCGGGCTTGGGAACAACAAGCTGGAGTTCTAGAAAAAACAGTTGACCCAGGCGCAGCAATTGGTGGCGCTGCTTTAGCTCGGAGCGATCGCCTTTCAGAACAAACTATGCAGATGTTTGTGGAAGCCTATGGAGCAGAAGCGGGAAATTTGGCTTTGAAGCTCTTACCTTTTGGTGGATTATATATTGCTGGCGGTATTGTCACTAAAGTCCTCCCCCTATTCCAAAATGGTAACTTTCTTTTAAGCTTCTCTCAAAAAGGCAGAATGCGCCCTTTGCTGGAAGATATACCAGTACATATAATTCTTAACCCAAAAGTCGGTTTAATTGGTGCTGCTTTGTCTGCTTCTAGGTTATAAAAACAACAGTAATCAAATCAGCATCTACAGATAGTAACAATATGATAATGAGAGTAATGAGAGTTTTGTTACCTTTAATCCTCACCACCTGGGTTACAAGTGGTAATGTCTTAGCTGGAGTTAATCAACCCTTGGGAGCGATCGCACCAAAAAGCAAGTCATTAGTTTCTCCCACCCTCCCTGTAAAACCTAAAGTAGTCCAGCCAAAATGGCAAATATATAAGTCTCCAGATGGTTGGTTTTCGATTTTAATGCCGGGAATCCCTCAAAGCAGAAGCCAAGTCCAAAAAACCTCTATGGGAGAAATAACTTTAAATGAAATTCTAGTCCAACCACCACAACAGGAAGTTGCCTATGTAGTTACTTATAATGAATTTCCCTATGATTATGCTCGGATGACCAATCCCCAAAAAATCTTGGACCAAGCTCAGTCTTTAGCTTTACAAACGACTCGCAGCAATCTTGTCAGTCAGAGAAATATTCGGAGTTCTAACGGTCATCCAGGAAAGGAAATCAAGTATATTAATGCTGTTGGTAAGTTGACAACAAATAGAATGTATGTAGCTGATGGGCGACTATATCAAGTCATGGCGATAGTCTCAAAAAAACAGCGTCAAAGTTTATCTAAAACAATTACAGGTTATTTAAATTCATTCCAGTTAGTTTTAAAGAGGTAGTGAGCTAAATTCTCTCCCCTAAAGGGTTTGTCAAGAGGTTTGTATTAGTAAAATCTATTTACCAGGTGGCATTTTAGGAAATTTAGGGAAATCAAAATTCATGCAACTCCAGGGTTGAGCGCTAGCGGCGTAAATTGCTGCTTGAGGCTTGAACCAGCTAGGATCATCTAGACTCCCAGCTTGAATACTAATCAAGTCAGGATTTGCAGGTGTACCGAATAATCGTGAACCACAGTGGGGACAAAAGCCACGATTGACTAAATTCCCACTATCACCTCTAACACCATAATACTTAACTTCTCCAGTAATAGTAATACGATTTCGCGGTACAACTAATGCACTAGCGAACGCACTACCTGTTGCTTTTTGGCAATCCCGACAGTAGCAAATTCCCATTCCAATTGGTTCTACAGAGCATTCATAGCGGATTGCTTTGCACATACAACCACCAGTAAAAGGCGCAGTCATATAAATTCCTTTTGCTAAGCTACAGACTCAGATAATAATCCTGACATTTCCAAAACTCGCTCAGACCATAGACGGGATTGTTCTACCACTTCAGATATTGCTGTTTTATTATCCCAAATACTATCCCAACTCAACTCCCATATAGCCAGTTGAACTTGAATGTTTACCAATTCTTCAGCTTGCTCTGGATCTATCTCTGCTGCTGTCCATTCAATAAACCACTTAGTTTGTGCAATTACACTAAGCACCGCTTCTTTATGGGGAATCTGAGAAAAAGATTTGATACGAGATAAATTAGACGCTATATGTCCTAAGCGATTTGATGTAGTAAAAGCTTGAAAGCCTGTTTGTTTTTCATTTAAGTTTTGGTTCATAACCACCTATTAATCTTTGAGTAATTTGTGTCACCCTTTCTCTTATGGTAGGGTCTTGAATTATCATTGAGCGATTATTTTGACTAGGGCGAATGTTAATAATTGATTCATAAGCCATGGTTTGACTGAAAGGCATCCAATCAGCACCCCAAATATCTTTCTGGCGACTACCATTTGCCAATAACACAGCTTCACACTCAACGTGTTGTTTAGAACCTCCTGCAAGAATATCTTGTTCTATATCTACTACTATTTTGATATAAAGTTCCAAAGTTTGCAGCATTTGTTCAATTTGTTCGGGAGTAGCAGGTTCCTGAATAATAAGTATCAAATATTTACCTCATTAGCGTACTCCGTTGGGATTTTTCCTAAACTTTATTCTGGTTGTATGCGACTGTTTGTACTTTGACTAGATAGATATTCCCAAATACGGCGTATTTCAGCGCGATCGCTTTCACTTCTTTGGTTAATTTCATTGATATTGTTCTGGAAAATTTGTCTATCAATAGCTGCTTGTTGACGATCTGCTGCTGCTGCAAAACTTTCGTTTCTAACAGTATCAGCAAGTTGTGTAACAATACGTTCAAGTCTAGCTAGAGACTGACTTGTAAAGCGTAATTCTCTTCTATTAGCATCTTGAATGGTTCTGAGCAAGTCAATTTCATCACCAAGTTGTTCTAATTGAGTACCAAAGTCATTTAATTTGACATTTATTTCGTCTATAGGTTGTGAATTGCTCATTTGCGTTTTTCTCCACCGCTTTTTTTAGCTTCAGCAACGTTCTTACATAGTTATAGCATATGCAATTTTGAGTAGTCCTTGATAAGAAAATGTTGACACCATCGCACATTATTGTACATTATTGCCTATATTAATCCGCAGTCCTGTAAAGGCTATAGAATTTTGACGCTTTTGACACTAGAGATTTCCAGAATATTATGCTTTTTTAATCTCAAAACCGAACAATTAGAAAACTTGGCTGTCTTTTAAGTTAACTTCACTATAATTTTTGCTACCTTATCCAGCATTACATTATCGAATTTCCGTCGTTTCAGGTGCATGACTACTGAATCAATTTTCTCAAAAATGGTTTAAAGCAATAAGAAACCATTTTACTTCTCCATATAGTAAAAATTTTGAAACAAGTTGTCAAGATCGTATTTACCATTATATAAAATTGCATCAAATATGGCTAAAAATCATGTTTCATTTTCAGTAATAATAATGAAAGACCTAATTCTTTAGAGATGAGTTTATCAATTCCCTAATGTGACAGTTACAGCTAGTGCTTGTTTAGAACGGTAATGATCCAATAGTGCTAATCTTGCCAGATATCATCTGGTGTACTAGAGTTCAACCGTAACTCAACAGTTAACAGTTAACAGTTAACAGTTAACAGTTAACCGTCAGAGATGATAATATACAAATTTTGTATTCTTGTTCACTCTTAAGTGAGGAAATCAATGAACATTCAGCAGCTACGTCAATCATTAAAAATGAAGTGGCTGAATTACTATGAGCAAAATCGCCTCTGGTTAGTTAAAATGCAAATTTGGCATACCTATGGTGATTTACGACGCCCTTCATCAGGTTACATTTTAGCAACTCTCTCTGTTCTGGAACCTGAGTTTCAGGAAACACTCCCTTTTATTCTGGACTTGAATCAAAATCCTGATGAGATTATTTCTGCTTTAGGTCTTCATTTTAATCCCGATGCAGAATTATCAGCATTAAAGTTGGCTGGTAATGAAAAACCACCATTCCATCCTTATATCGCAGAACATAAACAGGTGTTATTCAGAATAACTACAGGATGTGAAAAAAATCCGCAGTCAATTCCTGTCGTCAAAGTAATTAACCAGGCTAATGAACATGCTCTGGGAAAAACAGCAGTTCTCAATAAACCAGGTTCTAGAAACGATTCTGTACCAAAAACCTGGCGGACTATTGGTGTGGAAATTCCCAAGTCGCTCCTAGCTGAATCGTCGCTACCCGCCATCACCCAATTAACCAATAATCAAAAATCTCGTGGTCTTCCCCTCAAGACTAATGCTCGGAATTTACCTTCTTGGGTAGATGAATTTTGTTCAGGTGTAGGGGAGTAGCTAAATGGTGAAGCTAAATTGTGAAGCTAAATATTCATGGGTAATCATGAGATACAAAAGGTATAGCGACTATTTCCCCCTCAGTTTCCCCTACTTGTATTTTCAAACCAACACCACCTGCTTTACTGCGGATATAACCTAGCCCAAAGTGACCATCAATGGTTTCTATATAGCTGGTAAGTTTACCAACTTTTTCCTCTCCAATTAGAATCAAGCTTCCAAGTTCGGTAGGTCCATTCAGGCGGATTCCCCACAAATGCTGTTTTACTCCCTTGTATGTATTTAATCTGGCAATTGTTTCTTGTCCAATATAGCAACCTTTATTAAAGGAAATGCTTTGCCATAAGCCTACTTCTAGGGGATTATAGTCATCTGTTAGTTCAAAATCTGGTGCAGGACGGCCTTGTAGTATGCGTAATATTTCCCATCCGTGTGTACTTAATTCAACTGCACCTAATTCTGATATTTGCTTCCATAGTTTTTGTTTCTCAGCTAGAGGAAAGGTAAGGGTATATCCGATGGAAATTAAACCACTACCTACTGCCACAATTATCCCTTGATTGATGGTTTGGTGATTAGCATAGGGTTGACCGATAATCGTTCGGGCGCCCAATTTTTCGATAATTCCATGACTATCTGGACCAATCAGGCTAAAAGTCGCTGTTATATCTGTGATGTTGGTTAATTGTACGCGATCAGCAAAAAATATATAGCGGTCAAACCACTCCATAAGCATTTGACACCGATGAGGTGAAACCAATAACAGCACTGCGTCGTCAAGAACGTAACTAGTAGCTAGATCAATTGTGCGCGCAGTAGAAGTGACTATTACCGTATCGCAACCCTGTCCTGGTTTGAGGCTGTGAAAATCATTAGTAGTTTGGTTGTGTAGAAAACGCAGGCGGTCATCGTCACTGATACGAATCCGCCCCCAATGAGAGCGATCGCATACAGCAACTCCAGATTTTATTGCTTGTATAGCCGCAGTATCTTGTCCGTTAATTTTGGATGTTTTCATACTGATGAAAATTTGAGTGATGAAAAGTTGCTCTTTACACAATATTCTTGACTGAGAAATCTTAACAAGTATGAGTTTGCGTCTTCAAGCAAGAGAATGGTGAAAAAATCTATTTTTTAAGGTTAAATGTTGAGTATTGGTCAAATTTTTCTATCTATTGCCTGTAGGAGTGAACGTGAATAGTATATTACTGCATAAAAGCGCTTTTGGTTTATCATCTCTAACTGCAATTACCCTTTTAATTAGTAACTTATCTGCAAATGCTCAGACAATAGAGCCTGATTCTAACTCAACTTTGGTTAATTCAGTTACTACTCATGTTACCACCCAGAATAAATATGCTAATAGTGTATCTATACCTGTTCCAGGATCAGTAGATAACTCATCAATGGTACTTTTTGGTGCGTCTAGGAATAATTTAGCACAATCAGAGCAAACCCCACAAACTCCACAAACTCCACAAACTCCAGAAAACCAACAAACTCAACCATCAACAAAAGCCAAGGTGGGGGGGTCTACCCGTGGTGGTAGTAGCTATATTGGTCTTGGAGGAAACGTTGGTCTAGCTGGTGGTTATACATCCTTGTCTGATGCCAATTTTGCCGTGATTAGTAAAATTGGCTTTACCAAGAATTTCTCCTTTCGACCAGGAGTCGTGCTAGGTGATAACACTACAGTCCTACTTCCTGTAACCTTGGATTTCCCTTTAAGATCAACGGGCGACCAATTTATGGAACCTCAAGGTATTGCTCCTTATATAGGTGTAGGTGCAGCCCTCAAAGTCCGTAATGGTTCTGATACTGCTGTGTTGGTTACTGGTGGTATTGATGTACCATTAAATCAACAGTTTACCGCTAATGTCGCTGTCAATGCTGGATTCTTCAGTCAAACCGATGTAGGTCTTATGTTAGGAGTCGGTTATAACTTTAGTGGTTTATAACCGGGAATTTTGAATTGGGGAGTCGGGGTCAAGATATCTTTAATCCGACTCTCCCCCGGTGCAATTATTTAGGACTAACCTTATCGATTACCTTGATTTTGCCATCATCCCCTACAGTCCAAACATCATAAACACCAACAACATCGCCATTAGCATCTACATCCACATCACCGCTAGCTCCTTGATAGTTAATCTTTTGTCCCTGTTTGAGTAACTTCAATCCTTCGCAAACATTAGTTACTTCTTTACCAGGCGCATTAGAGACTTCACGAAGCTTACGCGCAATACCAACACCTGTATTTTCTTTAGCTGCTTGTGCTGCTAATACCAACAAAGCAGCAGCATCCCAAGCTTGGGGAGCATATTCACCCGGTGTTCCCCCCTTCTTTTCTTGCCAAAGTTTTTTCAGAGCCGACAAAGCCTTACCATTGGAACCAGGTACTGTACCGATCGCACCAGATAAAAGATATTTACCATCAGCACTTTTACCCACTTGATCTGGAAAAGAATCTGATTTTACCCCATCCGTTAAGAGAATTTGTACTCCCTTGGTAACACCTTGCTGATAAGCAGCTTTGAGAAATAAACTACCTGTCTCAGCATATAACACAGCCAATACCGCATCTGGTTTACCCGCAAAAGCCGCAGCAGCTTCAGTGTCGAAAGTTTGAGACTTGGGGTCATAACGAATAGGTTTATCTTGATTAACTACTGTTCCACCCAATTTAGTAAAGGCTGAAACAAATGCTTTTTCAAAGCCTACACCATAGTCATTATTAATTACTACTGTAGAAACTCGTTTAAAACCTTTCTTCTTAGCCAGTTGAGCTAAAGCCAATGATTGATAAGTATCGGGGGGAGCAGTCCTCGCCCAAAAACCTTTAAAGTCACCTTTTTGAGCTTTTTCCGTAAATACAGGGCTGGTACTACCGGGAGAAATCAGCATGACTTGA
>Ga0116228_10005187_pt1 | contig 11606 bp, 7 predicted proteins | sample S1TSphfallax_2_FD_89694 | JGI IMG/M metagenome (GOLD analysis project Ga0116228, IMG submission 89694) | Host-associated microbial communities from peat moss isolated from Minnesota, USA - S1T2_Fc - Sphagnum fallax MG | ecosystem: Host-associated > Plants > Peat moss > Unclassified | place: USA...
GTATAATGAACCATTTTCACCAATGAAGGTAAGGTTAGTGAAATTACAGTGAACTTAATTCACTTTTATGGTTGCACAATGAAATAGCCTAGTGAACTACACCACACTTTCCTAGTAGTGCTTGTTGTTTGGTTTTTTGCAGGTCCGTGTGAATGATTGATTGCTTGTCATTCTTCCTAGTCCCATCCCAAAGCTCTAGCACACCCTTCTACCCCCAAAGTGCTACGAGCCAGGGAACGTGTCCCCAACTCCTTACTTTTCTGTTGTTTTCATTTCAAATTCACATTTGAGTCTATCAAGGAGCTTGGGAGCGCATCAATACCTACCTACTTATTTTTAGGTGGACCTACATACCTAGACTTAAGCCTACACATATTTTTAGGTAGGGACACATGTCAACAAACTATTGCTTACATTTTTTGCCTAGACATAACTCTAAGTAAAACAATTCATGAAGTTGGAAAATAGTTGAAAGTTCAACTTTAAGACCTAGATAAAAGTAGATGAATTTCATTTAGAAGTTGAAAATGTTTTGTCGATTGAAATGGTCCATTGCTTTCAACTAAAATCTTGTCACCTCAATGTGGTTGAAAAATTGACACGTGTAGGTAGGTTTTGATTGTGTTGTGCGTTCAATTCAACATTGTCAACTATTTTGGTAAGTAGTTGAAAATGTCATTTTGAGTTGAAAAATACATTTTTTAGTTGGAAATAACCAAAGTAATGACATTCGTCATTTTGCATTTTGAAATTCGCAAATTTACGTGGTAAAGCACCTTGTCAAAACATTTGGCGTTCGTTAAAATTCATTAAAATTCGTTAAAATTCGTTAAAATTCGTTAAAATTTGTGCTTCTTTGGGCTTCCATAACATTCCCGCACCAAGAATGTCATAACTATGGAAATAACGTTTTCAACTTCAAAATGTAATCAAAAGGTAGTCAAAACCATAGTTGAAAACCTCAAATTTTTTCCTAATGTAGAGAGATACGATGCTTTCTACATTCACTTTCTTTTTTAGGTTTCCACTTCCTATGGTGCATATTTATTGAAACATTTTCTTGTCCAAAATACATTCTATGACAATTGTGTCCTTTTAAAGTGTAATGCTCATGTGCACACGTTAGGCTTTAACACAAAGCAAGCTCACTCTACTTGATTTCGTAATGATTGAAACAAGATAGAAGTTGTACAAATCACACATGTCCAAGTAGGCTTGTCCTATAACTTTGTGTCTATACGAACGTAAATTGTCTTTAGTGAAAATTTGAAAAAGTTGTGTAAATTAGCCAATCCCACTTCAAATGACATCATCTTGTCATCATCTCATGTCAACATTGTGCACAATGAAAATTTTGCAAAATAGACTTTGGGCCATGTTTTTTTTATCGGGTTTTGGTCCACCCTACCATGCCAAGACCCAAGCATAGTAAATGAGTGAATAAGTTTCTTTTAAAAAATCTATGAATTTCAAAATGATAGCAAAATTTGTGCACATTAATGGACCATTTAGTAACTTCCTACTATCTTCAAAAGTTTCATTTAAACAACACAATGCTTTAATAGATGAATTTGTAAATTTTCATTACCAAAATTTATATGAAAGGTGAAGTGTTCGCCAATGGAAAGAAATATGTTTTGTTCTTTATCATCTTTGCCAATGGTTTACCATACAACAAAGTTGGGGTTGACATAATTTCAAATTGGTATTTAGAGAGATCAATGGATCATGAATACTAACAACTAGAAACCCTAAAACCCTTCCTACTATATGGAATAAGTGGTCGTTTTGACTAAAACAATAGTTTTTTAAACGAAAGGTACTTGTATGACCTTTTTGATATCGATTTTATTGACTAAAGCAATAATCTCTTTAACTAAGGTTTTTTTTTAGGTCATTTTTTATTATAAAGTTCATTCAACTAATGGTCAAATAATTCATTGGAGTCAATTTGACAAGTTAGAATATACCCATGCCATTTAGCACGCTAGCCTCTAGTTAAATCATACATGCTATCTAGTTAAAAACAACACTCTAGTCACCCTGCACAATTTGAAAAACCTCAAATTCTAGTCGTGATGGAAGCCAAAAAGATAAATGCGGTTGGGGTAGTGGGTGGAAAATCCTTGTGGGGATTATCCATTCCTAATCATTATTATGTGTCTATGTTTTGGAGAAGTTAGAGGAAGCTTAGAGGGAGAAAAAAAATCTTTGGACTTGGAGCTTGGGAAATGAAAAAAGGTTTGGTTTTGTGGATATTACCTCCTTATACTTCCATATTTATTATTTGTATGTTTATGAGCCTAGGTATTTCTATAAGTAAAACTTTGTGCTTTCAAAAAATGTGTTAGATGAAGGTAAATGACCTTTTGGCAAGTTGAAAATGATGTTGCAAGGAGACCATAAAACCCAATGGTAGTCTACATGTGATGCATAGGGCACCAAAAATAGCAACAAAGCATGATGTAACATCCTATTTTGTGTTTTTTTTTATCTTTTCAGAATATGTTTAGTATTATTCCCTCTCTAAAAATTCCAAATATGTAATTACCACTACATTGTCTTTGTCATTATTGTTTTGAAATTTCTAATCCCTTGACTTTGTTTTTTCTAAATTCCATTTCTTGACAAGCAAGTTTTTCATTTAGTTGTTCATACTTAGCAAGTCATAAAAGGTGATAATTAACATTTGTTCACCATATTGTAGATTCTTTTTGTAATTCTTTGGTTAGCATTTTTAGATTTTTATGCTATGTTTGGTTGGGATTTTGTGTGTGTTGTCTTTTGGTATTGTGAATCTTGGTGGAATATATGAATAAATAATTAAATATTTATGAATTGTGGTTTTGATTTATAAAGGAAAAAAACCAAAAGGCCAAGGGCGCACATACCCATCAATTAATTGAAAAAATCATAATACAAACTTGGTTGTTAAGTGGCAGCTTGGCAAGCAAGCCACCATACTAGTCAAGACCAGAAAAGTCATAAGGATCTCAAACAATAGAAGTAAACCAAGAGCCATTGTAAACAGAAACAAAGATCCTAAGCATCAAAGAGCACCATGGCAAGACCTAGAGGTAAATCAAGAGAGGAAACCAGGACAAACCAACAGTAACGAAGTCCAAACCAAGGCATGAAGGTAAGAACACAAAGCACCAAAGTCCAAAGAAAAGGTCATCAGAGAATTAATGAAGATCAAAAGTAAAGAGGTTTGAGTGAGACACAAAGTGCCACCTAATGTTATCCTCATTCAAATGAACAAACACATGACCAACTGTCCATTCTTTGTTGAACATAAATTCCATCTTTGCTAACTTGTGAGTCCCATGTAAATTTGTGCACATGAAATGTGCACCAAGTTGCCATGCCAAGCTCCGCCGTAGCAATCCAAGCATTCCAAAGAAGCTTGGATTGGAATAGTATAGTCCTTCAAAATACTTGTGACATCACTCTTTCCAAATAAAAAACAAGAGCATGGACTGAAAAGGTTTAGGGTTTAGGGTATACGGTTTGTTTGTTATAGTGGCTTCATTACCAAGATGAAGTGATTTCACATTTTAAATATTTTATGTCAGTTGAATTTTTTCTATCATGACAAAGAAGTGTTTGAAATCTAGAGTAATTTTAAAAACCAATGTTGTTATCAATGAATCATGGGAATTAATTTATGGTCAATTCAAATTTTGTTATAAATGTACAGTTGTTCAAATTGAGGTGAACAATTGATATTGTACCTTCAAAATATGAAAAAATTGTGTCCTAGACATAAAAGTTGTCATTTTATGTCATCATGATGACATTACTTTGTGGCATTAAAAATTCACAAATGAAGAACTGCCATGTTGAATTTATCTTCTTTGAATTAATAATTAAGAGTTGGTCATATGTTCTACATGATAAAAAACATGTATTACTTTAGGAGGGATAAAACAAGTCATGTAAGAAGCAATGGGTTTATTGTTTGGGGATTTGTGTATAGAGTGTGTTTTCATTGTGAGGAGCAAACCGAATAAGAATCAACCAACTGTTAGTGAAGATGATACATATGTTACTCAAACTATGGTGGAGGAAGAAACTTTGGAAGATTTGGATATCAAAATTAGAAAACTAATGATAAACTAGCCTCCTATTGCCATTGATTTCCATGCTTTCAAGGATGAATATGGATTGTTGAGTGAAGGAATCAACCCCCATAGGATAAAAAGCAAGGATGTCCAAGAAGTTGAACTCAAAGAGGTATTTGGGGCAGCTTGGGGAAGGAGTGGTTAATCTTTTGCTAATTGTCATAATGTTCGAGCAGTGGATAGAATCAAAGAAATCTATCCAACTTTCTATGGTAAGACATATTTCCTTATGAATAAGTTGATCAAGAAGGAGTTTGTTAAGGGGATTATTGTGGAGATGGTGAAAGGTAAGAAAGTCAGTTGGGTAGGGTTTGGTCATGAAACCAACACCAACCAAAGGTCCAAAGTGGCTTTCTTGGATGGAGAAATGCATTGAGAAAAAAGAAATTTTGTTAGGTAAGACTATAGTTGAGGTGAAGATTGAAGAAGGTGTAGAGGATTTGATGAAGGGAGAGAGGAAGGTGAAACAAGAGTTTGAGTATGGTGTTAATGGTGGGAAGGTTGGAAAGGCCATCCCTTGTCTTGAAAAGAACAAATTGGAGGTGGGGGAGTTGATGAATATTGTTGGGTTGGAGTTTGAGTCTTCTAGGGTTGATATGGTGAAGTTGAAAAAAAAGGAGTTGAGATCTCAAGTTGGCCAAGGGAAAGTTGTCTTAGATTCCATGCAACCTATTGCGGCTAAAGTTGAGAATAGGCTACAAGAATTCCTTACAACTATGTCAACTATTGATCCTAATGACCTTAACAAATAAAAGATGACGTGATTTTTACAAGTCCACAATGGAGAAGACAAAAACTAACCACAAGTTGTTCTTATTGACGACTGACTTCCTTGAAGACAAAATAGTAGAGGGAGTTAAGAAACAAGAATCATTTGAGATTCAATTTGATGCATTGAATGTTCACTAGTTGTAATTGAAGAAGGGGCAAAAGCCAATTGTAGTACTTAACCTTCATCCTATGTGTTATATGAATGATGCATGTCATGAGAAAAGCTAATTCTACAAATGAGTCATTTTGCACTTTGTGGTTTCAATTTTCCTTTTAAAGACATCATTGTTTATAGTTGTAGCCATCACTACCATGCATGGTGTGTTATAGTATGGTTTTAAAAAAACACATAATGTAAGGACAATATGTGTGAATGACACGCTCCCAAGCTCCTTGATGGACTCAAATGACGCACTCCCAAGTCCCAGGGTGAACCCACTTGAGGGTTCACCAAAGTGTAGTTGTAGAAAGTTGGGACTTGGAAGGCGTTCCCGACTTCCAGCACTATAAAGGGGTAGAGGGGCGTTCTAGAAGTCCCGGGATTAGACTAGGAAGAAGGACTAGTAGATCAAGCTTGAATCTGCATCCAAAACAAACCACAAAGTGGTTAGTTCACATTCCGGGACACCTTTGGGTGTTAGGGACAAGCCACGGGCACTTTGGACCATAAGACACACCACGGCTCGGACTCGGGGGAAGCCACAACCTTCCCCCATATAGTATTCTTTGCAACGCTCCGTTGAGGCTACATCCAAATGGCTCTTTTTCCCGGGACTCCCAAGTTGGAGTCCCGAAATTGTCCCGAAACTGTCCCGGTTGGAGTTCCAGGACTTTGGGAGCTCATAACTCCCGACTGCCAAGTATGATCGCAACGAGGTCTGAACCAAAGTTGTAGCCCTCGTCGAGATCTTTCCAACTACATCTCGCACTATCAATTCGGAGGTCGGGAAGAGGTCGATTCCCGACTTTTAGTGGTCGGGAGTCAAACTGCCAGTTTGATTCCTGGCCCTTCTTTTGCCCATAAGTTGGGCTGCAGATGTCCAAATGACCAATGCGAGGCCATTTTCGATATCTACGCTTCAAGACCTTTCAAATGATATCAAGAACACCTCAATGCAAGGTGTTTTGGGCCTTTCTGTCAAACTCTAAACATTCGGGAGTCCCGGACTCCAAGTCCCCAACTTTGGAAGTGTTAGGCTTCACCCCCACACTTGGCCAAAGTGGGGTTGCGACACAAATGTGAGTTTGAAATGAAAATAACATAAAAGTAAGGAGCTGGGGCATGCTCCCTAACTCGTAGCATTTGGTGGGGGTAGAGGGGCATGTTGGAGCTTCAGGATGGGACTAGGAATATTGACAAGCAATTTATTTACACACACGGGCCTACACAAACCAAACAACAAGTTGGTTAGTGCATAGTTGGAGCACTTTGGTGCACGGACGAACCACATGCAAACACAAATTCACAAGACTCACCATGGCATGGACTTGGGGGAAGCCACCACCTTCCCACTTATATTATACTCTATGCTTGGCCACGAGACCAACACCCAAATGTCATTTTGTCTTAGGACTCCCAAGTGGGAGTCCCGAAATTCCCACAACTAGGACTCTCGTAGCTTTGGGGGCCCATAACTTTGCGTGCAAACTTCTAATTGAAATGAGGTCTAAAACAAAGTTGTAGCCCTCGTTGAGAACTTTTCAATGGCATGTCGCACATCACCTGCACGCAAGGAAATTGGGGTGATTCTTGACTTTTAATGGTCGAAAGTCAATTTGTCAATTTGACTCCCGGTCCTTCTTTTGACCATAACTTGTGTTTCAAGTGTCCAAATAGGTCATGCGAGCCCATTTTATACATCTAAGTTCCAAGGGATTTCTAATAATATAAAGAACTCTTGAATCCAATGGGTTTTGACTCTTACAATTTCTCTTTGAAGATTCGGGAGTCCGTTGGGACTCTAATTCCCAAAGTGGGAGCTCCCTTGGGAGTGAGAGGGTTCATTCCCTCACATTCTCTTACATTCTTGGGAGCATGAGATGTGACTCTTGGGCTTCCTTCTTGGCCCGTACCCTTGTAAGCCCTTGCTTTGGTCGCGAGCCCAAGATTAGGGTTGCAACAGTGAAGGTTTTGTGCACCCAAATTAGTACAAGAGTTTTGGATTTGCAAAGTTTGACAATCAATTGGAAGACAAGTATGTGGATTTGGAATGTGAACTTGCACGGTGTATGATGGTACAACAACAAAAACCTCTTGCATCAACTCATCTCCCAACTATGGGTCAATCATATTTTTATTCCATACTTATAGACCTATGTTTGATGAACTTCAGTCTATCTTGCTACTAATAATGTCCAATTGGAACTTTTTAAGTGTTGCAATTTCTTTGAACTAAATATGTACCTATGTGTAGGTTTAATGTTACATTTGGTTTAGAAGTTTATTCTAGTGTTACAACTTTTACTAATTATAGTCAGTTGTAGGTAGAGTAAAACATTTAGTTTGCATTGAATCTTAGTATGTATGCACTTCTAAGTCCATTTTGCATACTTGTGTATGTATAAAATGGGTACCATGGATGCAAGTGGGAGTTTTGAATATTGATTTGGATTACAATTGGAGGAATAGGTGCAATCCACTACATCATATTATATTTGTGTTACTAGAATGTATATAATATGTAATGCAATTGACTACAAATACATATGTTGTGTTTTTTATGTGTAATCTGGAAAGTACTCTTTGAATATTATGTGTGGTGTGTAATATTATGTGTACATAAGTGAATACCTTAAGCTGCATTTGTGTAGTCTTCAAACTCTTATGTGTAACTATATGATATTATGGGTAATTTCTTGACTAGAATGTACTATGTATGTTGCCTTGTTGTATGCAATATCATAATCTCTAGACTTGGATGTGTAGTTCTAAGATACTAGCCATACTTGTTGCATAAGTATGTACTTGGTATATAATGTGGTATTGGATAATCTAGGGTTTTCCATAGGTCATTTAATTCATGAATTGATAATCTTGCAACAACTAATAAATGTTGCTTTGTATGCATCTAGGATCTTCACTCAAGGTCTTTTATAAAACATCCGGTGCAAGTATTGTCAATAGGAGTTATGGCCAGACAAGCCAAACAATAGGGCCACAAACTTCCCAAGTACCTTGTCTTCAAGTTATTAGCTCTCTTAACCCTAAACATTTGCTACAAATTCTTGGACAATTACCTATTAGAACTTCATCTAGATTTAATTCCATGGAGTTACAAAAGTAGTTTGTACTAGTAGTATCATGTGTTCCCAAAAACCTATTGCTTGTTTTAGACCTTGTCAAGAAGTTGGCTAGTCCATTGTGTTCATTTCCTAGTAGGGCATGTAAATCAAAGGTGTTAGAGACTAATGATGTCTCTTGAGATGAGGACAATGATAGCTCTAAGAGTGGGGATGAGGAAGAGGAAACAAAAAGCTCCAACTAGGAAGTTGATGTTGAAAGACTTGTGGAAGGTTGTGGTGCATCTAAAAGAATTAGTGGACATGACATTATGTCACCTCCTTTTGTCACCATAATCATTAATGCTTTGCAAGAAGGGAGTGGGAAGGGTCAAGCCGGTGTAAGGGTCCCAACAAAGTCAAACCTTCTTAAATTAAACTATACACAAAAGGATTCAACTACACTCCCAATAAACACTCATATAAGCACTACTACAAAATGTGGGTGTAGTTCACTAGTCCTCGTTCATTAGACCATTGAATTCATTGCTTTTTCATTGGTCCCCATTCACTACAACCAGTGAATTCACTCAAAATCTAGTGAAATCACTTGGCATACAAGGACACCTTTTGTTGTAATGAAGCAACATAGATTTTTTTTTAAAAATTCAATGGGGGGGGGGGGGGGGTTAAGTTTTTTTTAAAAAATTTTTTAAGGGGAGGGGGCATTTAAAAGGGTTGTTTTTGAAAAAAAAAAAAATATTTTTTTTTTTAATAAGAGGGGGGGGGGGGGGGGGGGGGGTTCAAGTGTAGTTAATCAAATTGTTACAGAGCATGTGCATATAAAAGGGATTGTTATGGAAACTAAAGAAAATGTTAGTGTTTTTTTAAACCTATGAGATCATTGTGGAGACGCATGACACAAGGAAAGGAAATAACAAGTAGAAGCATGGTCGAAAATCAAAGGGGAAGGATGCAGTGGTGATTGGCAAGGTGACTAATAGGGTGAAGACACGGGCTTGAAATCTAACAAATGACTATGAATCAAAAGTTGTAGCAAAAAAAGGGAGGAAGAAGGCAAAAGTGGTGCACTAGATTGCATTGCAAAAGGGTAATTTAAAGGTGAAAGATATTACAACATTACATAGTTATGTAAAGAAAATCGGTAATGGTCCTTGATACAATTGAATATTATCAATAGTCTTTATAGTAGTGTAGAATTTTTTGTGGCATTTTTAAGAATTCTTTTGCCACAAGTTTGCACATATCTATTTCTCCAGTAGATAGGTTAATGAATGTAGTCAAATATACAACAAGTACTATGTAATACTTTTGTTGTAGTAGTAAAATATTGTTAATGTGTTGCAACCTCCTTTTCATATTGCAAATGTCTAGTAATATAGTTATACTCAAGTGGACCACTTGAAAATAGAGGTTTTTTCAACATCTCCATTGAGTTATGCCTAAATGGTGTAACACTATAGTGTTTTTTCTGCCAAAAGTGTAATATTAAAAAAATTGGCCTTTTTGTGCAGTTATTATCAAGGTTGGGACTTCATGTAAAAATATCAATTTAAATTGGACTTTGTGATCAAAATCTTTGTGTTTTCATTGTGTTACATTGTAGGTTTTAGATAAGGTACTTGATGATTATTGTGAAGGACTTCAATTACACTTAGGTATGATCTTATGAGCACATGTGGTTGTAGATATTAAACTCAGAGAGCTAGGGGTCTTAATGAGACACCCTTGGGATTTGAGTGGGGGATTATAATGTATTTTTATACTTATTTCACCCAATCTAGGAAACACAACTCTACCCTTTCACTTATATCCAAAGAATATTTTCAATCAAGTGTCGGAAATGGGTGACATTTCATAGTTTTTGTAGAAGATGCTTGTTTGGATTATAATTCTAGTTGTGTCACAATGCCCACTAGTTGTAATTATGCTCAATATGAAGGTGGGTAATGTGCATATATTGAAAATGGATTGCTCAAAAAATGCCACATTGATAAGGTAGGAAGTGTAATCTACAATTTTTGATTACTAATTATTTGAAACTTATGTGTTGCAACTTAAGTGTCTTGAAGAGTTCACCGATATATAAAACTTTGTGTACTGAATTGTTATATGTGCATGATCTTAGTGTATGGGGTTGGCTGAATGGAGAACATTAACTTTTGTACATCAAAGACTTGTATGTTGGTACAAATTATCAAGGCATTACACATTGTAAGGGTCATATTGTGTGAAAGTTCATCATGGAATGCAATGAACTATGTAGTTCTAACATCAATTGTGGCAATCGAATAATGCAACAAGGGATGCAACATTGTTTAGAGGTACATATGAGTGACTCTAAGTTTGTTATGATGGTTTAAAGATTTTTTGGGCTTTTGAAGAAAAAGGTTGGGGATCAAAAAATTGGAAGATCTTGTAGTTGGTGCCTTTGTATTTGAGTTTGTTGATGAAATATTGACAAATGTAGAATTAATGTGACAAATTGATGGTTTTATGAATAATGGTGAATGTACATACCACTATGCAATACATATAGATGTAGATTGGGCTTCTAAAACTATTATTAGTGATGATCAAGCTTTATGTTTGGATGGACAATATTTTGGGAATATTTCAAGGTCCCTTAATGATAGGTGTGAAGATGCAAGCCTAATAGACATGCATGTCAACACAAATAATCAAATTTGACAATACCATTAGGTAACTTCCACTAAACCTTATTTATATCTTGTGTTGGTTGGCATTGGAACTTTTTTAACAAACTAAATTAATTTGGACATGTGTGTATAGGTGGCATTCTTTACTTGTCGCAACATTGAAGTAGGTGAAGAATTGACTTGGGATTATGGAATTGACTTCTTTGACATATCCTATCCCACACATTCATTTAGATGTTGTGGCAACACATATTGTAGAAGGCATGGAATATAGTTGCATACATTATTGAACATGAAGTGTCCTTGTGGACTTTGTGTAGTATCTAGACTATATTACAACAATAGATTATACATACATTTTGGACATCAATTTAGTATTCTAGTAAGCACATGGTCTAGTATTGTACATTTGTTTATACAAGTTAGTATATTTTAATACTTTTGTTAATACATCTTGATACATTTTTTTGCTTACATTATTATATTATATACCCTAACATATTCCAATGTTGGACCTAAAAGAGTGTTTTGCAAGTTTATTGAACTTTTGGGTGGTACCATTTGGGTACCAATGAAGCGGGCTTCTATCACATAGGTGCACCTACTATAAACACAAGTTCGATGGTGGTACTATACTTATGATCACTACTAGAAATCTTGTTATTTGCAACCAGTCACTATGCAACTGGCATGCAACTGGTTGTTGTTTGTAACTATCTTGGTCATGTTTGCAACTACAAATTTGGTATTGTATAATTTTTGGGCCATACGGTTGTGTGTGCAACTAACATGCAACTAAATGTGTACAACA
>Ga0116228_10005189_pt1 | contig 11603 bp, 11 predicted proteins | sample S1TSphfallax_2_FD_89694 | JGI IMG/M metagenome (GOLD analysis project Ga0116228, IMG submission 89694) | Host-associated microbial communities from peat moss isolated from Minnesota, USA - S1T2_Fc - Sphagnum fallax MG | ecosystem: Host-associated > Plants > Peat moss > Unclassified | place...
GATACAACACAAAATTGACAATAAAACCCAGTGAGCTAGTAACTTGAAATTCACCCTACAAGAGTATTATTATTTTACTGTTGCAAGCTAGCAGCCTAGCAGTGATTGGTAATTAAGTTAAATTACTGCCAAGCTTTTACTGCATGCATCCCCAGCTCTGTCTCTCGTTGCTTCTTGTCTTCTTGTCCGTCTCGTCTTTTGCTGCCTGCCGCTTTTGCTGACGCTGCTCTCGCACAGCACAAAAAAAACGCACAAATCGATCCGCTTCGACCTCACCTCGTTGTTGCTTCCAATGTACACTTCTTCGCTTTTGTTCGAGTTCTTTTCTCCTCTCGATTTCCGCTCCAGTTTTACTCCATTTATGATGCTTTTGCTTAAGATTTTGTGAAGAAAAAGTTTCTGTCGAATATTTGTATCGGTGCCAGCTTCCAATTCCCTGTTCAATTCAGCTTCTCTGTACAGTCTTTCAGGGTCGTCGACCGTGACTCTTTGGCGAGGAAGAAGAAAACGTAGCTACCTAGGTATAAGTTACTTTTTCTGTTCCAATTTTGCCTCCATTTCAAGCTTTTTTTTTTTGGTGCATCTCCTTCTTTTGATGCTGTTGTTTTTCGAGCTGTCAATTTGACTTTTGATTCGATTCTTCTTTCGCAAGCCTTTTTTTCTAATTGTTTGGTCGTTGTTTGGCTTCTCTCGGTTTTGGTTACCTTCGGGATCCTGTTGAATTTTTGGCGCTCTCGTGGATGATTAGTAGATATGCGAGCGGCATTGACTTAGCTTATTTTTTCATGTGTCAAGCAGGCACGTTGATGATCCAGTTCGTTTCTCTGACTGACTGACATTGTGTTGCGGAAGGGGAACAGGCGCCATTGCGTGGCTCTGGAAGTTCATCGGGAGAGGGCTTCAACACAGTAAGCGATTCGAGATTCACATTGCCTTTGTGTTCCTGCGGCTAGTGAGAACACGGTCTGTAGTCCTGATGTACGTGATTTGATGGTCGGTCTCCAGCGCTGGAACAGGACTGTAAACAAGCTGTGAGAGGTAATTCTTGTGGTCTTCTCCACTTTTCCTCCTGATGCAGTTGCATCATCATCGGTAGGAAATAAATTGTCTCGAAAAACAATAGCATCAAAAGCAGATGGATCAAACAAAATTCTCCCTTGAGATAGTTTATCCTCAAGGGAGTCCTCATCAGGTACCAGAAAAGAGGATTGCCTTCTGTTCTGGATCATGGCTTGTGGGTGGTCAACCTGACCGGGGTGAAGCCTGAGTTTCCGTACTTGCAATTGCTGCAGAGTCGGCTTTTATTTTTTCTAGCTAGCTGGGGTGTAATGATGCCTTCTGCCCTCAAACCTCCAAGACCTCCCAGCAGAAACAAGACAGTGCAGATGGTGAGCACTACCCGGAATGAAAGCTGTTTGAGAGCTCAGAAAGGAGACAAGGGTTGGCGGATGTGCAACATGGAGCGGGCTGTGCATTTGGTTCCAGTAGCCCTACTGGCATGCCTTCTGATTCTCTACATTTGTTCTTGTGCTCAGTTCCGCGGTGAGTTTGCTGAAGAAGTGAGTCACATTAGAAGACTGCAACTTTGCATTTCACATACTTCTATTTTTGACACTGGAATGGTATTATGCAGTCCTTCAGATTTGGCTATGGTCCAGATTTTCTGGAAGCCTTAGTTGTTATAGGTCAGGATTCCTTCCAGGGTTTGTTGAGGGTGTGTTTATCAAAAGAAACAAAACTAGAAGTATCCTCTCTTGTCATGCCATTACCAACTAGAAGTTGGCTTTGATTTTCATGGCCATTACCCCAGGCCTTGATAACTACCTCCTATGTAGCCCCTAAAAGAAGTATTGGGCCCCAGAACAATTCCTCATTGATCAATGTGCAGAAGAGTGATTGAGATTGAAATAGATCTGCTTTGCTGACACAAATCTCTCATGTTCTTGTGCACAGAATATGATATGATGGGTGGTGAGATGAGTCAGAATGCTATTGAGACAACAATGATGACAGAAAGGCACTTGCAACAGGCTGTAAGTTCAAAATCACCGGCAGAGGAACAGATCTATTCCACATATGCTTTGAAGAAGATGAGCACTGACCTCCAGTTGCACCCATCAGACATACCAATCACTCAATCCATGCTTCGAGGTGTTGCTAGCTGAACCAAGTGCTGCGACCAGCTGATGAATCACCAAGGAAAGTTCAGGTTCATCTCAGCCAGTCAAAGGGTGATCTTAGCATCTGATGTTTCAGTGTCTTATGCTGTCTCACATGGTTGTGCATTCATTAGCCAGCCAGACAAATGTGAGCAATGGTGGAAGCACACAAGGTATATAACCACAGAGGAATTGAGGGAATGGTGCTAAAGCCTAAAATGCTTGCCACTGCAGCTGAGTTGTTGGTAATCCCTGCATATTTGTGTTTACATCCTGGATGACTGATGTCAGTTGTAGGTATGATCACAAGCAGCCAAGTCCTGAAAAGTCAGGTAGACAATTACTTAGCCATGGATCTCTTAGGAGTGTATACAGATGATTGTGTTACATGCAAGCCAAATGCAGTGACATGAGCCAAATGAGCCATTCTTTTTGTGTCTAATTTTTTTTACAGATGTGCCACCATTACTGTCTTCCTGGTCATGTGAACATGTGACACATTTTCCTCATGGGGCTGATCTTTCACCACGTCTGATTGTCTGTATGAAATAGTGAATGGCAGACCTTGGCCTAGGGTTGTCAATGGCAATGCAAGTGGAGTGTTGGATATAGACTCACCCAAGCTCTTGTATGGATGATCTCCCTATGGATGATCACCACTTTGGCTACAAATAAAAATTCTTTAAAAAAAAAACACCAGTAGATTCTGAATGATTGGCTACCTTATTATTAAGAAAATGGGTAAATGTTTTTTAATCTTACTCTTTTCAAACACATCCTATTTTGACACACTAGAAATTGAGAGTATTATTATTTTCCCATGTAAAAAGCCACTTTTGTAGGTTTTATGCATGTTCTGAAATGGTTTTAGTGAGAGGAATGTGAGTTGAACCCCACGCTCAGTGCTTTTCTGTGTTTCTGGAGCTAGGTGGTGTGGGGTTGGGTGACCTTTATGGGTTATAACAAGTAATTTTGTGGCAAAATTGCAGAGACTTTTTCTTCTTCTTCAACTTGTCTCTGCTCCTCAGCGCTCATCTTCTACCCAGTGTTTTTTTTTGTAAAATTTCGCCAAAAAGAAACCCAAAACAAATGGCAGCAAACTCCCCCAAAGAGAGAAAAATAATAAAAAAGAGGTTTTTGCCATATTGATTTGTTAAAATTTTTAAATGACATCACTAACATGACCATTCAGACATGGATAAGTTTGCCTAATAAAGAGCAGTTCCAAGGTGTCACCTACTTGTCCCTAATAGAGAACAATTCAAAGTTGAACAACAATGAGCATAATAGCTACTTTGTTGAAAGCACAATATTGTTGGCCATTCTATCATTCCAAATCCATCTGATTTGTCAGAAATTTTCCGTCCATTCAATTCATCATAACTTTTCCATCTTACAGTTAAAAGTTGTTAAAGTTGTTCAGAGTGTGGACCTAACACGTTATCATCTACAAGGGATGCACTAAAGGATAGCCATCTGCCAATGGCCAAAGGTTAGGTTGACAGAAAATTTGTTGTTGCATGTGTGAAATTGATTGTTTGCTTGAGTTGAGGTTTGAAACTTGTAAGTTGTGAATGAATCGCAACAAGTTGCAACATTTTTATTGTCATCGCAATTAAGGTTTGCTCCAATTGTTGAGGCTTGAGATTTGTATTTTGTAAGTTGTAGTCTATACATTCTATGCATTTTGTTGAATGTTGAAAACTTCAAGAACATTGCAATTTGTGTCGTGCACAATGCATCATGAGATTCAAGAACCAAAGTTCTTGTGATTTTGTAAAAAGGGCCACAATAGATGGAGAGACATGGCATTGCTCAAATAAATGTTCAAAGTTCTTCAAATACTTGTGTTTAAGGTTTGTTGCTTAAAAGGAGTCAGACTACAACATGTTCAAACATGTAAAGTGTTCAAGCACACTACATGACACAAGACCCTAAGTTGTTAAAATCTACTATGAAAAAGCAAAAATATGAACTTGAATAGGTTCAAGATGTTTGGGTGGTTCAATTGCCATGGGTAGAATTTTTCATGAATGGGGATTGTTTGGTGAGTTCTATAAGGTGCATAATCTATTCAAAAGTTGAAAGTAGAGAAAAATTATTAATTGCCAAGCTTGATTTTTTGCTGAAACATTATAGGATGAGGAAAACCACTTTTATAATTTCGGGGGTGAAAGTTGGAAAATTTTATGAGAATAAAAAATGTGCACACAAAAAAATCAAATTTTATTTACCCAGATCCCTTCTAATTATATCTTCCAACTTGTTATTAATCAAAGTTTTACTTTTAACAAGAGAAAAATTGTTTAATTTGTTGTCATTTTGTACTTGTTATCTCATGACAAAATTTGAAAATATGAGGTTTCTTTTTTAATTGCTAAAAATTGAACATTGCTTGAAGAAACATTGTGTGATAATGTAGGTTGGGGTATGGTTGAAGCTTTCCATACCATTGTCATGCAAACTATGATGTTTGCATTGGATAAAGTTAATGTGTTTGTGTTGTCTTATGATGAGGTTACTTCAATTGATAATTAGTCTTAACTTTCAAAGCTTATATATACCATTTAAAACCAAACAAGGGTCTTTATGTTATTGTCTTTACAACAAGTAGTTGATGGTTTTAAAGCAACCAACTTGTATAGTGATTACACAAACAATTTTCGCCAATAAAGGTATTTCAAACCTTGATTTCATTTCCAAAAAAGTAATGTCTTTTGGTCGTGATGGGGTTAGTGTATTTGAAGGTTGATGCATAAGTGTTATTATCCAATTCCAATATCAATTTGCTCCATTCATGATTGGTGTTCATTGGATGGCACATGAAACAAATCTAGTTGTCCAAACCTTTTTATTCTACCAATGGTTAATCATCTTGAAATGATCATGCAACTGATTGTGAAAACATTTTTTTAACTATCCAAAAAGGCATTTGAAATTGGCTAAGCTAGGGGAAATCATGGAAACAAAGGGCTTGAAGATTTTGAACAATGTCAAGACTTGCTAAATTTCTATGTTAAGACCATTCAGACAAATGTACAAGAATAACATCCATCATTGTTGAAGATGGTAGTTGGTAGCCCTACAATCCAAGCTATTGCAAGTCCAACTTAGAACATTTGGTTGATATTAAAACTTTCTTGAACCTTGATTGTATTATCCTTCTTTCAAGCACTATGAAAAATTTGATTAAATTTGCACAAGCCCGAGATCTTTGTCATTTATGTGGTGCAAATAATCAAAATGGCCTAGGTAAAATTATATGAAATATTTTGGATCCTTTTGTTGCTTTTAAATCTAACTCATTTGTACATTTCCAATCTCTTTTGGAGGGTAAACATGAAATGATTTTGATGCAATGGATTACATATTTGAATATTGGCATTGATCACTTGGCATTTAATGTTAAACAAAGCATATTTGAGCACAAGCTTAGGATTTTAATATGGGGGTGAAATGTCATATGACTAGGAACATTTTTTGAAATGGTTGTGGCAAGTGTCAAGCTTCAATGTTTGAAGGCAACTTCAAAATTTTGTGGTTGAGCTACACACACATTTTTTATAAGACAACCTGCTTAAGGCATTAAGTATTCACTATTGGTTGCTTGAAGAATGTGATGAATCATTCAACACCCATCTAAATGTTTTAAAGGTTTTTTTTAAAAACCCTAAAAAGATAAAGGTTGCTAAACATGTGGTTACTAAAGTGTTGTGTACATTTACCTTAGATGTGCAAAAATCCAATTTCAAAATTACAATGAAAAGTAATGCCTAAGTTGCCTTGGGCCCTTTTAATATCATCAACTGTTTAACCAAACAGTGAAGGATCATATTTAATTATGTCATCATTACAACATTTCAAAGTATATAAAACTAGAATAAGTTGCCATGATTCAAATGTTAGATTCAATGGAAGATGAATGATTATCTAGTAACCTAAATTTCATCAAAACTAAAGTTTGTAATTGATTATTTGAAAACTTGGCTTTGTAAGTTTGCATGTTTGGGCAATGACTTTTTATAATGCATAATTTTCCTTATGATGAAGTTGTGGGGACTTGGTAGTCAAAGAAACATCATATTGCCTGAAATGCTTAAACACTCTTCAATTGCAAGTTGGATAATATGAATCAAAGCTTTGTGAGCTTTGTGTTGTTGTTGTTTTAATTATGAACACTATTGTTTTATTGCTTTTGGCAATTTTCTAGTTTTTTAACTTGTTATATGTGAACATGGAACACAATTTTCATGAAATTATTTTCCTTTTGTTCTCATGATCCTCACTGGTTTAGTGACCATTTCTTTCCAAGTTCATGGATATGTTTTCTTGCTTTTTAAAAGCATTACCAACTTACTAGCTTGGAGAAAACATTATGTTGCAGTGGGCAGAGTCTTTGATGATTTGGGTTCAATCCCCGCATACCGAATGTGATTTGATAAAAACTGCAAAAACCAAACAACTGTCAGTATTTTTTTCTTAACAATTTTTGTTTGTAGCCAAAATGGCAATCATACCTAGGAAGAGTTAGCCAAATCTAGTTATAAATCAGAAATAAAGTACAAATCTTTAATCAGCCTTCTATATTTTTGGCTACACGATGAAAACCAATAGGTAGCCTATATGAATAGGTTTTTATTAATTTTAAATCTTGGACCACAAAGAGTATCAATCTTAGGGGGGGGAAAAAAAAAATCAAAAATAAAAAATCAAAAGAAGATTCTTTGGTTATCAATTTACTTAAATTTTTGTAATAATGACTTATAATGCACAAGGGTCATGTTCCCTATATAATACATGCCTCTAGAATTGTTGGTTATATTTCATAGGTAGGATAGGTTTTAGGGTTCCTTTTAAAAGATTATTATTATTATTATCATTATTATTATTATTCTTTTTTGGTCAAAAACAACCTTAGGGTTTTAGGATTGATAACTTACTTGGATGAAATTTCAGTCATCCAAGTAGGTTATAAAATTTTGAAAATTTCCATACTTGACTCATAAGCAATATTTGTTTTTTGGTGAAAATTTGCCTCAATGCGACAAAAACAGAATATTCTGTTGAAAATTTAGAACTATTATTACTAGAAAATTTAATAATAATAGTTTTTAAAATTATATTATGAAAAAAATAATTCTTATTTTGCTACCTATATCAGCCAGGAATAGACACATTTAACGAAACTGTCTCCAAAAAAAACATTTGGACAAAAAAAATTTCCAAAAACCAAGGAATATTGTGACAAAATAATCCTTTTAAGAAATAATAATAATAATAATAAAGATAGATTGGCAACAATACGAAATTTTGCACCCAAAAAAAACTCTGATCTCCATCCATAGAACACATAACCTGATTCTAAGTATCCGTATACATTCGTGACCATCTCCCCCTGTACAATACATATACGAATACTGTACATATTTTTGTGATACGGTAAGTACTCTGTCATACCTGTTGGCGTCATACTTGCGTATTATACGGAGGTTTCTCACAACTAGTACGTTACGGTGTTCGCCTACATGCGGCTTCTTCTCGCGTACGCTGACATACGCCAACACGCACCAGGCAGGGAGGGAGCGAGCGAGCACAAGGAAGGGCGTGGTGATGCGGCCCACAACGGGGGCCATCGCAAGCAGCCGTGGCGCTGTCCGAAGTCGGAGAGCATTACAGCGTCGGCGAACAGCAAGTGCAGGAGCTGCGGCAACGACTGCGAGAACGGCGCGTGCAGTTGTGCGACATTCACCGTTTGTTTTCTCTCTCTCGCATTTTTCTCTTCTTGTGCTTCTTGGTTTATTTTATTAGCTGTTGCTTCTTCAATCCGGGAAGGCGATGTGTAATAAGCTTTTACTTTCAGTTGTTAAAAGAGAGAGAAAACTTTTCTCGCGATTCTGGGGAACTCGCTGTCAAGAACTGGATTTGTTTCAGTGTGTGTGTGTAGGATTGAAGCAAACGCAAATTTGTTAGGGAACGAGAGTAGTGTTTTTTGCAGCATGAACATTATGTTCAGATGATGATTCTCAGTGAAGAAAGAGAGAGATTAGGTCATTTGCTGAGACTGCAGAGAAAAAAGAAGTCTGGAAATAATAGTTTGGTGAAGGACTGTATTCTTTGGCCTCAGGCTCTCTCTTCTCCTCTGTAGGAATTTTATATTTTATATTTGTTCTCCTCTTCCTGGACCTTTACATTGCTACTGCTGTCCTCACTGAACAATTCTTGCAATTTGGAATAACTGCACAGTGGTTAGATCTTCAAGGCAATATGGACGCAAACCTGTCAGGTTGAATGTCAACAAATTCAAGTGCTGCAGAACTCTGCAAGGACATACAGGGAAGGTATGCCACCTTCCTTCTCTCCACTGTGCAGTTGGTCGGGTCTTACTTAGAGTGGTGAGGCAGTGCAACTCAATCCAGTTCTCAAAGCTGATATCAATTTCACATTTTTTCAACATAGTTAATAAAAGAAATTTTGCAGTGCTTGACACTCATGTTAAATTTCAGATATATGCACTGGACTGGTCATACTTGGAGAGCACATGGATAGTGTCAGCATCACAGGATGGAAGACCTATTGTATGGAATGCAGTGTCAAGCCAAAAGTCTCATGCCATCAGACTGGCTTGTGCTTGGGTCATGACAACATCATTCTCACCTGCTGGAACTGCTGTGGCCTGTGGTGGATTGGATAATGTATGTTCGATTTTCCATCTTAGCTCTTTGCCTGACAAGGATGGTAATCTCCCTGTGTCCTGCACACTCATGGGCCATAAGGGTTACCTCACATGCTGTCACTATGTGCCCAATCATGAAGCCCATATTCTCACCAGCTCCAGACACCAAACATGCATTTTATGGGAGGCTGAAGCCAACAAGTGCTTACATACTTTTGGAGGAGATTCTCCATCTGGACATAATGGTGACATCATGAGGTGAATCCCCACTGATCTTACATTGTTCTTAATGTGACCTGCCCTCCGGTGTGATTGCATACTGTGGGAGAAGGGCTCGGCACTTGCTTGGTTTCACCCTTGTTTACAGAATAGCTTTAAATGAGAGGCTGGGACTTTCCTGTCTGTGAAACCTTTCTCTTGAACCTCTACATTGCAGAAGCAAATTGTCTCGCTTGAGGGCAGGAAGGTACCAGTCTAGCAAGTTGCAATTTCTGCTTTGTGAATTTTTAGTTGTCATTGGTGCAAAGTTCAGAGTGGGTTCAACTTGGAATTAAGAAGTGTTGTTTCAGGTGGCCATGTGATTTGTTCACAGGATCTTGTCTCTACAATTCATTTGCTATCAAGCTCTATCTCTGTTATTAACTGTGGAGAAATATGATGTTCTAAGATTTTTGTCCTTCTAACCCACTTTGGTGATAGCTGAAAGGATAAGATACATTACAAGAGACAGTGTGTCCATTAGCACAAAGGACTCAAGCTTGTTTATCTTGGGATCATGTGTTTCAACAGCAAAGCTGTGGGACATGAGAACACCTGCTCGGGCATTGCACACTTTTCAAGGTCAAGGTGGTGATGTGAATACAAGTGCAGCTCCTGCCTGATGGCCATTATTTTGGGACAGGGAGTGATGGAGTATGCTGTTTCTTTGATACATGCATGGGCCATGAGCTACAGCACTACATTGACAGCATGCAACCTCAAGGGGCCATTCCAATGTCACCTCTACTGCTTTCTCCAATTCAGGATGTCTCCTGTTTGTGGGCTATACCAATGCCAACTGCTACGCCTGGGACACCTTCTGGCCGAGGTATGCTTGCTATCATTTTAACGTGTTAGAAGATCTGACCCTATTCTTCCTTGTGGTTCTTATCACATTATCCTGATATCTCAGAGCAGTTATTCCAGTGTTCTTCACTTAGTGGCTGGTCTAGCTACATTGTACATAATATTTGGAGACATGTTAGACATCTGGATGGTTCAGATCAACGAGCTTCAGCAAGGTGATTTCTTCAACATGTGGTGCAGACCATTAGCAGGTCCTGACTTGTCTGAAATCAGACATTTCAACACAGAGTTAAGGACTTTGCTAGTTTGCATTATATGCTCTGGACCATCTTGTGACAATTGCATGCTCTGCATGGGACCCTAAGGTAATTTTGAGAAATGATTATATTTCAAGGAGCAAAAATAAGTGTATCTGCAGAGCATGTGAATGTGCCTTGGTGCAGGTGACAACAAATCTAGGAAGTGGGATGGGAGAGGGACACTGTAGTTGGGTAAGCTGCCTTGGCATGGCATCAGATGGGAGTGCAGTGTGTACAGGAAGCTGGGATACATCCTTGAAGGTCAGTGTGTTCCTTGTAGTGGACTATAAGTTGACTGTTTTCACAGATAGGATTTCTGTACCTGCTGCATTGGAGTAAACTGTGGCTATGCTGAGAGGTGGTATTTATCAGTTGCATGTGGATGTACACAGGTGTGGGCTTATGCTGGAAACAGAAAAAAAATTTGAAGGTTATAAGTGACATTTATCTGCTGCATCTGGTCTGAGATGTGATGGATCTAATTCTTTCACACATCTGTGTGTGCACTGAGGTTTTCACAAACAACAAGGCTCATCCAAGTTCTGTTATCCACTCCTATATGTTCCACCTGAAAGTGGAATCCATCCTTTGAAACAGTGACCTGTGCCCATCATAACAGGAGGTGTGAGCATGTAGACCTTTGTATCTGTTACAACAGGCCGGAGAGCAGAGCTAAATGTTCATTCTGGCATGCGAATGAAAATTTAGATTGCATGCTTCTGTGGCACTTTGTTGGACATATGCAGCTGATGCATGGGCTTCCAAATCAAGTGCAGTGCAACTGGTGTAACTTTGACCATTCCTTGAGTAGCTGCTGAGAAGCTCTTCAAAATTCTGTTATTGGTATCCCATGTTAAAGAAATGAGTGCCAAGGAACAATTTGTTCTCTAACATGTGTTGTGAGATGCATGGCTGATGTCCCAGGTCTGGCATCTGAAGATCCAGAACTCCATCAGTGCCTTTAGAATGAGACAAACATGTAGAGAAAGATCTAAATGAAAAAATAAATAAAAATCATTGCTGTCCAATCCTGAGAATGCTCTTTTCTGAGCTGTTCTGGTGGGGTGGTTGTGCTGATTGCATGTACTGCATTTTGCAATGGAAGAGGGAATGTCACTTTCCTACCCTATACAATGCTCAACTGTAATCTGCAAATTAGCAATGCGGTTCAGAATCCATTGAGTTGGACAGAGACCTGAAGCTCAGGAATTATGGGCAGAACAAGACAGTGCACTCATTTGAAGTTCATTGATATAATCATCATCACTACATGAGAAACAGTGGCAACTGAAGTTTTGGAAATATGTCACCAGAAATGTTATTGTAACATTGAATCAAGATGGTAAAAATGTGGTCAGCATGCAGTAACCACCCCTGTGCTAATTGCCAAGGGGTTTCACCGCATAA
>Ga0116228_10005190_pt1 | contig 11601 bp, 8 predicted proteins | sample S1TSphfallax_2_FD_89694 | JGI IMG/M metagenome (GOLD analysis project Ga0116228, IMG submission 89694) | Host-associated microbial communities from peat moss isolated from Minnesota, USA - S1T2_Fc - Sphagnum fallax MG | ecosystem: Host-associated > Plants > Peat moss > Unclassified | place: USA...
AATTTGAGAGAAGTGAAAAGATCTACCTGAAGAGCAAGGCCCCAATTGTTCAAAGCCTGGCCAACCAGAAAACAAGCACAATAAGAAACATATCCCAAAAATGTCCTGTAAACACACCATTGGTGTCTACTTGGATGCAGGACATCTGCTACAGACACTCGAAAAGTTATCTCCAAATTTTTTTATCCCAAAGGCAGTTTACCTCTCAGTTTAGAACTTGAGAAGGACGCATACTACAATTGAAGATGACCCAATAGAAAATAGCCAGATTTAGAAGCAGCATTGATTTCTGTCACTAGAAACTATGCATAGGGTCACAATGCCTATATATTGGTTTCTAAAAACTAGAACTGCATTTCAAGGCAAGTGATTTGTTCTGGATGTTCTACAATCCTAAAAAAGAACAGGTGAATGCAACCCAGGACCCAAAAACTAAAAAAGTTGCAATCATTTTGGTGTTCCTTGTTGCTACCCCCTTAACATATAAAAAACATGAGCTCTGTAGAATGGCACTCTTTACATGAAAAAAATAAAGAGTTTTACATAAAGGAATAATAGTCCACAGGGACTTGCATAGGTAAGCTCGTTTTCTTTTCTTTTTCCCAGGGTAAGGTACAGGGAGACAACACATGTAATATACATTACACAAGATTAACACTCCAATAGAAACTCCTACAGCAAAAGTTGTAATAAAATCCTGAGACTGTTCCAATTGAGTTGTACAGAATGATCATATCTGTCATATGCTTGCACCCATAAAATCTTTAGGTCAAGGACCAAACCAAAAAAGGCAACAACATGGGCATGCAACTTCACATTGTGAATGCTCACCAGCCCTGTCTTAGGGTCTAACAACCTAGTCTGGTGGAAATGCAAGGATAAAGCTGCAAGCATTAGGACCTCTATGTGATTGCCTGCTAGTGGCAGAATTAGAATGTAATGTAATGAGGCCATGAAAGCTTGGCAGCTAATCAGCTAATCAAATCAATCTGCTGCTAATTGAATAATACATGTATACATGACCCCGCCTGGGGTCCTGACTATGTTTCCCAATATTCGGAAAAACCTGTACATTTACAATCCAAGAACCTGTATATATACAATTCCAGTAGTATGTGTTTACCAATGATAAATGTGATGAACACCAATTGCACATCAAAGAACTAAACTTTGGTAGGAAAATTGCAAATAAACACCTCTTATCAAAGGTTATGCTCAAACCAAATGCTCCAGCATCATACAAACTTCCCCAATCCCCCATCAGAAACAACTAAGTTGATTAAAAGTTTTTTCATGTCTTACTACCTCATCACATGACAACAATGGCAATGCCACTAAGAGAGCAATAATATATATGCCATGTCACCACATCCAAGGGGACCAACTCATCTAATGTGAGTGAGAAATGTTTGTTATAATTTGCATCACATGGCAATGCTAATGCAAGAGTTGAACACTTAGACACCTGAAGGGAGAGAAAGGTGTCCTATTTTCAATGATTTGGAAAACCCTAAGTGTTTTGTGGGCACCCAATATACATGAACCACAATTACTTCTACCTTTGAAAGAGGAATACTTGCATGCAAATGAGTATATTTCCTAAATGGTTCTTGAACTGTCAACAGACTAATCTTCAGATGTTAGCCCCCAACCATAATGAAATTATTCTGAGGATTCACTCAAGCTTAGAGCATCTTACAATTGTCATTAACAATTTTAGAACCTTGAAGTCAGACAATATATCACATCAAGCAAAAGTTCTGCTTCCAGTATCTACTGTTTCAAATTTAAGTCCATGAGCACTTCCTAAAAAGTGTCAAAAACCTTTGGGACCAACCAAAGTGCAAGAGTTGCATGTACATCACAACAAGGCAACACCTCATATGCATTATAGGCCAGAAGTCTGTTTGTTCCTGAGTAGAACATGAGCTGTGCAATACATTCCTGTATAAGGCCCTGCTTTCATTTGTTCTTCTTCCACAAGTAGGCAACCGCAGCAGCCAACATGACAATAGATAAGCCTCCTGCAAGCGAACTGCTGAATCTGGTCTGTTTGTGCAGAGCATATCGAGTAGCAGAAGGAAAACAACGCAAGTAGAATGCTGTTGTTGCACTTCCCTCAAATTCTTCCAGATCAAAATCCTGCAAAATTAGAACATGTCATTCCAGAGGTTCTGATTGAATTTCCAAAAAGGTTGGTGGATCTGTAATTGAAAAAACCTCCTTGGTGAAAACATTAGGTTCAGAGGCTCCCCCCTTAATCAAGGGCCATGGTAGGTGGGATCTTACAGCAGGAAGCTTGTGGATGTAATCCAAATGCTCAATATGCAGCTTCACATTCATCAATGCAGCAGGCCAGAAAGCACCTGGTGTGTCATTATATGCTTGTGCAACTACTTCATAGGCTGTCTTGGCACCCTCTTCTATTGCTTTAAGCACCTTTGCTTCCCTTTCTTCCCAATGCCTGCATGAAAACCACAACATAGTGTAGTGTTTTTAATTCAGTGAATTTTCTCTCTGATGTAGCTCTAGCCATCACTAGAAAAAAATATATATATATTGGATTTTTTGGCCATCACTATGATCAAACACCTGATAGAGGTACTTGCAAATTTGATAAGTAGGTGGGTCATGAGCAAGTTGACAAAGAGTATCTCCACCCACGTCCGCTTCTACCATTGTTTACCACATCCAACATAGAGTGCTAATTATTTCACCATACCCATCCATAAACATGAAATATTGGATAGTATAAAATGAGAGATTATTTCAATGCCACCACATGGGCTAATCATTGTGGCTGGACAATCAAAAGCAGTCCTTTTGGAGATCATTTTATTATGTTCATATTTACAGGTCCAAGCTTAATTTTACACCATTTATAGGCTGTACTTCATCCAAAGTACTGTGTACAGGCCATTTTATGGCTGCTGGTGCAGATGCTCTGAGTGATGAAAAAGAAAAACAGAGCTAGCTGCATAGGTTGGTAAAGAGGAAGTAGGTCACTTTAGAGAGGAAAACCATTTTCAGGTTGTGTGGGTGTTGTGGAGAGGATGTACTAGGGCACATCCTGTTTAGAAGAAGCCATTTGAAATGAGTCAAGAGGTAGAAGCAAAGCATAATCCTCACTCAGGGAGGTTGCAGTGGATTACTTGATATAGGTGTGAAGCATATGTTTGGGCCAAAGGGTGGGCTTCCCATGTGCTGGTATAATCACTCTTGGTCCAAGATCCAAAAGACAATTACAGGTATCCAAGTAGTCCTGCACCACAACAACATTTCAGAGCATGTCAGAAGAGATCGCTCCACTTGGTCTGTGTAGCACACCAACTCCCTTTGCTGTTGTGAATTAGAGGTGTGAAACTTCAATTTCATTCCATGTCTAGCCTGTCATGTGTTGGCATGAATGTAATTGCGATCTCATCCTCTATAGAGATTCCCAGCCATGGTGTTCAAGACTGTTTCAATTCAGGCCCTGGAAGCTTTCAGCAGGCAGGAATTTACAAGTTTCTAAAATAAGTAGGAAAGACTGAAAACTTCTGCCAAGATGTGTTACTATCATGTCTGCACCCTTAGCAGCTACCCCATTTAACCTAGTGACAGACAGAGACCTGGATGTTGCCACCTGACATTGCATCCAGAACAGAACTTCCCTGTCTGCACCCACCCAACCACCACATGAGCTTCAACAACACCATGTAGAGCATTTTTCATTCTTCAATTTGTCATGCAACAGTCTCAGTTCCAAGATATACACTTATTTCTCCACACACCAAACACTTGTAGTCACAATCTTTTTGCATCTATGAGGTGACCAATTGACTTCAGAGACAGGACACTTTGTTTACAGAGACCTTTTGGCACATAATAAATTACTTGTCCCCAATGCACTACTTACCCCACACAGTGATCACCAACAAGGAGAGTTCCTGTGATGCGATGCAAAAGTGCAAGATGACCATCTGTGTGACCCTGCACACATGCAAGTAAGCATTGTTGAAAAGCATTGAAATGAACAGTTAGCTGGCTGTCCATTCCAAGACCATGGCATCAGCACCTCCACTTGACATCATTGGACAGCACTGTCGACACTGAACCTGCCATTATATTCAATTCAAGAAGATGGGCATATACCGACTCACTAACAACAATTTTCTTTGCTAGCAATTGCATCATTTGCCATAAGAAGTGGTTAGTTCCAATAGAAAGCTACTTTCGGAGGTGCACATACCGGGGTTGCTATTACTTCAAGTTCTTGACCAGCAATAAGCAACTTGGAGCTGCCTCCCACAGCAATGCAATGTAACCCAAGTGTAGCTGTCCCAAATTCCAGAATATCAAGTCAGAAGAGCTTCATGAAAATGACAAGCATGTGCATTACAGGCGACCATCAAACAGCCATATATTACTTGAGCAGAAATTCACCTTTCCCCATGCGCTTCAGGGTTTTCTGGTGTGCAATGATGATAGCTTGTGGGTTATGTTGTCTTACAGTTGGCAATCCTGTTACCCATCAACCCACCAATGTAAGAAATTGGAGTCAGGGGCCAACTGATCATTCATACCCCACCTGTAGTTGGGTACCATTTCTATCCTCAATTTATTTTAAGGGTCAAAGTGGTAGAACAAATTCTGTGCAACACAGGCCTTCTGCATACATATATTGCACAGACCAGCACAAGAAACTATTTGGTATTAATGAGCTTAAGACTGTCCATACCATCAATGTGATCATAGTGGTGGTGTGTCAGAAAGACGAGCAGTTTTCTTGGGAGTTCATCAACAACCTTGGCAAGCTGTTCTGCACCAGAGTTAGCAAGCTTAGAGAGAAGGTATTGTTCCACCAAGCAAAGCAGAGGAGTAGATAATCACACAAGAAAGTAATGTAATCCCAGCAGATAAAAACCCTTGACCCAACAACATCTGTGAAACCATGTGTCACCCAACAACCCAAAATCCAAATTTGGAGGGCCTGCAAACCTGTGCATTAGCTGCCGCTGGGTGACAACCAGGATCACAGATTAAAGCATCGCCAAATGCGTCAGCAGCTGTAGTGTCGATGGCATGTTCCAGAGGTGCAGTGGGAGCAAAAACAACCAGGTTGGTTTTGCTGAAGGGTTTTCCAGTTGCTGATGCCATTGGAGCAACAAAAACACCTGGTGGATACTCCTGTTCGTGAAGGATTCAAAGCAATTAGGATCCGTGCCACCAAAGCTCCCATTCACTGAGCAATAAAAGCTCCCAAAAAAGCCAATCCAGCATCCAAAGTGCAGCGCCACTAGTGGTCATTTTGGTGGCTTGTTTGAAGACTGCAGTTACCTGGCCCTGTACACTTAGGTTGTACTTGAAGGACAAACCAGTTGGGAAGTGGGAGGAGAAGACAAACATAGCCAGCGGTCCAATGCGCTTCTTCTTCTTCTTCACATCCGCACTGACCAGCAGGTTGTATGCTTCATGTGGGTCAAACCATTCCCCATCAGCTGAAAAGCAAGCATCATCAGTGCGGAAGGTTTCGATGATGAAGACAATGGTGTGGACGGCAGGTCCAGGTCCAAAGGCAGGTTCTTCTATATACTTCCAATAACGCCATGACTTGCATGGACCGTCGCTGCTCGGATGGATCCAAGTTTGAATCTGCGCGACCCCAAAAAACACCCCGCAGTAACAGCCTCTGCTATGTCAATTGCTTTCATATCTGTCACTTCGAAAAAGGCAAGGGATTGCCACGGCACAGAATCCATTCAGGTTGCAGAACACTAGCAACTCTTGAACGCAAACTTTTCGACACAGCATTTATCATCTGCATTGTTGTGCCTGCAGTCCGTTAAGTCCTAAATTTGGTCATTTGGGTGAGTCTTGAAAGAAGGTCCGAGTTCAGCGACATTTCGCTGCATGCTGTGCAACACACGAAATGCACCACACAAGTACCTGTGCTACAGCATCGCCGACATCAAAGCCCTTGAGGCCCAAACACTCGAGATTGAACTTCACATTTCCCATGGCCTTCGCCAGCCGCTCCTCCTCGACACCACTCTCGCATGCCCTCGCCCCTGTCCCCTTGGCACCACCACGCTTCAGCGGTGCCGACGCTACGTCCCACACATCCGTGTCTCCCCCGCTCGCACCCTCGTCGGGCCGCCTCTGCTTCACCAGGAACAGCTGACAAATTTCCGACTCATCCGCATTCTTCACTATCAACGCGATTCTGTGCTGCACCGCATTTCCTCCCATCTTTCTTCCGCTCCTCTCTCTCTCTCTCTCTCTCTCTCTCTCTCTCTCTCAGGAGCATAGGCAAAGGAAAAAAAATTAAATCAAAGAAGCGCCCTCTTGTGCAAGCACATCGCCACAATCATGCTCTCTGCTTGTATCTCTTAACCACAATGCCTTCGACTCTCTCTCTCTCTCTCTCTCTCTCTCTCTGTTGATCAGCAAAGAGGCAGAACGGTGTGTACGTCTCTCGATTTCAATTCTCCCTCTCACTAGCAAACGAGGACCGGAGACAACACTCTTGATTCAATACCCAAAACTTTCGCAGACTTGTTTAAAGCAGCATTGCAAACACTCTTTGTACCGCCTTTGTATAATCCCTTACTGCATGATCTCTCTCTCTCTCTCTCTCTCTCTCTCTCTCTCTCAAGCTGCGCTAGCGATGTGATCCTTGTACTTTTACAGTACTGCGTCTGTTTGATTGAGAAAGAGAAGGGAGGGGACCGCAGCAAGTGCAGATGCGTGCGGACAACAACTTCCCTCTATTTGTCTCTTTCTTTCTTTCTTTGTCTGGTTGTGCTTGAGAGTACAGATGGAACTGAGGCTTGAAGTTCATTTAAAAGCACGATTTTGATGAGAGTCACGGGTGTTGGTGGTGGTGGTGGTAGTGGTGGCGGCATCCTCTACTACTGTCCTTCAATGCACTTTTCGCTTTTCTTTTTTCCTGTGCTCACGCAGCAGAGAGAAAAAAAAACAACAACAACAAAAGTGGCACAGTTGAGTCACAATTCTCGCGCTTGCAAGCGTCCTCGAGATTCTTCAGCGCACTCATCGCACACTGCTCCAAAGCGCGAGCTGCATACCTCGCAACAGACACAAAACACCCGACGTTCGTGTGCAGCACGCCCGCACCAGCGTCATCATGGAATCCGTTTTCCTTCTCCCGGAATGTCTAACGAAGTTGTGGAATGTCGAATACATGTAACACCTCGCTCATGTGCAGCGCGCCTGAGCGTCATGGAATCCGCTTTCCAAATCACGGAATGTGTAATGAAGTTACGGAATGTCTAATACACGAAATTTCAAAGCTCACCCTAGAGCGTCGTGGAATCCGGTTTACGTGTCACGGAATTGTCTAATATTCTGCCATTACGGCAATTGTGGGGGTGGGGCTCTCAAATATCTAATCATATTGTAGAAAGCATAGTGAGGCTTTTCCTTGTTAACAAAATCTCTGGATATTTTTCCTTTTTTAAAAAAATTATTCACGTTTGGAAATTATTGAAATCCTTTTATATTCAGATTTATATATATATATATATTATTTATTTATTTTTAAAATTTAGACATTGGTTGTAACTTGTAATGTTAGTTGATTAAGAAGTTCTTTGTAGGTTTCCAGGGCAAGCCACAGGGGTTGTGATGAGTGTATTGGGGGTATTTTATCAGTTTGCATTATAATATTTCATCAATTTAATATTCCTAATGTTAAGAGGTAAATGAAGTAAATAATGTTTTTCTAAAGACAAATTCCTCTACAATCCCATGAAAGTCCAAATTGCTGCCCATTTAACCTTAAGGTTGGAAATTAGTTTGGATTATATTGACAAGTCATGAAAGTGATGAATTCTTTCAAATAGTTTGAGTTCCATTCTCCCCTACAAATTAAAATGCAAGTTGAAAACAAAAGTGAGATATTCAACATATTCTCATTTAATATTTCTAACTTTAGATTATTATTTTTTATGATTTTAGATAAAATGTAAATTCCAAACTTTTCAAAAAGAGAGAGATCTAATGAACTTCAAATAGCATGTGATAACTAAGCATTTTATGTATACTTCTTTTTAACCATTTGAGTACTGGAATATTAGATTTCACATTGTTAACACATATGAGAAAATAAATCCCAAACAATTCCTTGGGACACACCCAACTTGCATCATGCTAGTATCTTTATCATTCCTATTGTGTGACATATGGACCAAAAAGAATACGTTTATTACTTTTTTTTTCAATTAAATAAAAAATATAAATCCTTAACTATTGTAATAAACTTCCAATTGTTGAAGAATGAAAACATTCAATATTTAATCCTTGATATGACTAATATCAGAAAACCTATTGGGAACGAATAAGTACCTAGTAACTACCACATTGAAAGCACATATAAAAAAGAAACAATTTGGAGTGCATTCAGTGGAACATGCAAGAACATAATTAGAACACACTGGAGGAACATGAGGCTTCAATTCTCTCCATAGCCAAAAAAAAAGAAATGGAGTCCCACAAAAGAAAACCTCCAAAAAGACAACAATATAGGCTAAGTTGATGTATATTTGTAGGGTTCTAGTTCTTTGGAAAATATTAGTTCAATTGAAAATAGAATCCTGGATTGATATGATAGAAAATCAAGCTCTAACAAGTTTGCCAGGGCCCATTTTGGGATCCTATAAAGCCAAAGTCTTTGGAGTATAATAGGTATTTATGGACAAACCCTTGAAACTTCACAACATGAACCATTTAACCATAATAATTGAGCTCACTTCTACTCTACATAAGAAACTTGAAATTTGGTTCTTGGATAAATTGTCATTGGGCTATTGTTTCCTCTGGGAAGTGGTCATTTTTTGTTACCAAATAGGAGCAATGGACTTGCCCAAATGTCACTTGAGGTTTGACACTAGGTCAATGTAGTTTTTTAAGACTAACCTCATCTTGTAGACCAATTCCTTGGTGCAAAAAGATAACGATCATATAAACATTCAATTCATTCTTTTTGGTTACTTTGATCGTAGTTCATAGTTGTCTAATGAATCTAACAGTATCATGACCAAAGGAACCAATAGCCAATGGGAGATTTTTCAAACAAGAATTGGGTATTGATATGGGACACAACTTGGTGCCATGTTCTTATATCTTAAAAGCTTCAATAACCTTGGTAACTTATTTTCAAATCTCATTATTCTTCATGGTACTTATTCATCTCCAATACTATCCAAGTAAATGAACTAGGTGAAAATAAATTACCCCATATACAAATATTTTCACTTTTTATTGGGGGGTATTTTTATGCAAATCCTACCCTAAATTTGAACAGTTTTAAACCAGGCCAAACAATGAAAAGCCTTACATCTGCTGTATCGTTTGTCTTAACAACATATATCCAACATGAACCCTGAGTGCAATGGAAATTCTTCAAGTCCTATATCAAGCCCTGGTGTTGTCAACTCCCCCACTCCAATGGTAAGTAGATTCTCATCACAAATTGGCCAGAATTTTGGAAGGTTTAGAGCAGTGTTGTGCTGGTACCTGGATCCAAGTGTTAAAACTGGCAGTTGTTTTGGATCCAGGTATCAAGAATCTGATCTGATTGAAATGTTAAGAACTCGAGACCCTTACTTGTGAACCATTGATAACCATTGATCATGGTAGAATCGGGGTAAAACTTGAAACTTTGGAGAGTCTCCCTGGGTTTCAATGGCATTTACTTTCTTAGGGCTTTTTAAAAACATTTGCTGTGCCATTTCAATGTCTTAGATGGTTATTATTAGGGTTTAGAATTTCTCCCATGACTTTGAAAAAATATCATTTTCATGGATGATTATAGAATACTAAGATTTTGAGCTATAGATCATAGTCTTCATATTTTTTTATATTACAAACATATCTTGCATAATGCACATATTTTATATGTATTTTAACGTGTTTTTGTTGTTTTTTTAAAGTTCTGTGACAATGTGTGATGTGTAGGAAAATTAGACGATAGAATCCATTTCAATTTGAATCAAATGAGAACTTTTGAAAGCATAATTCTAAATTCTAAGTGTACCCAAAACCACATTCACTTATATATTTTTAAAAATTCAAAACCTTACTTGAAAGGATAACCAAAGTTATAGTATATATTATACCCAAGACCGTGTGTTCACTTTAAAATCAATACATGCACAACACTGATTGAGAGCTTTCCCATTTGTGTGAGGTATTGACAACTTCATCCCCCACCCAAGATTTTCATCAGAATTTGGATGGCATACTCAAAATTCTAGAACCTTTCAATTTGTGTGAATTAGGCAACCACAACTTTGTCATTTCTGTTCCTCCACACAATATATGACAATAGCAAAAAGTGGACAACTTAACTTAGTTAGGTAGGAGCAAGTTTGGCATTGTGGGGCCCTATTATTTGGCTTGCCTTGCAAGGTAGTTTCATAATGTAGTAGTGTCTATGCAGTTCACAAAGCTGATGTGAAATTCACAACTAGTAACAAATTCATTCCACATTTGAGGAAGGAATGCAAGTGATTAATTATAATTATGCTTTACAACTCACTTCTGCAATGTCATAACTTGTGAATGAATTCATTTCTTCACCAGTCCTCTCAAGTATTGGAGCAGGGGTCTGAATCAACAATAATAATGGAGTGCTAAGTATCGCACACATGGAGTGAAGTTTGAAATTGAGTAGTCATCTCTTAGTAATAGGTGAGAAAAAGGACCCTTGAATCCAATCAAAGTCCTCTAGAGAAAGACAATAAAGTATTCATTTGCTTTTGTATTCTCAATTACTCTTAAAATATCTCCACCACCAGCAATATAATGGCCTGTATTTCAGATAAAAGCATTATCCATATGAGTTTGGGCCTGTAAATAAGCACACAAAACAGCAATATTCAAAACAGCCAGCAAAAGAAAATGATATCTTTGAATTAGTCGACCATAATAGTTGACATGTGTGGTGGCAATTAACTAGTCTCCCAATTTATATTGTTCAATTTTGCATGTTTATGGGTGAGGATAGGGAAATAATTACTACTCTATGATCTAAAATTTGATTTGGTAAATATTTGTAAAGGCTGAAATACAGGGTGTGGGTAGTAGAGACATTCATAGTGAGTTCCTTCATCTCTTTGCCTCACCTTTCCATGAATGCAATAAGTGTTTTGTGTCATATTCAAACAAATTATAAGCATTTTCCTCAACAATACATGTAACCAGTTGTTGGCTCTACTTTTGGTGTTGTCAATGTCAATTGAAATGCAAAACAACCATTAATGAAGGTGCTTGAAATGTGAATGAGCAATCAAAAACCAATTATGCTTTGGAATTGGGCCCGGAAGAACCTGTTATCGCCTAGCAGAACAGTGGCTCACCTTATCAGGCTAGTTCTGTCCATAGTACAAAAGTGCTACAAACTTTTCAACAGTACTTCCAAAGCTGTTCCACTTCTGTTGGCATAATTTCTCTACTAGTGGGTACCCGTTAATTGCTTCAACCAATTAATAACGCACGCACGCTCTCAGGACCTGGGTTTCAGGACCTAAACGCGAGGTTTCAGGACCCGGATCTCAGGACCTGGGTTTCAGGCCCTCAACGCGAGGTTTCAGGACC
>Ga0116228_10005192_pt1 | contig 11598 bp, 8 predicted proteins | sample S1TSphfallax_2_FD_89694 | JGI IMG/M metagenome (GOLD analysis project Ga0116228, IMG submission 89694) | Host-associated microbial communities from peat moss isolated from Minnesota, USA - S1T2_Fc - Sphagnum fallax MG | ecosystem: Host-associated > Plants > Peat moss > Unclassified | place: USA...
ATCAAAGCAAATGGATAATGATGATATCGAAAATGCAAACAAACAATAGAAAGTGAGAAAATGTAATTAAAAATTTATATTGGAAATGTAATGATAATGTAATCATTGTATGAATCCTTTATAAGGTTCTGGTTGAATTTTAGGGATTTGTTGGGTACTATATATGCGTCCTTTGGAGTTTTAAGGCTTAAATGGGTATTGTATATGTGTCCTTTGGAGTTCCAAGAATCAAGGATTTGTCAGGATTTTTCAATAAGCAACTCCTGTGTTCCACTTCAACCTTAATTCATATAAAAAAGTTTATTGAACCACAAATTACTGCCAAGAAAGGTATTTTGGTTTCTCCTTCAATTGTTGGGATGTCTTTTTTCTACTATTGTAAACATTTTGTAGTTTCAAGAATGGGCTTATCATTTAACGATTCACAGGTTGTTCTAGCACTTTGTTCTTTAAATCTTATGGCACCTAGGCTTGCCTGTTTGGAGTTGCATATAGTCATTTACTTGGGTCCATAAATTTTGTTGAAAGGAGGTTCCCAAGGGTTACCAAATCTTTCATTGACAAATCCTTCAATAAGCTTGTAAAGAAATGTTTTGAAATTGATTTTTTCAAACTTACCCATTCTTGGAAAAAATCCATGGCATGTGTAAACATCACCTAGTGGTAGTCTTCCATATTTTCTTTCAGAATGTTTATAGTTTGTTTGAGTAATATAAGACTTTCTTTGTCAATTTTTGCATTCACCCATTGCAATGCCACCCATTCATTTGTTTTTTTCATTTTAATCCCCATGTTTTAATTTCTAGCAATTGCTTGAGGGGGTTTAGTAGGGGGGATCTTTTGGATATTCCAAAGGTGTTTTTATCATTTCGCATATTCTATCTAGTATGCTTGAGATTAACGTGTATCCAATCATAGTTTCTAAGGTGTTTGGTGTGACCATTGCTGTGAATTTTTTTTTGCCATTGTAAAATAGATGTTTAAAAATTGCAAATGGGTTCACAACACCAAAATGTGTCTTTCACAACTTGGACATTTACCATTAATGTCTTAATCTAATCATGTAGTCATATGTCTTTAGTCATACTAGGTAGTACGTATCTATGTGTGTGTGTACTTGCCTACTTACTATTTATTACTAAGTACCTACTTACCTACTATCTATTACTAAATACCTACCTACTAATATTTAAATATGTATGTAAATATGTTTTCCTACTTATTTACCTACCTACCTATTATTTATTACTAAGTATGTACATACGTACCTACTTACTTACCATACTAAGTAGGTAGTATGTACCTACTTACCTACTACTTACTACTACCTATTTACCTACCTATTAGATAGGCAATACGTACACACCTACCTACTACCTAAATACCTACTTACTAATAGGTACCTACCTATTACCTTTAGGTCTTACTCAACCTACTACTTACCAAGCTAGGTACTTATTAGGTTATTAGGTAGGTTTTAAGTTAGGTAAGTAACTGGGTATCTAACTTATAAAGTAGGTTAGAAAACAATGTTTACAACAATATGGTGACAATTTTTATCATGTAAAAATCATGTGGTGCAATGGTTAAGTGGGGGTTAGGATTTCTTCCTTCAATGTGGAGGTGAGGGGTTCAAATCCTCACACTTCCAATTTAGTGAATTACCTTAAATAGCTTAGTTTGTTAACTAAATTAGCTTGCATGCCTACGTAGGCTTAAGGCCTACATTCCTAACATATAGGATGGGTTTTTAACTTTTATACCATGTGTCTACTTGTAACGTCCACATGGCATGGGTTAAGAACATATTTATTTCATGTTTAATGAATTATATCCAACGACCATAATTTATGGATATCATCAAGCACTGATGACCTCCATGACTTTATAGTTGCAAAAGTCATAGTCAAATTCAAGTAGCAAGAATGCTCTTAAACATAAAAGGTTTGAAAGATTGAATTCAAATAAAAAATAGGTTGAAATGGTATAAAGAATGTGCTGTCTCATACTGTCTTAATTCCTAATGGGAACATATTTCTTGGGGATGAACATGTGGTGTTTCAATTGACACATACCTTTTGATTGTGAACAGATAATGTTTAGATCAACACATAATTCTTGGTTATTAACATGCTTTGATCATCCTTTTTTTTTTCATTTCTTTTTTCACTTGTTTTAACTTTTCATCCATTTTTCCATCCATTTTCATTTTTCATCCATTAAAAATTTCCTTGGACACATGGTAGAATATTCCTCCATGTCATGCAATACTTTGTGCCATGTGTTAGTGGAATAATCCAAAAAAATTTGGTCTTGCTCATTTGTTCATGCTCACACGTTCACAAGATAACAATCCTTGTTACTAGCATTGTCACCAATCTTTTTATTGTGGTGAGAGTTAAAAGAGTTGAACAACCATTTTTTATATTTTGACAACTCATTAGTGCATATATTTAGTACTCTTCACCTTAATGACCAAACTTTTGTCCCATAATGAACATGTGCACATATTTTTTCCTATAGGGAAAATGGTAATTTAGATATATTATTTTGCAAGTAAAAGTTAAAACCAACATTTTAGTCCATTACATTCTTTGGAAGGATGATAGTAATCTTGCCAAGTCTATTTAAAATGAATAATTTATTTGATTAACTCTTCAGCCTCTTATGTTGAGATTACATCCACCAAATTAGGAGAGGACTGATCTTCTTAATAATTAATTACATTTCCTAGTTTAGTTTCAATCAAACATAAAGGTTTATTAGTCACAATTCCAAGTTCTATTCTAGTGACGATTGTTTTCGATTCATTAGTTGATGTGTTATTAACCATTAACAAGTTTTTCTTTCAATGAATTTTTGAGCGAAAGTTCTCTCTTTTGCAGTGAAAAGGCTAGGATATTTAATGAGTTTCAGTGTGCCATCTTTAGTTAGCTTTTCGATAGACAATTCTGGTTTTGGTCATTTTATAAACCACCATGGTGTACTTATCATCTGAATTAATTCCATTGGGTTGGGCATGGATCATCACATATAAAACACAAAAGCCCAAATCATACTTGTACACCTCAACCCACCTCATATGTCAACAATTGGTGTTTTCAACATCTTGCCCAAGCAATTTCCCCAGTATGTTGCCAACTGTTTGTTTAATCTTTTTACTAACTTTTCTTCTATATTAAGCTACTAGAACTTGTTCATTACATTCACTTAAGTTCTAAATGCCCAACAATTAAAGTAGATGGACCAAGACATTGAACATTTATTTTCTACTACTAATTAGTACCCATTAGTGTTAGTTGATTTCCCCATCACCCACAATAAGTCTAAACAAACATCAATCTATAGATATTTCGCCACTATTAATATCAGAATTCAACATCTTTATTCCTAGATAGAAGATACATCCTTTTGTTGTCCTTTTTATACCACCCTTGCAAGTTTGTCAAAAATGCAGTTACTCTGACTACTTGACTACTTGTCTTAATCAAAATTGGCTTGCTATTAAGAAGCTTGAACATTTGTATTGTAAGTCGGCTTGCACAACCACATGCTGATTTGCACAACCACATGTCAACTTGCATAGCCACATGCCGATTTGCAGAACCCACATGCCAACTTGCACAACCCACATATTGAAAAGCCACACCAAAACTCAACACCAAAGAATCTTGAGCTCCATATCTTCTACCTTCAAAATATGTTGAAATCTTGTGAAGACTATATTCTAGTTCTTCACATTCAACAACTTACATTGCATAGCCAATGCTTGACAACTGATTTCATACACATACAAGATGTGTAGTGGAGATCATGCAATTTGTGAGACTCATGAGACACATTGAGATGCGTAATGCTTTGGCACATTTCATGTCAAATCAACTCCACACAAGTCCCTCCAAGAAGCTAAAGCAACTTACACAATTCACAACACAAGAAATGAGGAACCCCTAACCTGCAACCCTTTTTATTTTGTGCTTCCTCCTCTTGCAGTCCCACAGTGTACTACAATTCCTACAAATTGTCAATTGCCTTAAACTTGCACCACCAAGTTCCCATTGCAACACTGGGTAGCTTCACTGATTGACCACATGCAATATTCTACTTGGAGTTGTCATCAACAAGACTATCCAAAAGCAATATCAAAGTTCTTTCTGTAATGAAATTGCTTCCAGCAAAGAAAAACATAATAACACAACATTAATTGTTGTTGGAGATTTGTGAAAACAAGACATCAACATGTTTTGAAAGAATCCATGTTGGATTCATCTACTGGAAACAAACAGATGAGACCCCTAATAAAACCGCAAGTTGTTCTCTCTAAACCAACTCTGATGTACCATCATTGGTGGAATTTCAAGGATTTGAAAGACATCTTACATAATACATAAAGGATGACTGCTGTACTCACTGGGCTCACCAGCTTGGCTTCAAGCCCACAGCCAATGAGGCCGCACCTAGCAGAGTTGGCCCAGGATGGCCCAGGATGGCCCTTCTTAGTTGTCAAACAAAGGGATCTACATGCCTAATTGGCAGCAAAACTTGACGTACTCTCAAATAAGGCAGCTGAGGGGCCATCCCCCACTTTTAAGGAAATTTGTATTGTAACAAAGACTATGGTTATGATGTCCAAACCATTTTGTGATATATTTCAATTTCAATTTTTGCATGCAGCTCAAGCACAACCATTCTGCAATCATTCTGTAGATATCCACTGGTCTTACATCACAAGGATCAGTAAGGGGAGCATTTATATATGAACAGCAGCTTGGTGTTATGATTTGTAGCCTTTGATTGAATATTACATATTTCCTTACTGTTGATCATCTCAAAAAGTTGCCAATGCAATTCCAACCTCAAAAGCCATGTGCTAATTTCTGTACAGGCCCCTAGAATCTGGATTTTCTGGATTTCTGCAGAGGATTATTTGGAGACAGAGGGGTGGGGAAGTGGCCTGAATGAAGAAGATGAAAGAAATTGAACCAAGAAAGTTGTCTGCAACTGACCTAAGTGAGTACTGATTTTACATGTATGCACACATTCATTTAGAGTGCAAGAATGCTGCAATGTCTGAATTTCAAACCTCTTTGACCCAATGTATGTGCAATCATCGCAAAATTATTCCACAACTAGTAGTTCCATTGAAGTTGAATCAGTGCTGACATTGTTGCCAAAACCTTCACCCTGAGTCATATTATGCCAATCTTGATCATTTGGTTCTGCAAGTTTTCTGCAAGCCAGATCAAATAGAGCACCATGCAATGGTGTGTGGTTTGTTTTGGATTGAGTATGAGTCTGCACTCTGCACATGTGCTGTTGTCCTCATCATCAGCCTTCAGTCCTTTCTATCCTCTGAACTGCATTTTGAGGTAAAAGATGCAATACATGTGTCAATAATGAGAAAACAGAATATTGTGCAGGAGCCAAATGGTTTTAGGCTTCATACATCCCTTTTGTGTATTTTGCATATGTACAATACAAGATTGTGAGAACACAGGCTACAGAGACTGATGTACAGTTCAAAGTGTATGAAGTAAGCTGGATGGTCTGAGATCAATTTGAAACTTATACCTTCTAGAATTGATTAGTACAGTCAGCCTCCTGATCACCTGCTAGATCCAGGCCTGAAACACGTGGGCAGGTAGCCCACTGCAAATGTGAAGTGGCATCTGTTCAGCTAAAGCTTATAAACCCACCAGACTTTTATTCCTGAACAAAGAGAACAAGCTCTAGATGGGCTCTGGATTTCTTGCAACAAGTGAGAAATAGGGCACCATGAGTTAGGACTACACTATTTTGCTTGATATTTCTAGCAGCATCTGGTAGAAATTTTGTAAAACCAGTTAATGAATTTTAGAGCTACATCTACCATATGAATTCTAGAGTTCAGGAAGGACTAATTATTAGGTTTCTGAATCTCATTGACCATCCTGTCATGCCAGTCAAGAGAATCTCAATGATTGAATTTCAAGAAGAAAAAAGAACTGGCACAAGTTGCTTACACTTTTAGAGGCAGCACCAAAAGCCTGTCTGTGACTTAGAAGAGGTCTCGCTGCCTTGATTCTCTGCATTTCTTCTCTGTAAAATTCACAATGTGCAGCACAAGTGTATACTTGTCAGAGCCAGGTCACTGTCAACTTCCTCAAGAACTACAGCAGAAAATTATTTACATCAGATTCACTTGGCACGGTAATAAGTGGTCACCACCTATAGAAATTTAAGAGAGAAATCTTTCACAAACAGGTTTTGAAGCTCATATGCTTCATAGGCATTTTCTTTAGTGACTGGTCTTGAAAAATGGTGCACTGATAATTGAAACCATTTCATTTGCAAAAATAGTCACCTCATGAATATGTTGTACGCTGATGGATGTCGAGTCTTCTTTCCTGAATTGTTTGTACACAAATCTTTACCATGTCAGCATCAGGGTGGTGGAGAGGGAAATAGTACATGCAAGGACACACAAAAATGACAGTTATCTGCACGAAATTGTCTCCAATCTCCCAATGCACATACGCATTGCACATCTACGGTGGTCCACATCTAGGGTACCCACAGTCATTCACATGATGCTCGCACATGAAGATCGTGTCTGAATATTAGTAATATGTAACCTGACATCAGTGAAAAACGAAGCTAAGAACGAAGTACCAGAATTTTCTGCCTTGATCTGTTTATCGTCTGTCGTGATCGTCCTCTTTTGTGTGGTCTTCGATTCCATTGGTGCACAGCTGGACAGAGCTGAGGCACTTGAAGTGGTCGAGACAGTGCCTGACATTGTATCCACAGAGCCTCCTAGTTTAGAGGGTGAGAAAACCATTGTCGCATTACACTCGTGTTTTTGCATCCCAGAACCGTATGCAAATAGAGGATCGACACTTTCCTGCGCAATTTTAATGTATACCAGTATTTAGTGACAACATCATGTAGTGAAGAGTAATTTGAATCACAGGGCAGAGAAGCCAGAATCTGGTTGAAAATCCTGAGAACTAAAGACGATATCACACTGTGTACCTGGACCTCATTGAGAATCAACGTGTGAAAGAATTTGAATGGTTGACTGGTGTACAACATTTGATCTATAATGCATTTCTGCTGGCTGGAATTGTATACGGCAAAGCTTTTGGCATCCGGCCCATAGCTGGAGGTGTTTATGGAGGGGGCATTAATCTTGAGTATCCAATTTCAAAGTTCTTCAAATGTTCGCCTGCTGTAGATTTCAGTGACGAATATAGACATATTTAGCTACAGGACACTAGTACCACGTAATACCATCAATGAAGGATACTCCGGCACCGATTGCATATTCACAGAAAGCAGAGCCGTGCACTGCCCACACCGTACTGTTACAGATGACAACGCAATCAAAGAGCTCGGGACATGCACCTGCTCTTGCACAACACATTACAAACGGCATTAGAGCTTTTTTTCTTGAAATTTTCTTTGCTTGCAGCGTCACGTTCTTCTCATTGTCTTATCGTCTTATTTATCATGCCCGCCCCGCTATGAAGTCAGTTCTTCATGCCCTTCTCCTGCTAAATTCTTTATGCACGTGTGTCGACTTCTCTCCTCCTGCTTCAGTTATTTCGAACAAGATCTCGACAGGGGAATTAGAGCTCTTTTTCAGGTAGGGCAATTTGTTCATCTAAGAAGGATTTAAGGATTTTGTGTCAATCAGCAAGTCTTGATTCCAAGAATGTATTCAGGAAAAAAATTTAATTACGTAAACCATCTGACTTGACAGAAATAAATTGAAAGAGCACTGGTTAGAATCTCCTCGCAGACCCGCCCAGATTCAGATTTCAGAGTCACACAAGATGAGTCGATATCGATCTCCAAGATAATGATGCGACATACCGCAAGCATGACGTTGCAGAAACCGCAGTGCACACGACAAATGGATGCCGGGACTTGATCCGCTGCATCGTCTTGCGTATCAAGGGGGCCCGACATCTCGGAATCGCATCGGAGATCTCCCAAACGCGTCCAGGAAGTAACAACGAAGCGGACTCTTGTTTCTTGCTCGATTCCTCTCTTAACGTCACTGGCCCGATATCTTCTCCAATGCAGAGTAGAATCCAAATTTTGCCAGACCCTCTTGCAACGTCGCTCGTATCGGACCCCTCGCAGAATACCCTTAGTTATTTTCGTCGATCACGCCCTGAAATGATTACTGTTCTTAATGACTGCGTGGATGGCAATTTCTTTCACGGGTACGTTTTCCACTCTTGTCTGCCAAGTAACTAGGGTCAAATAATCATTGGTCAATCGATTTAAATTATAGACCACCTATGCATCTTCTCAATTGTCTGGTGTAGCACTCAAAAGATTTTTTAGCTTTGTATTTGAATGCACCTACCCCTACTGAAGATTCATCTGGCAGTTGAAGGAGGCTTCCACTGATCACATGCTGACCCATTTGAATTAAGCCTTTTATGCTTGCGCTGAGGAATGCCTGCTCTCACTGGCCTCCTTTAATTTTGGGGGCTCAATCCTCCAGGCTATAACCTTGAAATTGGGGGAGACCAGGGCCAGAAGGCCTTCCTCAGTACAAAAGTGAGTGCAATATTCATCAAACTACAACTTGTTTATGAACATTAACAATCATAAAATAACTAAACAAAAGGCAAATGGGGCAGCAATATTTGTAGAAATCACAAATTTTGAAAAAACCAATTCTTTTTTATGTGACCACTTTCCAGTTCAAGAAGATTAAATCCAGAGTTCACTTTTTCGGTGAGAACCTTTAAGGTTTTCAATCCGGTTTTCATAATGAGAATTGCTGGTTTTCACGTAAGGTGATAACCTTCTTGAAAACCTGCCCACCGGTTCTCACTTGGGTGAGAGTCAACTTTTTGAAAACCTCAAAAGGTATCAATTGAACCTTTTGTGATAACCTTTCAAGGTATTAAAACATTTGGGCACCGATTTTTAGGGTGTTTAGTGTTTAGTTAGGTGTAGGTTTTAGTTTGGGCAGTGCTAATTTCCTCCATGGCTGCTTTAGCGGGAGCTTCACAAGAAGCTTCTTGCTCTTTTACAAAAGGGGGCCAAGTTATAGCTTGGCCCCACCACTCTCCTTCCTTACTGCTTCGCTGCTCCTTTGCACTTCATTGGTCCTATGTTCTTTGATGCTTTGTTCTTCCTTGTGCTTTGTTCCTCCTATGTTCCTTAGTGTTTCATTGTTTTCTTGTGCTTCATTGTTCCTATGTGTTTTGTTACTCCCTTGTGTTTTGTTGTTCCTATGTACTTTGTTATTCCCTTGTGTTTCATCACTCCTATATGCTCCTTTGTGCTTCATTGTTCCTATGCTCTTTTGTGCTTTGTCGTTCTTGTGCTCTTCCGTGTTTTGCTACTTTCTTGTGTTTCCCTATTCCTTTGTGCTTTGTTGCTCTCTTGTGTTTCCTTGCTCTTTGATGTTTCGTTGTTTCTGTGTGTCATTGCTCCTTTGTGCTTTGTTGTTTTTCTACACATCATTGTTCACTCGTGCTTTGTTACTATGTTGTGTTTCCTTACTCCCTTGCAATCATCATTAATTAAATTTTAGTAATTCTTAGGACTTAATCAATTATTAATCATTGATATTATTTATTTATTTATTGATAATTTATAATAATTCATCAATCATTGCTTAGGTTACTAACCTAGTTAGAAGCCTTGTCCATGTACCAAGTTCTATTTACATCACAAACCCACTTAATAATATTAGCAAATGTACAAGAGGAACAAATCAAGATTGGCAACTTCATGTAATCCTCTTAAATTTGATACATATGCTATGTAAAACCGAGAAAAGCTTTAATTTATAGTATGAGCCTCTTGTTGCATTGGCCCACCATGACCACTCTTGGACACATGCTTTATTTGTGTTCAAACATTACTTAGCTATCCCTTGCATTGCCACAAATTATTCTATACCCCAATATCTTGACAATGTTGCCCATACTAAAGCAAGATAATTCATGTTGGGCCTCAATCCCCCTGTCCACGTCCAACTTTAACAATTAGGTATACCACATTTGAAAAGACAAATGAAAAGACAACAAGCCATCCCATACCTTTTTGGTGGACCAACATCCACTCCTTTTGCCTAGTCTTTAGAAATCTACCAACTGTCAATTGTAGATGTTCATAATTTAGACCAAATTCTATATATTGAATTTTCTTTTCCAAGGTGTCTTTCACCTTTTCCATCTTTTCTGTATTTTGATAATCAATTGTTTTTTTCATGTCTTAAAACTCCTTAAACGTGGGGGTTTTTAAAACAACAAGCCATTGATGTCAACTTGGGATTAATGGAACCCCTTTAGCATTGACAATAATTATAGGTTTTTTAAGATTTATGCCAAGTGTCATTGTAAGTTTTTGTTTCACTTTCTTTGCAATGGCTTAATTTTTCTTACGGATATCATTAGCTTATAGACGTTTCAAATCAATTGTAGTAAAAGTTATGCCACCTTGGCCTGGCTCTTGAATTTGGCATTCATCTTCAAGCTCTTGTTAATTAGAGTAGCCCTTCAGGCATGGAGTATACCCATCCTCTACATACCCTTCTTGTTATGCATAAAAAGGTTGATCTTATTCCATGTTAAATATAAAGGTGTAAAACATTATGGTGGATAACTTATTACACCAAGAGGTTGATATTGGGTGTAAGGTTGGTATTGATGAAAAGGGCCATGAGTAGTTAGCCTAACACCTCAAGGGCGCATAAAAGGTTGAAATGGAACAAGGGTTCTAGGAGGTTGGCAATTCATATTAATAATGTTTGTTGCTGCACACCCATCAAGTTCATTGGGCATCAAGGTCCGAGGTGGTTGGTAACCTCCTATAACCCTACTTATTACATCAAACCCAACCCCCACAACTCATGGATGTTTTTGTGACCCCTGTAATTCACACCCCCCCCATCACCTCGATAACTTACAATTATGTTTATAGATCTATTATCCTTCTACCTTAGTTTTGGGACAATAAGAAGATTGTTAGAAATATTATTCATTTATAATTCCCAAGGTTGATGAATGTGTTAAACATTCATAAAAAAAATTGAATACTATTCACATCCATACAGTAGTTAGGTTAAGTTGAATAGTGGTGGCTAGGGTTTGGAAGTGGAAGTTACTTAAGGTTTGGCAGTGATTAGGGTTAGGGTTTGGCAGCGGCTACTTTAGGGTTAGGAGATATATAAGGGAATGTTTTTTAATAGTCTTTCATTTTCTCCTTTCATGGTTTTTGAGTGCACATAGAACCTTCAAACCTTGTTAATTGTTGCAAACTATAGTTTTGTGATTATAACATTTTAACGCACCCCCAAGCTCCTTGATGGACTCAACTATAAGTCCAGAGGTGAAGACAATGGAAGAAGGAGTTGGGGTGCGTTCCTTGGTTCATAGCATTTTAGGGGTAGAGGGGCATGCTGGAACTCTAGGATCGAAACTAGCAAGATTGACAAGCAAATCAATTATTCACATAGACCTCCACAAACCAAACAACAAATTGGTTAGTGCGTAGCTAAAGCACTTTTGGTGCATAGACTCACCACGAACAAACATAGACTCACAAGACTCACCATGGCCCAAACTTGGGGGAAGCCACCAC
>Ga0116228_10005193_pt1 | contig 11597 bp, 9 predicted proteins | sample S1TSphfallax_2_FD_89694 | JGI IMG/M metagenome (GOLD analysis project Ga0116228, IMG submission 89694) | Host-associated microbial communities from peat moss isolated from Minnesota, USA - S1T2_Fc - Sphagnum fallax MG | ecosystem: Host-associated > Plants > Peat moss > Unclassified | place: USA...
GTGGACAATCTTTTTATATCACTAATTAATGAATTTTCATCTTAATTAATATTTTTGTGCAACTCCCAAATGTTTCATTTGCTTATTTATTGAAATTCAAAGGACTTCAATAAACAACTGTTAGTTGGGTCATTTATATTTTAAAACATACTTTATTGTATGTGAAATCAACTTGAATTCATTTCAACATGCATGAAAGCCCATGTATATTGATGAATATTATGGCTTTAAAAAATTTAAGATTTAAAACTATTCTTTAATGTGATATGATACATTGAGATCTACTAAACATTATTTTGATGCTTCAAAATTCTACTAATGATGATTCATCAAAGGTGTATTATGTAGAACAACTATATATATATAACATCCGTAGTATTTATTCCTACAAAATTCCAGCTACAACTTTTTTAGATCATTCCCAAGTAAAGAGGCATGGATCTGTGTCATTTTGGATTTGTGTCTATTAAAGGTTTTTTTCCAACACCATGAGCAAATCTTCAATAGTTTCTAAATGAATTTGCATCTCATTTTTTCCCAATTGAATATTAATTCAATTGTTAAATTGAATTTAGATGAATTGGAATTTAGGTCAATTCAATTCAAATTACAATCAATGTATTTGAATTAAATTAAATTAAATTTGAATCCTTTTCAATTCAACTCAAGTTGCATGCAATGTCATTCAATATTTCTATTGAAATGGAACTCAATTTCCTCAAAATCAATTCATTTTTTCATCAATTGAGCATTTGATTGTCAATAGTAATGCACAACAACATGAAACCCAAGTTAAGTCATTTCATAATGAAATGATTAGGCATGTACATCTTTAATATCATTATGCAATTTGATTCAGTTTTTATTTCAAATATTTATGTTGAAATTTATAATTTTGTTAAATTTCAGAATGTAGAATTTACTGCATTAATTTTTAATATTTTAATTAAAATTTATTTTCTTAAAAGTAATTTAATAGATTTTTTAATTACAAATTTTATGAAATTACAGTAATTTTTATATTTATATTTGGGGAAAAAAATTCAAGTATAATATTTTTTTATAATTATTTTTAGAAATCTCAAAATAAATGAATTTCACTTCTGAAATTATATAGTTAAAATTCCATTTTTCAAATTTTATATTTTAGAAATTCAAATTTAGAGACATTACATTAGTGCAAGTTTCACAAGTGAATTTTTTTTTAAATAAATCAATTTTAAATATTAAAATTCGATCTCCATTTTTTCACCAATTATTTTTGGATATTTCAATTGTTGTTCCCTATTTCTATTTTATGTAAAAAAAAAAATTAAATGAAAACATGATTTTCATAACAGATTTTCATATTTTATTAATTCAATTAATAAGAATAATTAAAAGTATTGCTAAAAATTATTTGAATGTTATCGCATTATTAAAAGTAACATTATAATCATAATCAATTATATCTGAATTGAACAACTCCACATGGATGTCACATGCATCAGATGTCCAACATAGTTTTTTGTAGTCAAAACAAACATACTTAGCTTTTTTTTTAATCAAATTGAACACAATCAATCACTTCATAGAAATGAACTTGATTATACAATTAAGTTATTTTTGTTGCTACCAACAACAAAAAAACATGTTTTTATAGTAGCAATTCAATGAAATTCAAAGTAAATGGAATTTGGTTTACATTTAATGTGTTTGAATTCAATTCAATTCTTCAATTGAATTTTTAAATCAATTGAACTAAATTTGAATGCAAATTAAGTTGTGTCCAATGTTATTCAATCTTTTCATACAAATGAAACTTAATTTCCACGAAATCATTTTTTTTCCTCATTAGTTGAGTGTCATTAATTGTGTGAACGAGCTAGAGCGCAAGTACATAATATGAAGAACTTCCTTGAAGAATAAATGTTCTTTGTTTTAATATATCAAACGAAAAGTTTATAATTTCATGAAAATTGGATTTTTTACTATGTTTATTTGTATATGGTTTACCCATGGGAACATTATGTGTTAAAAATTTACACTACATGTGTCAAACAAGGTATTGTTGATGGGTATTATATGAAGGATCCCTTATAGGATCCCAAATAGGATCCCACCTTACTACTATCTAATTTTCCAATATGCACATGTTTAAAGCACTTTTAATTTAATTATAACTTCTTATTTGCATGAAAATTTGATACTATATATTTTTATTTTATTTTATTTTAATAATTATTTTATTTTATTTGAATATTTGAAGTTGTGAGTAATGATGAAAATTCAATTGAATATGATAAAACTATGTTTTTCAACATAGGTATCACATGTATTCAATTAGGTAACTGGGAGATGGTAGAATAAAGTAATTATTTAAAGTGCAAGTTTTTTCAAAATGATTCAAATGTCAATGGTAAAGAGGGATTCATCACTTCACATTCTTTCACATTTGGTTACTAATTCATTTACCAACCTACTAATTGAACTTGCTAATAATTAGCACCTAAATGTTTAGTACATATATTATATTTTTTCCACAAGTGGTTTTCTAATATAGGGGATTAATATATCATGATACCATGTCTCAATTATGTATTGATGTAAAAAATAAACATAAACTTTTTATTAAACTAATTAAATTGTAATATCAACCCAACAAAGGTTGTCAAAAATAATGTGAGACACCATTTTTACGTCAGTTGTCACATCAATGTCAGTTATGATGTGTTAATACGTATTTTATTCATGTACTTTGTAAATTAAATGAAGAGTGTCACCTAAGGGTTTTTTTCACAAAAAATATTGAAGCCCAAAAGGCTATTCACATGTAAATTTTAGATTAAAGTTTATAATACAAAACTTCCTCTAATGCAACTATAGGTTTTTTATTTTATTTTCGTGTCACTATTTGGCCATGGTCTTCATGTAAGGTAAAAGGCAATTGGGCCATCAAGAATATTTGAAATATATGTCTTTTGGCATTCATCAAATTTTGAACATAGGTGATATCATCATACTTTTTGGTGATATTGGTATTGTGACCATTTGTATTTTGGTGATGATTATTTTTTAACATTTATATTTTGGCAACACACAATCAATTAGAAACATTTAATAGACCCAAATTTTCAATGCCTACCTAATACCTATTATTCATACATATTACAAATTTGAATTATTCAAACAAATAATGTCAAAACTTAATAAAAAAAACCTTCCCCAAAGGAATCAAACCTTGACCATAAAGGTTTTGCTCATGGAATAGGGAAGTTCTTTAGGCCCCCACACAATTAAAAAAACCCATTAAAACAACCCAACATTGAAACATGAAATCCTAACACCCAAAAAAATGACTATTTGTTTTTTGCCCAACATAAAATGTATAATGAATTACCTACACGACTACCACAAATGAAAAAAAAATAGCACATATGCTTGCAATTACAAACAATACAATAAAATAAAAAAACAAAGTGAAAACAAGTGCTTCAAAGGAACAACTCTATTACATTTCAAAACAAATTGAATTTGTTGCAATTTGAAATACTAACAAAACACAATGCCTCAAAAACAAAAGAAGTACTAAACAAATATGCATTACAACACTAGAGCTCTACCAATTTTCTTGGTACCTCACCTTGAAATCTTTCCAACCTATAATAACATCTTCATAGAAAAGCATAGAAAAGCTAAAAAATTTATGGCTGAACATGTGAGTTACACAAACATTAAAATGTGTAATCCAATGTTTCCATGACCTATTTTTCACAAGAAGATCAAATTTTTGAATGGCCTTTTGTCCTCAATTAAACCCAAGACTTAAACCATAACTATTTCAACAAGTTTTTATTCACTCAACTTTCATGACAAAATAAGGGAATTGTTGACATTCATCCACAAACTTGAATTAAGCTTCTTATTTAATTTCTTTGCCATTATTGGCTTTACATTGTGAACCATGGTTAAACAAAATATGAAGATTGCACATCAAGCAACTACAAGTTCAAGAGTGGACAAACAAAGATTCCAACTTTGGTTCTTTTTAAACACAAAATGAAACTTTGATCATTGCCAAATGAATTGGAAATATCACATTAGATATCTTTTCACTCAATTAATACTCGCGATAAACCATTCCCATTGCATTTATGATTTCATCTTTTGGGAATTTCTATTATAGTTCAAAATCCAACTTTGTGTTTCATCCATGCAAGCATATTAAACCTTGGTTGCCATTGTGATCGCATCAACTTGGTGAATTGCAAATCCATCATCAAATCAAATGTGATAACAAATGTTCAATCACCAATCTTCAAGCCAAGAACCTCTTTTTGATGTGCAAAATTAAACCACCATGCTAGAGGTAGCTAGTCATGTGAGTGGTTGATCAAAGAATTGAAAATATGAAAGACAAAATCTTCAAAGCAAGAATATGGATCAATGTATGAACAAAGTACTTAGCTTCTATAGGCTTGACATCATCCACAAATTCAACAATGAATGCATTTCAACATTGTGCGAACTCGATCAATGTGTGCATCACCTTCAACATTGGCAAAAATAGGTAGACCAAAAATGAATTCAAGGTCACCAAATAAAAGCAGGTTGTCTTTAGTAGTCTTGTCTTTTATTGAATCCAAATGCATCTTCACAATGAAGGACTTGTACTTTGGCATTACCCATTTTAAAAGGCTTAACATGTTGATGCAATGTGTTTTCACATTCTTAAGTTCAATATTTAACCTTTAATAATCAAGGTTTTTACAAGTTTCAAAAACTCAAGGCATTTTTTGGGGCAATGAGAAAAGACAAAATATAAGGATTATGACATTGCTTTGACGCAAAATGTCAAAACTAGTAGGTTTAGCAAAATAGAAATTGTTAAGTTCATTCATGAAGTAAAGAATCATGTTTTCCTTTAATACTTGAGTAGTGACACCTATGTAATAACCTCAAAACACATAATCATCATTTCAAATGACACATACCCACCAAGATGCAAGCTTGATGTTTTCAATTGTTGGCATTCGCACCCATCTTGACACGTTCAAAGGTATGTCAAATTGGAATACAAAGTTAGTTTTTCATCACATAAACATGCACATTGATCCATTGTTGATTGTCAATGGTCATCGCCTCATTTGCATTTGAAGCAAAGAAAATAGATTCTTGCACATTAAAAATCATCTTTTTTGAACAAGACCAACATTAACATGTTTAAACCCAACACCATTTACTTTTGTAACACCACCTTATGGGGAATCTTTAGTTTCATATAACAACAACATCCAAATTTTTTATATACATAAACCAACCTTTCATTATCATGCTACATATTATGCTTTCAAATAGAATGTTAAACTATTGCATATCCTCATCATGCCCACTTGAGATCCTACACAAACTTGGATTTGGGTGTTTGGCTTTTTGCTTGCATAGTCATTTCATCATTTTGTATGCCTTCACATATGTTTTCCTTAATGTTACACATTGGGTTAGACTAATATTGTGTGGTTCTTAGTTTTAGGAAGAACCTCTGATTTTGATTTCAAAAAACTTTATGGGGCCAATTCTGATTTTAGTTACGTTGCTTTCATTTATAAAATTGGGACCTAATTTTGGATGTAGTTTTTTTAATGTGAAGGTCAATTTTAGTTTCAGTTTTTTTTAATTTTCAAATCAAGTCAATTTTTTGTTGTAGGGTAAGTTAAAATAGGTTTTGAATATCTTCCTTATTAGGTTCCATGACACCAAACATGACCACAAAATCATAAGACTAAGAATAAAATGGCTAGTAGTTGTTGGTTGCAACAATAAGAAAACTAAAATGATGACCAAGACCACAAGATCATGAAAATCACAAGGGGGGTGGCCAATTGCTATTATGGCAACAAAAAGACCATAATGATGACCAAGACCACAAGATCATCAAAATCAAAAGGGTGATGGTGGGTATTTACTAGCTATAACAATGAAAAGACCATGATAAGAACAACTAAGACCATAAGAAAATGAAGAGGAAGGAGGTGATGGCATACATGGGCAATGGAAGGCTTTAACAATGAAAAAACACCACAGGCACAACCACTAACATAGGTTACAATAATTTAAAAAATGCCATCACAAACATTAATGCAACAAGATAATCACAAAAAAATGGAAATGGCATAACAAGTAGCAATGAACAATGAAAAGAACACAACCATGGAGAAAAGCTTCAAGCTTCAAGCTTTGACAACAACCCACCACCCTTAAACCCAAAGTGGGAGCCCATTTGGGCGTGTATGAGCTCATTCTTTCACACTCTTTCACATTCCTAGGATTGTGAATGTAACTCTCGAGTTACATTCTCCACCCATACCTTTCCATGCCTTTGCCTTGGTCATGAACCCAGGTTAAGGTTGTGATGTCCAACCCAAGTAGAAGTAGATTTGGCAAATAGTAAGAAGAGAAAAAAATGTATGAGATGAATTGTCGTTTCCAAAACTCATGGGGTACAAAATTGCCTTGGGCAGAATCTATTATGGGTGTTGATGGGAAAATCACACAAGTTAAATGCAAGATGTGCATTATCGTTGAAGGGCGAAATAAACTCCTTGTGCCTAAGTTGGATTTATTGTGGAAACATGGTTATTGAAGGAAGGCCATAATTGCATCAACAAGTGTGGCATTGGGGATTTTCATTTTTTGAAAACGAATCAACATGTGTTTAATGAAAAGTTGTATGTGTAAAGAAATAAGGATTTTGTTTGGCAACAAGTTGTTGAGGGGGTTTTAGTGGAAAGAAAATAATAATAATGCAATTTGCACTCATTTCCAACTTACTTTCCCAAGGCATGACTGAATATGAGCAAATGTAGTCCTTGTTTGCATTTTTGAAAGTGCGTAAAAACCTTTTTAAGCACTAGAGTGATTATGTAAACTAGGAAATTACAAAAGTTTTGCATCGTGTAGTATTGACTGTCATTAAAGAGATTATTCTAATTTCAAGTTTCCTTTCTATTTTTGTAGGTGAAGTGAATATAATTGATAACCAGAATTGGATTTTTGTCCATTGTTATGTGGTTGTAGGTTGGAAACAAGTGTTCATTTTTCTCACACTTGAACGATTGGTTGAAGGTGGAACTATTGTCAACATAAAAAATGTGATCTTAGTTGCTTTCATTACATATGGTGGTTTCATTAATGAGCAAATTTTTGAATGTCTTATGTGTTTAAGAACTGATGGTGTCTCCACATTTCAAGGGGTCCAATCAAAAGTTATTGCTTTGATGAAAACCCAACAAACACCTTTCCTCATTGGAATCCATTGTATGACACATAAAACGAACCTTGTAATGCAAAGTTTGTCTTCTATGCCAATGGTTTCCAAAATGGAAGATCTCTTTCAATCAATTTATGGATATTTTTTTAGCTCCCCAAAACACCATCTTGAATTCACAAAACTTGTTGAAATTGTGGAAACAAAAGGTTTGAAAGTCTTTCAAAATGTGAAAACAAAGTGGATCAATATGCTAACACCTTTGAAATGGGTTGGGAAAGAATTCAAGACCTTGATTGTTAAGATGGTAGCTAATAATGGGTTTGTGGAGGCAACCAAAACCAATTTGGTGAATCTATGTGATGTTGGTACAATCTCAGGTATACCATGTATTTTATCTATGCTAGAATCTATCAATGCTTTGATAAAATTTGCCTAGGCCAGGGATGTTTTTTTGTGTGATTATATTGCAGATTTTAAAATTTGCAATGTTGATCTATTCAAAATGTACATCGATCCAACCACTTCATTCCAACTTGAAATTTTTCCTGAATTTAGAGATGTTGCAAACACATCTTATAGGATTACTCAAAATTGGGTGACTGACCTAAATGATGGGATAAAGCACTTGGCTTTTTACATCATTAGACAATCTCGCATGGTCCACTATGTTGAATCTTTAATTGGCATCCACTCTAGGTTCTGATCAAGTTGTCACATTTATGAAAGTTCAATGCATTGTTGCCTATGATTTGTTGGTCATTGAATTAGAGAGAAGGTTTCCAAATCATGAGTTGATGAATGCTCTTAGTACTATCTACCCATAATACTAGTTACAACTAGATTGTGAGTCCACTTTTGTGGATCATCTATCCTTGATCAAACGAAAATATTACATATCCCAAAAATTGGGTGTTGAAAACAAATGGGTTTTTAAGGCACTTTCAAAGGAGATTTTGGATTTACAAACCTTTTTTTTCAAACTAACTATGAATAATCTGGCTTCTAAGGTTATGGCAAAACCTAGAAATGAAAATCTAGTGACTAAATTGTGGCATCAGCTTGCCACAAACAATCTATTGATTCACCATCTTTCTAAGTTTATGCAACTTGCTAAACTAATGTCCAAGTCATTAATAGTGTGGAAGATGAAAGAACCTTTTCCACTTTAACTTTTATGAAGTCCAAGCTACAGAATCGATTGGCAAGGCATTTGGATATTGCCATCTACATGTTTGTTGAAAAAACTTATCCTTTCCAAGTTGTTATTATGGATTTGAGTGATGGAGACAAGGTCAGGATAGGAATGAATGCATGATTGCTAGGTTTTGTAGTTCTAACTTGCATTTTGTGAATTGTAGGTTATTATTTTGTGTTGTTTTGTTGTTGAGTCAACCTTTGAGTTTTTTGGTGATGTATGCAGTTTTCTTATATGGGACTCGAACCTTAGAGTATATGAAGCCTAAAAATTGTAAGTTGTAAGTGTGTCTTCTACCTTACATGATCATGTTTGTTTGTATCTCAAAATACTAACATTGTCAAGCTGCTACAGGTACTTTATGCTACAATGGGCAAGGTCTTTGTGACCGGGGTTCAAATCCTTTGCAAGGTGCATAGAATAAATACTCTAATTGAAATTGTTACATAATCTTTGGCTAGATGCCTAAAATCTGAACACCATTACATGTGTGGAGCCTACTCTTGTACACATAGAGGTCCAAGTAGGAGCCACTTCCAACCTCTACAACTTCAAAATGATTTGCCTAATTTACATTTCTTTTGTTGTAGTATAGCCACCTAAATCACATTGATTTGTCCAGGTGGTTCGCTATTAGTAGTCCCCCATTTATTTGCTGGTCCAGTTTCAGTTTTATGCGTGGGTTTGCAAAAAAGTAAATAACTAAACTTGGATGTGAAAAACATTTTTGCAGGGTTGTATAGTGAGCACCGCTGGAGATGGTTTTACACCTTGGACTTCAAGATCCAAGGCTCCGCCGTGGCTTCAGAGTGTGTAATGCCTTCTCAAGGCATTTACCTTACACATAACAACAACATTTGGAAACTTTTTTTTGCTTCATTAAGTGAAGGCAGTTGCTTAGCATAAAATCTTACTCATGAGTCATGCATGAGTAGGAGAAGAATTAGAATGAGAATCCCAGCTGATGTTCACTTAGGTGGGATTAGGGTTTTTTTTCTCAATTTTGTGATGTAGCTGAAGTGGTGATCATTCATAAGATGATTTAGCCAGAATCTTTGGCTACAGACTAGAAATGAAAGTAGAAAAAAAAAACCAGAATCCTTGTATATTCTTGACTATCTGCTGGAGCTTATGATTAAAAAATCTGATGATTTGGAACTTTTTTTCTTTGAGATCTGGTGAATTTGGGTCAATTGTTTTCATGAAAAATCTTTTGTATAGGTTGAAGTCATATTTTTCAGATAAAAATTTGATGAAATTTCCCCAAAAAAAACACTGGGTGGAATCCATTAAATGACAAGTTTGATGTGTTTCATTGGAATTCATCCGTCTTTTTTTTTTGGGATGAAAAATCACCAAAAGGTGACACAATTTTCTGAAAAGGAAATATTCTTTTGCAAATTCTTGTTTGTTTTTTTTTTTAACATTCACCTAAAAGCAACAGACAACTCTCTTTCTAAGGACATAAATGGCTATAGTTTGAAGAGCTCCTTGAAATAATGTTAGTGATGAAACCCTAGCTAGTTACTAGTTAAGTCAAAATCTGACTAGGGACTGGATGCCTGTTATATTACTCAGTTATGGATGAACCTCAAATGAGTTAGTATATGGTTTCACCTTGGTAACCAATTATGTAAGAAATAGGTCTCATATATAGGTAAGAAAATAGATAACTACTAGATAAAGTAAATAGTTTATACATAGGTAAGGGCTGTTTTTACTAGCCACCTACTAACAACCTGCTAGTGGGTTGTTAGTAGGTATCGGTAGTAAAAAAAAGGCAACTGAGATAACCACCATGGTTAGCTAGGGAACTGGAACCTAACAGAAAACTGTCTCCTAACCACTTACCATCCATCCTTCATGGTGCACTGGTAGGTGCTGGTTCACTGTAGCCGAGAGAATTTGAACCCATTGACATTATTAGGACTCAAGCTATTTCTATGAAGATAATTTGTCATTATTAAAGAATAGACCTGTATTGTAATTTACTTGGTATCAAACTTCAAATATCACAACTATTACTATCAATGCATATACACCAATAGCAATAGCCAAATATCTTATCCATTATATATTAATTTGGCAATCAATAAATAAAAGGACATTCACCCACTCTTTTAGCGTGGAGAGTGGGTTACACTTTGTGAACCCAATACCTAAGCGTGTTCATAGGAATTTTTTCTCAAAATGATTTGTGTGCCTAATTTTCCAAACAAATTATGGATTGTATAGGGACAAAGTTCAACAATTAATTAAAACTAATATTTAAGTATTATGGCTTATCAATCATTTTTAAAACTCAACTTCTTTATCTTAAAAACTTGGCCTTGAGTTCAAATGTCTTTTGTAATTTCAGTTTTAATTCTAGATTTAGCAAAAGGCTAGTTACATGGTTTGGTTCTTGTATCAATTCCAACAAAAGGATTTTAGCTTGGTTTCAATCCACAACAACTTGACCTTGAACCCCTCATATTTAACACTGCAAACCAAAAACCCTCACAACACTTGCAAAAACATGAAACCCCCCACATGATAGATTTGTTTGTGAATAGATTGCTTGCAATAGAAAAATTAGAAATATTTATTTTCACAAGTACAAAACGAAGCCAAATGAGAGGAACAAAAAATGAACATAGAATGATTTACATACAAGGTTAATGTTCATCCATATGCTAGATGGGCTCTAGACTAGATTGATATTTGCAATTCATCCTTCAATGTATATTGTTAGAACCAATGTTGGTTAGTTCTTGGTTTTACAAAAATCCTCATGTTTGAATTTAAAAGTTTTTTTATAAAATGGAAGACCCTTCAATGTTGAGTTTAGTGAATATTTTCAAAAACTAAAGCCTATTAAATTTAGGGTCACGTTAAATTTTTTTCGCCAACAATTTTAAGTCTAGTAAGTCCAACCTTATAACTATAAGAACCTTCAATTCCAGGTTTAAGCCAAGGCCAATACCAACTTATTTTTATGAATGGTTCCAAAGTTGATTTCTAAGCAATTTTTAATTTTTTTGGGTTTTGATGTTTTCAAAAGTGTTCCCACCAAGTTCCCAAAATGTTCTTGTGGTGTTCCCTTAACATCCAATGGGTTCCCAAAGTGTCTTCCAACATGTTCCCAAGAGCAACAATAGGGAACAACATAAA
>Ga0116228_10005197_pt1 | contig 11591 bp, 6 predicted proteins | sample S1TSphfallax_2_FD_89694 | JGI IMG/M metagenome (GOLD analysis project Ga0116228, IMG submission 89694) | Host-associated microbial communities from peat moss isolated from Minnesota, USA - S1T2_Fc - Sphagnum fallax MG | ecosystem: Host-associated > Plants > Peat moss > Unclassified | place: USA...
AATAACTAGCAAATAAGTATAATTTTTTTCTTGAGATGTACAAATTTAGTTAGGTAGTAGAAAAAGTTAACCAAAAACATATAGAAGTTTTGCCAAAAGGTAAAGGTTTAGCCAAAAAACAAAAAAAAATTGTCAAAAGGTAAAGTTTTAACCAAGAATAGATTTTTTTTTGCCAATAGTAGATGTTTAGGCAAGAAGATTATGGAGGTTTTGCCAATAAATAAAAAGGTTTTGCCACAAGGTAAAGGTTTAGTTTTTAAGAAAAGGTTTTTCCAAGAACTAAAGGTTTAGCCAAAAAACAAAGAGGTTTTCTTGAGAGACAAAAGTTTAACTAGGAAGCAATATAAGTTTTGCTAATCATTAAAAGGTTTATCCAAAAAAAAATAGAAAATTTGTTGAAGGGTACAGGTTTAACCAAGAATATATAAAGGTTTTATCAAGTGGTAGAAGTTTAACTAAGAAAAGAAAGGTTTAGTATAAAAATTTAAAAGTTTTGTTGAAAATTAGAGGTTTAATTAAAGAGTATTTTTTTTTTGCCATGAGGTTTAGCCAATGATTAAAAAGGTCTAGTTGAAAGGTAAAGGTTTAATTAGGGATTAGAAAAGTTTTGTCAGAAAATAAAAGGTTTAGCCAAGGATTAGAAATGTTTTGCTAATAAGCAGAGGTTTAATTAATGAGTAGAAAGGTTTTGCTGATAAGTAGAAGTTTAATTAGGGATTATAAATGTTTTGCTAATAAATAGAGGTTTAATTAGGGAACAAAAAGGTTTTGCCGAGAAATAAAGGTTTAGTTAGGGAGTCAAAAGGTTTTGCCAATAAATAAAAGTTTAATTAAGAAACAAAAAAGGTTTCATCAAAAAGTAAAGGTTTAGCTAGGGGCAAATTCTTTAAGGTGTACTAAAATCTTGTTACAACGTCACCTTTTTCTGTTTTTTTTAAATAGTCCTTTTTAACCATGTAAAGACACATTTATGGATGACTATGATAAAATCTAAAATTATAATAGTTTTAAATATAGTCCTTTTGAAAATTTTGACAACTTTTGATTCATTATTTTTTATGGGGATCAAAATATAAGGTAAAAAAGAACTATAGTAAGGACTAGGCCCTTTTCATCATGTGTTGTACACCTTAAAGGATTTTCACCCAATTAAGGAATCATTTTTTTTTCAATAAATAGAGGTTTAGCTAAGGAGGAAAAAAGATTTCTCGAGTGGTAAAGGTTTAGTCAAAAAAAGATAGACATTTTGCCAAAAGGTAGGAATTTAACTTTGAAAGGATAAATAGTAAGTGGGTAAGGGGATTCATTGTAGTTGGTAGGTAGGTAGGGACAAGATGTAAATGAATAGGATAGCTTCGTTTGTAACGTAGCTAGATGGGAAGGTAGTAGGAAGTCAGGGTTGAAAAAAAGGGCCAAGAAAAAGAAATCCCAAAGGTTAACAATTCAAAATTGCTGATTGTGGTACTAGGTTGGTCAATTGAAAATTAGGAGTAGGATGAAAAAAGGAGGCCCATCTTATGGACAAAATGTCCAATTGGTGTAATCATGGGGGTTGGCTCATTTTGGCCCTTTGGAAGGGGCCCAGTAGGGTTTGTTCCACCAATGATCATAGTGAGTTTGGTAAAATGTGTAATGTTCTTATGGGGGGCAAAATTTCATCAAATTTCAACTTGGAAAATATGATTTTCACCTCTACAAAACATATTTGATGGAAAAAATGGCCCAAATTTGCCAAATGTTGAAGAATATTTTGTCCGAATACCTAAATTTTTATGATGAATTTTAGTGGGTAGCTAAAATTTTAAAGAGATTCTATTTTTTCTCTATTTTCATAGTATGTAGCCAAATTTGGCTAAATCATCTTTAAATGGATGATTGCCACTTTAGTTACATCACAAAATTGAAAAAATTACAATGAGAGTGAGATTTGATTTTGATAGTGGTAATAGGTTTTACTAGGGCTTGTTTTCAAGAAGTAACTGGTGTTCCCCATAGTTGATACAAGTTACAAATGGAAATTGACATCTCACAGGTGGAATCAACATGTGACTACACAACAAAATAATTACTAGGAGTTATAATTACAAATAATAATATTATGGTTTGGGGTAATATTATGGATTAAACTAGGGAATAAAATAATGAGCTTCATGGGCCATACAAGGAGAATCTTTTGACTAGGGGCATAAAGGTTGAATTTGAATAATTTAAATACCTATTTTGAGTTAACAATAATGGGAGGTCAAGTATGTAGACTTGACCAAATCCTAGACTCCAAATAATATAAAAGGATGAAAAGTTATAAGTGTTATTTGATGATTGGTTTGATAGATGGAGAATAAATGTAGATGAATGTGATTGATTATTCATCCACTTATTTTTTTCAAGTATATAAGGGGTAGAGATTGGAGCTTTTAGCTCATAATTTGCATTCAATAATTTCATGTTATTAGTTGGATTAATACTTGTAGAAGTATCATATGTGAATAGGAACCCTTGAAAAAGTAAAATGTGGAGATTATTGTGAATACCATTGTGAAAACTTTATAGTCTTTGGTGAATGATCCCCATAAAGGAAAGTCTTTAAGGGCATGTGATGAACTCCCTTGGGGTGTAGTTCTCATATAAAGATTTGACTTTAGATGATTGGGTGATCCTATCCCAAAAGAATGTAAAGTCTCATGTTGGAAATCATGTGAATGACAAATATTGCAAGTGTTGTTTTGAAGTATGTTTGATAGTCTACCTATGTGCTAGAAGGATTAATCAAAAATTAATTTTCATAGTTCTGGACCCTTACTAGGCTACATGACCACTTGGAAAGAAACCTAAAAAAGTACATGAATAAGACACCAAAACAGATTGCATCGAGCAAAGGAAAAAAATTCCATCAGTTCCCTTTTTCGGCCTTTTTTGGTCTCCATATGTTGTGGAAAGAGGAGTCTCCAATCTTCAGTATACAAATGTCGACTCCATGTCTCACTATAATACTTTGTTAGTTGGCAACAGCTGCAATGTTCAAGAATATTGCTAACACTTGACAATAATTGTCAGCCAATCAGGTATGGTTTAAAATTTTCCCAATTGACACTTGTTGGGTGATCTATGGCAAAAACAATCACTTGTATACCACTTGGTCAGGGAGGATTGGAAGGTCCAACCCTTCCCTATCCCATGATGGTACAGGTGGAATGAATGCACAACTTTACAACCACAAAGTGCATATCCCTTCAAGCATCCTATTCCTGAAGCTTTCTGTAACCAGCTGTGATTCTAACTTGTAAATACTAATTCCTTGTTCAAGCATACATTGAGAAGGGACAAGCAGTGGTTTCTCTCTAACCAGCTGTGATTCTAACTTGTAAATACTAAGGCCTCATTCAAGCATACATTGAAACTTGAAGGAGGCACAAGCACTAGTTTCTTTGGTGGTGAGTTTTTTGCAAAATTGTAACTCAAAAAATTTGAAAGGAATATCCTGTCACAGATTCTCTGCTTTTAGGAAAATTTCACCAAGTTTTTGAGGAAAGAAAAAAACTTGAGGAAACATTTTGGACACAGTTCTTAGTTCTGGGGTAGTTTTGGGGCAGTTTTCCCAGATTTTTTTTACAGTATGGACAATCTTCTCCAAACATGTTCCCGCAAAAATCTTTTTTGGGATAATAACTGAGACAAAAACAACTAGATACAAGAGAACGATGTGTTTTAAACAAATTTTAAAGCATTTTTGTGTGGTCTCCTTTGAAGAAAGTTCTCCAGGCTACCCAAGGAGGTGAGAACTAGTATGACCCTGCCTGAATGACACTTTATCAGCAATCTTTAGGAATGGAGAGGGTGTCTGTAGCTTTGTGATTTATTGAAGAAAAGGTGAACTGAAACCATTTGCCCGACATACACGTTGTTCCTGCACTTTGTTCCTTTTCCTCAATTTTCCCCTTTTGCTATCAACTCCCCAAAGTAGTTGCAAGTTGTGTGAAGGCAATAAATGGGAGCCAGACTAAACCAACCGTCACCAGGGCACTTGAGGGATAGATGATAGGTGGACAGAAAAGTGTTTTCCACTGGGTTTTAGAGGTGGACAGGAAAGAGTTTTACACTAGTTTACAGTTTTCGAGTTAACCACAGTAGTTAGCTCAGGATTCCGTTTCTACAACCTACTTACTAATAACCCACGTCGCCACTAGCCCTCACCTATGTATTAACCATTTACATCCATTTACTTACTTGGTAGCCACCTACGTAGAGGACCTACTCTGTACTTGGTAGCAACCTAGTATCCTACCTACCCATGTACAGGACCTACTTTGTACTTGGTAGTCACCTAGTACCCTACCTACCTACATCGAGGACCTACTCTGTACTTGGTAGCCACCTATCTACCTACCTAGAGGACTGAGCATGCACTTGGTAGCAACCTAGTACCCTAGCTACCTAGGTAGAGGACCTACTCTGTACTTAGTAGCCACCTAGTATCCTACCTACACATATGTGGAGGACCTATCCTCTACTCGGTAGCCACCTATCTACCTACCTAGAGGACTGAGAATGCATTTGATAGCCACCTAGTACCCTAGCTACCTATATAGAGGACCTACTCTGTACTTAATATCCACCTAGTATCTTACCAACCCATATGTAGAGGACCTACTCTGTACTTGGTAGCCACCTATCTAGATACCTAGAGGATTTACTCTGTACTTGGTAGCCACCTAGTATCCTAACTACCCCTGTAGAGAACCTACTCTGTACTTGGTAGCGACCTACCTACCTATCCAGAGGACCTCTCCTGTTGTTACAAGTTACAAAGGTTACCAAGGTGGAAAACTAAGTTGGGGTTCATGCACAACGAAGACCATAATAGACTTCCAGTGGATGAGAATTATTGGTGGCTGTTGACTGAGAAATAGGTAGTAGGAAACCAGGAAGGTCAGAATCTCTGAGTTATGTACCTTCACGAGAGCATTGTCAACCCTGTGCAACAAAAATTAAGGCATGTTTTGTGTGTGCTTTTCTGCCAGAGCATGTGAACTCCCAGTTCTGACAAGATCATAAAGTTGAGTCAACTGAAGTTCTGAGTTGGAGTCCAGTTGCACAATTTGTTAACAGACGGTGCTGATTTAGGAAACCGCAACAAAGGAAAATAGAAAATTGCTTAATTTGGTAATATGGGAGTCAGAGACAGCAGTATGTGAGTCAGAAAGATGGGTATGAATTGCTTCACCAAATCAACCGCGGGAATTTTAGTCACCCATTTCAACCACAAAGAACAAGAACAACACATCTGCTGTTCTCTTCTCTTCTCTGCTTCAAGAAGAACCCACTAAGTTAGTGGGTATCTTGTTCGTAAAAAGCATTTTCTCCACTAGAAGTGATCACTCAGGCAAAATAGCAGCAAGGTAAGAATCTTCAAAAACAACCAATGGATGCAAAATAAGTCTAGTTTTATTTATGTGCGCAAATGAACAATGAGGTCAGTGAAGATCAAATTCCTCCATGTATGAACATTTCCATCTGACCTGGGCTACAACTATAATTGCTCCAACTAAATAAAACCCATTTTCAACAAATGTGCATTTTACCTTTTGTTCACTATAGATTTACCCATGACTTCTAAAAGGTATTTGGTAGCTGTGGCCCAGCTGCCAGGATTTCCTTGGTGAGCTTACTGTCATTGCCCACCTTGTAATCAGCATACACTTCAAAATTCTTCTGGAAGAGGCCTGCCAACTTCTTCAAAGTTTCATTGTAGAGTTTCTTGTCTGACCACTGAAACACACAAACAAATTAGCATGAGGTCAGGTCAGATACATTACTGAGAATTTCCTTCCCTTTCACTTACAGATAATGCATTTGCAAGTTCAAAGACCAACTGGTTGAAACACTTGCTTATTTGACCAAGCTTCCCATGTGTAATATTTCTGAGAGACAACAGACATATTCCAGAGCACAGAGCTCCTCTGGTCCTTCACAAGCCATGGTTTTCAGCCTCATGTCACCTACCGAGTTCTCAGGGTGTAGGACTTCAGTTGGCACTCCTTTAACCTGAGTTGGAACAGCCAGGTTGAAAATAGGAGTTTCTTCAAACCGAGCATTCAACAGAGATCCATCATGAATGGCATTGATAATCTTCCGAGTATATTCAAGCTTCATTCTCTTGCCAACACCATAGCTGCAATACCAAGTAACAACAAAATGAATTGATTCAATCAGTTAGCCACCTCAATTATTACAAAACAAATTGTAACATGTATAGGTTGCAGTGGATCAATTTGATTCTAAATTGGTGAAGTTGACACTACCTTCCTCCAGACCAGCCGGTATTCACCAACCATGCAGTTGCACCGTGCCTCTTCATTTTGTCAGCTAACATAGCAGCATACTTGGTTGGGTGAAGCATAATGAATGCTGCTCCAAAGCATGCTGAGAATGTAGCAGTTGGCTCCTTAATGCCATCTACAGTTCCAGCAATCTAAGAAAAGGAAACAGCATTAGTTGAGGACTAAGAACTTCAGCTTGAGCAAATAAATCATAAGAGCTAAAACATGTCCAGCACGAACACAAGAAACATGCAAGAGCTGTGTCAACATCTACAATTCAAATGCGAACACCCTGGGTTGTTTTGTATACAGAGAAAAATATGTAGTATCAAATTTGCCTCAGAATAGCAGCATGGCTGAACCAATGATTTGAGACCATACCAGAGCAGTGTAACCACTGATGAAGTGATACATGGTCTGTGCCATTGTCAACTTGCTTACTGGTGGCAAGACACCAAAAGCATCACAAGCAAGCAGAATGACATTCTTGGGATGAGGCCCCACACATGGTATCTTGGCATTTGGAATGAATTCAATGGGATATGCAGCCCTTGTGTTCTCTGCCAACAGGATAGGACAAAGAACACAATCAGTAGAGGACCAATTCCTTCACTTCATTCTCACCACAGCAGATTAATAACCCTTACTTGCAAGACTGTGGATTCACCTCCAATTTACTCTTAACAAGGCAGTAAATCAAGATGGTACAGGTAAATACCAGTGACAGATTTGTCCATGTAATCCACATCCCTGTAGTGCTCCTCAAACACAACATTCTCCAGCACTGCCACAGAAGAGATAACTTGTTCAATGGGAGAAAAGGAAAAGTCGCAACAGAGGGTGCAACAGATGAATTTCCTAATAGAGAATGGGGTTGACAGCACTGGAGAGTAATCTCCACACTGAAGCAAGCAAAACTATGGAAAGCTTTCAATTGCTATCATCTTGCACCCTGTAAATACTGCAATTACCAGTTCCAAACTTGATTGCGTTCCAAATTTCTGGTTCCTTTTCCTTGGACAGGTCTATGCACTTGGCATAGCAACCTCCCTCAATATTTGAAACACCATTCTCACTCCAGCCATGCTCATCATCTCCAATCAGATAGCGATTCTCATCAGTTGAGAGTGTGGTCTTACCAGTCCCTGCCATACCAACGTTGCAATTAGCCATGATTGTTCTCATCTCCATATTTTAGGGGACTTTTAACCACTCAAGCATGGGAGCTTCTCATTCATTTCCAACAATACCTGATAATCCAAAAAACAATGCGACATCCCCTTCCTTTCCCATATTGCAGCCTGAATGCAATGAAAGAATTCCTCTTTTTGGCATCAGGTAGTGCATAACACTGAAGAGACCCTTCTTCATCTCTCCAGCATACTGTGTCCCCAGAATCACCATCTCTTTGCGTTTCAGGTTCACATCTATGCTAGTTGAGGATGTCATGTAGTGTGTATATCGATTGCAAGGAAATTGACCAGCATTGTAAATTGTGAAGTCCGGAGTCCCAAAATCCTCCAGTTCTTCAGGTGTAGGGCGGATGCACCTGCCATCCATATTCTTAATGCCACCGAGACATGAAACACAATCATACAAGGACCGGATATCATCTCCCTCTAGAACTGGGCTAGAGGGAGCTCTTGCGGAGTGGGCGGCAGATCCTTTTGACTTCCACCAAAAAGGCAAGACCTTGAAGTGCCAAATACCTTTTTTGTGAACAGTGAACATCAAAGTGACCGAATATTGAGTGCAATGTCAGTGGATTCATACCAGACATTGCTGAAGAGGAGACACATGGGGTTAAAGATCTAGAGTTGTGGGTACTCACATGTTGTGCATGAAAAGTGAATGATAAGCACGGGCAGATATGATCCGAACTTTGATGCGATTCTCCACATCCCAGTTCAAGAACTGATCATTGACAAACACCTGTGTCCAGACATAACAGCAGAAAAGGTGGGAAACTAGAAAGAAATTGAGGTAAGACAGTCTGGTTCTGGATCAGGCCCAACTTCCATCACCAAATATTAACAGCAAGTAGGTTCTGCAAGGTAAATCATGGAGAACAACATTTTTGTCTGAGACGTGGACATTGCCTAGTACCTTCTCAAGAGAATTCAAGTAGTCAACTGCTCTCTCACGGTTGACCAAGAATGTCTCCTCATCCATCTCTATGTTTGGAGAGCCCCTGCATATGACAAAGAATGATCAGAGGAACTCTGAGCCTCTTACACTATTGTAAGAGAATCTCCAATGAAGAAATAACTGGCTACAGCAAGGTTGAAATATGTTAAAACAATTTGCACTTACTTTCCCCACCACAGATCATCCTTTGAGGTCTCTTCCTTGACAACTCGTTTGTCCTTAGGAGATCGACCGGTTTTAGCACCAGAGAGAGTGGCAAGAGCTCCCGTGGATGTAATGTATGAGCCTTTCTCAAACTTGATGGCTTGCTCATAAAGCTCTGCACACCACAGAACTGCTTTGTCAGAACACTCATCACCCAACTACACACAGGAAAACTGTCACATATTGAAACAAGCAGTAACCATAAAATAGGTTATACCAATAGCATAAATCCTTTCTTAAACCACACCGTCTGATTACATGAGGAAAATGGTGACTCTAAACTAAGAGAAACAGGGGAAGGTCTGGAGATGATGTAACAAGCACAAGAGAGTACTGTTAAACCAGCAGACAGAAGATCAAAGGGGTATGTACTAATGGACTTCAAGCTAGTGCATTCAAGACATTCCAAAGCACATGAATATATTGCAAGCAAAATAAGCAGAGCTCATGAACTCAAATGGGCCAATCGGATTTAAACAAGACTTGTAGATGAGAGCACATACCTGCAGGAGACAGGTTATAAAGGACATGGGTGAACTTCAGTGCGCTGTCACTCATATCAAGTCTGGGAGGACCCACAGACTTGGGAGGGGACCTCTTCCTTGAGGGATCGCCTTTGATGACTTGAGGTCCACTTTCTCGAGTCAATGATGCCAATGATGCACTAGAGAGCGAGAGAGGCCACCATAACATTGATGAAATCAGAACATTGAGAACTTGCCATGCTCACTTAGTCCCTCAAGAGTAGATCTGCCCATGAAGTAAGTGCAAAAGCAGCAAGGCATCAGTACCTGATGGATTGCATCTGCTGCTTTTGGCGATCTTCTTCACTCATATACGTTCTTGGGGTGCCGCTCCTGGGAGTTGAAGGATTCTGAGGCGTGGATGGAGCTGACGCCTTTTTCTTCTGCAAAGCGTGCAGTTCCTCCACATTCTGGGCCTTCACAGGAGCCGTCGTATCATCTTTGCAGACCTCTCTAGGTGCGGCCTTTGTACTGATTTTCGCCAGTCCATTTGGGCTAGCGAACTCGAACTCGCCATTTTCAGTCCCATTTGATCCCATCTTGTACTGTGAGATGAAATGTCTGCAGTGTGCATCAGGGGTAGAAACAGAGACAAATATGAGCTTCTGTAAAACATTACAAAACAACAACCAGGAAAGCCCGTAATTCCGATCACAAAGGGCGCAAGAGACGCTCCTCGATGGTATCACAGGCACAGAGTGCGGACGAGGACTGCAAGCGCGGCGAGAACAACAGTACAGAATTGCACAGACACATCGGAGTTCAAATAGGAAGAAAGGACATGCACGAGATCTAACCGCATCCAGACAACTTGCAACACAAGAACATATATATAAACAACATGGATAACATGCAGCTGCAACAATGTCAGTTATAAAACAAGCTACAATCAAGGGAAAAATTGCAGAAAATTCTGATCCACCGTAAAACATAATTTCCAGAAAGGAAACACACCGAATCTGATTATATTGCGAAAAGCTGAAGGGATTAAGCAGGCGACCGTACGAATCGCAACAGCAACGAATGCGACGTAACTACAAACCAAGTTACACGGAACCACGAAGACTAATCAGAGAAACAAGCACGCAAGGTAAAGAATGTGCACGGCAAAGAATGTGCCTTGCAACAAACAACGACAAGAACAACAACAACGCTGACAGTACTTTGTCTCCTGAACACAAAAAAACAGAGCAAACGTCCGTAGAGAATTCCTTAGTGCCGTAAGCATAGACACCAAGAAAGAATCCCGATCAGAGTTCTTCGCCGCAAAACAGGAAAACGTAGATGAATCTACGGAGAAAATCTAGCAATTTTTTTTGCAAAAGGAAGCGTAAGTCTAAGAACACACAGGCACACTCAACGTCGGGACTTGGCACGCGGAACTCACCAGAAAACACGACTCAGAGCACCGAATCGCGAACGGAAAAGCTCCACAGAACGCTCAGAAGAAGGGGAGCATGAGAGACGCGTCTCTCAGAGATTGAGAGAAGCGATAGAGGAGCTACAAGGGTTCGAAACTCTGGTGAGCAAACCGCAAACAACACGCAACGGAGACGGAGAAGAGAAAGAGAGAGAGACAGAGAGAAGAGGCTGTCTTGCGGTGGGGCTTTTGAAGGAATCGCGCAGTAAAGATTCATTTTTCACTCCGGTGAAAGTTAAATCGGCAAGGTGAAATACTTTTCACTTTTGACTGCCACGTGGGAAAGGTAAGATGCAACGTAGATAAGAATGCCGGTACTTTGGCGTCCCGGGCGGCGCGGCCCGCGTCCACTTTTTACCTTTTACCTATTTACTATTTACCATCCTTGCTTCTTTTGCTTTTACGTCTTTTCTTTGTGACTAAATGACCGAGCCCCCCAAATAAGTAACTATAGTGTAAAGAATGTTTTTGGACTGACCTAAGAATTATTTTCAGTCTGCCCATTTCCGGCCATACTGATCCCTCAACGGCACATTGTACATTATGTTAATCGATTTGAGGAATCAGATTCTGAGAAATATGTACTTAGCAGATTCTGTTTCATAATATCTAGATAGAAGATTTTGAATGTACATTTTGAGTTTTCAAGATCAAATTTCTGAAAACCTTTCCTAGAATTTACAAAGAAAATTTGCTTCAATTTCCATCTGTCGTTTAGTTGTAGTTTGAAAATCATAAGGATGTGAAAATGAGATGAAAATGCATCCAATTAAAACCATTAACCTTGGAATATAGTATTATTATATCATTTAACTAGGAATATTCCATCTTAATAGTTTTATGAGATACTAGTTGTAACTCCTAGGAATTTTGTATATTAATGATTTTTGGCATGTTAAGTCTTGATTATTAACACCACAATGGACAATGGAAATGCAATGGAATTTTAAGAGCTGCCCAAACTCCTCTCCCATCCTC
>Ga0116228_10005198_pt1 | contig 11589 bp, 6 predicted proteins | sample S1TSphfallax_2_FD_89694 | JGI IMG/M metagenome (GOLD analysis project Ga0116228, IMG submission 89694) | Host-associated microbial communities from peat moss isolated from Minnesota, USA - S1T2_Fc - Sphagnum fallax MG | ecosystem: Host-associated > Plants > Peat moss > Unclassified | place: USA...
ATCTATAAAAAGTACTTAGTGATTTGGAACCATCTAAAAGGGTACAACTAAAAGCCTTTGAAGTAGGTTAACATAAGGTAAGGCCCCAAGGTAACCCCATTACCAAAAGAAGCCAAGTTTGGATCCACTTTTGGTAATGCCCTAGATCGAAGGCCTTACCGACATGTCTTTCTAGGTGAACCCTCAAGTGTGAGGTGTGGTTTTCCCAAGTGTAGGGTGGTGTAGGTGTTTAAGGAGTCACGTGAATAGAACGGAGGCAATGAGGAAGGGCACCAAAGTGAATCCAGGTGTGAGACTTAGTATTAAAATAAGCTCCTAGTGTTAGTTGGAAAATCTTCTAAAACATTTGGGGGAAGGCAAAAAAGTTTTTAAAACAAATGGCCTCAAATGAGTTGATACCCAATATAGTGGTTATGGTGGAGCTCAAAGTCATAAAAAATAAATAATAAAATATGCGGCCATGGAAGAATTGATCACCTCAACAAAAACCATGGTGAATAGTTTCATGACAAAAAGGTTCGAAACATCAAAGGGATGGTGGAAGAAGCCACAAAGCCTCCTCCCCACAAAAGTTTTAAAAAAACGAAAGGGAGGGACAAGGCTAGCCCAAGCAAAGCTCAAGTCCATGAAAGGACTCTTTCCCTTGTCATTCAAAATAAAGGAGAAACCAAGGCAAACATGAGCTCACTAGGGAAAACTCCCATGACTCTTTCGAAAGATAATGGGAAAAAAAAAGTTCATAAACCAAGGGAAGTGTCACATGAGCACATTGACTTCCACTTCTCAAATGGGGATGTGCATTCCTTGATTTTTCTTATGAATCAGTTGAAAAAAAAAAAGGCAAGCAGGCCTTGGAACGTCAAGAAGTGGACAAATCTCTTAAGACATAAGAGGAAGCAAGTCCAAAAGAGGTGGACAAAATGTCCAAGGAATTTTTGGCCCTCCTTAATGCCTTCCAAATGTTTGTGGTGCAATAAAGGGAAACTACAACACATAACAACGAAATGGCCAAGCTCTTGGGTTGAATCACAAAAAGATTGGGTGTCATCAATGGTACGTGCTCCAAGTGGGCGCTCTAAAAAGGTGACCATAAACCTAAAGTTGTTGGATTCTTTTGCAAGGAAGGAGACCAAGACTAAAAGGGTGTGGTTGTGGTTGCACCAAATCGAGGTGTATATGGAAATGCAACACTTCAAAACTAACAAGAAATGGAAACATTTCATTCAAACTCTATTGAAGGAGCACATGTGGGTGTGGTAGATATCTCCTAAACAGGAGACACTTGACCTCCTTGAAACCCTCACATGGGAGGAGTTCAAATTATGATTAGACGAAAGGTTCACACAACACCACTTGGTGTTTTGAGATGGGATGGAACTCTTGGAGCTCACCCTAGGGGACAATAAGGGCTTTTTGGCCACCTATGTCCAAAACTTCAATTGAATGTTGAGTGTGGTCCCCTTCAAGGATGAATATGTTTGGAAGTTAATCTTCCTGTATGGGCTGAAACCTTAGGTGTAGAAAATATTTTATCAACGATATAATATTCCGGATATTTGTCAAGGGCTAATGAAGATGGCGGAATGCATGGAGGACGAAGGCATTCCACGCCCCAAGGGTGAAACTACAAGTGGAATTATCTAAAAAAATCAAATTGACCTGAGCAGTGGAAGCAAGGGCTACAACAAACACAAGTGGGGCCAAGGAAAGCCTAGGCTTCCAAGCAACAAGGAGAAGTTGGTGGGCAAAGACAACAATTTCCCCCTTAAATAATTAAATTACACAATGAAATTCACCATTTGAGTCAATTATTTCAAAACTATATGTTAAGTTCTAAATGATTTCCCCTTAATTTCAAGGGGATTTATTTGATTTACTTGTGAAGGGGGATTTGTGAAAAAACTATGTGCTAATTTTTTAGAGATTCCAAAGGGTTCAAAACTCCATAGTAGGAAAGTACAGGACCATAAGATCACAAGAAAATAGGAGCACCTATCCAAGTTTCGTCCAACGTTTTGCGTAAAAAAAACTACACATGTTTTGTTCTCTTTTCTTTTCTTTTCTTCTCTTGTAATGATTTTGTAGTTTCCGTTTTCAAAATCTCATCCTCTTTCTTCTCTCTATTTTCATCATCATCTTCCACTTTCTTTATAATCTTTGGTGTTCAAAAAACCTAGAATCGTATTTGATTTTTTACTACTATTGTGACATTTTCGTTTTCTAAGTAATGTTGTGGAAGCAAAAATGGATCTAGTTTTGCATTTTGATGTATGTGTAAACATGGAATAAATCAATCAAATGCAAATTTGATTTTTTTTTCTCTCTAATTTATTTGTTGTGTGTTTTGTTCTTTTGGTTTTTTCGGTTTTTTTGTTTTTCAAGGATTGGGATTGTTAAAGGTTTGAAGGAAGAGGAAGAAGGGTGAGTCCATGGGTGTGATATTACTTTACCATGTGCAAAGTAGTGGATTATTGTTAGCAAGTGTTGTCGTGGCAACATGGGAATTATTGTTGCAAGGGGGGAGGAATTGGTAGATTGATTTAGAATCTTCAAGCTCATGGTTACCTCTTTAAGAAGAGGAACAAAATAACTAGAAGGGGACAAATAAAAAAGGAAAAAAATGAGTTAAATTCTGACATTGCTAGGTTTGAGGCTTTAAGTCTTTTTTTGTGCATGTGTTTGAATAGTAACAATGTTGAAAAGCAACAAAAATTCTATGGATGGAAAAAGTTGAAAAAAGAACTAGGGTAGCTGATGTGGAGGTTGGTGTTAGAGCAATTTGATGACCTCCTAGTGAAAATACTCCTTGTAACCGTGTTTGTGTCTTTGGTCCTAACTTACATAAATGGCCACATGAGTGGTGAAAGTTTTTGGAACAAGTTTGTGCACCCATGTTGTAGTGCATAATAAGAAGGGATTTGTAAAGAGTTTAAAAAGGTTAATATTGTTTAGTGTTTTCAGGGTTGTGCAATTTGTTGTCAATTTATTATCTTATTATTAATGAGGTCTTTTGGTTCTAAGTTGACTAGTTGTTGTATTTTTTTCATGGCTCTCTTATTCCTCTCTTCTACTTCATTATCTTTTTTGTGACTATATTGATTCAATTCACTTTCCATGAGGGAGTTGAAGGTTCAAAATTTTGATCACAATTTGTTTATTGTTTGGTAAGTGAAAACAAAATGGAGTAAAATCTTATAGGCTATTTCTTGTGGTTTATTTTGATGTCTTCACCTTCATGACTTTTGGAATGAATATTCTTACATGCATCGAAGACATTGAATGAAGGTTGTGGGTGCCAAGGCCCAACATGTGTTGTGTTGTTGGGTTTAGGATTTAGCTTTCAAGTTTAAGTTTGTTTGTTTCAAAGAAATTGTTGGACGAAAGTTTAAATACATAAATAAATTAAAATTTGTGACTATTGTTTCCGATTTCACCTTTTGTTAGTTTTTGGGAAAAAGGTTATTTTAATAATACCAAGCTTAGATTATAAATTAAAATAACATTTGATGAGAAATGAAAATTAATACTTATAATAAAATATGAAATAAGTTGTGATTAGAAAGGATTTTGGAAATTAATAAGTATTAAAAACACCTTGACAAACCCATGAAAATGGCATTGAAAACCCCTTGTAAAAATTATGAAAATGACATTAAAAAACACCTTGAAAACACCACTAAAAAAATAATGAAAACACCTTAGAAAAAAATATAAAAAACACCCCTTGCTAAAGTCAAAACCTTTTCAAAAGTTTACTTTAAAAACTCTTTGAAAAACCATCAAAAACACCATGTGGTCCCACCTTTTGTTCTATGAGCCAAATCCTCATTGTGCAAGAAACTATGATAAAGTCATTTTGAAACAAGGTGGGTTTTTAAAAAAATTACATAGGTTGTTTTGGACAAAAATTTGTTGTGAAAGAGCTGCCAACCAAGAAGGCAATACCAAACTTGTCCAAGGTCAAGTGTTTCAATGTGACAATAATGGACACCTAGTGAAAGACCACCCCAAACCACCTCAAGTAAGTGATTGCATTTCCCATAGTAAGTTGATTATCCAAGGGTGCTTCATGGCCAAAATAAGGGCTTACAAAAACAAAGCCTCCAATTTATTAAAGTTGATCTGTAAAATAAATAACGAAATTGTGGGTTGTCTCTTGGATTTAGGAACGACTGATTCATTCATGACTCCATAGGTGGCAAAACAACTTGGAATCAAGACCAAATTAGTGGCAAACCCCATCACGATGCAATTGGCACAAGGCATAAATAGATCCTCGTTTAACGTAACATTAAGTGTTGAGTTATTTTTTAGAGGAGTTCAACTTTTTGAGAACTTCATCTTGTGTGACTTAAGTAACTTTGATGAAATTATACGAAAAACATTTTTGGATGCCTATAAATAGACATCTTCCATAATGGAAGCAAGTTGAAAATTTGTGTCAAAGTTAATTAATTTAAATGTAAATTATAATTCTACATTGGTAAAAGTGGGAATTAATTTGGTTGCTTTAACTAATGAGTTAAAGTCATTTAATTTTCTAGTTTTTATGTCTTTAAAAGTCTCCCAAGGGAAACCTAAGCCACAAGAGGCAAGGAAACCCTTTGTTTGTATTTTGGATTCATTCAATAAATTTTTTGAGGTTTTCATAGATGAACTCCTCGATGCCCTTCCATTGTGTAAAGAGCTTGACCATAAAATAAAAATGGTGTTAAAAATGATTTTGTCATTTAAGGCACCTTATAGGTTAAACTAAAGGGAAATTGGAAGATAATTAAATGACTTGCTCAATTGGGGGTATATTTAACAAAACAAGTCGCCTTATGGGGCATTGGAATTTTATTTATTGATAAAAAGGATGGTGAATTGAAGATGTGTATTGACTATTATGCCTTGAATAAAATGAAGGTAAAGTATAATTATCCTCTACCTTGCATTGATGATCTTTTGGATTGATTCAATGGGGCAAAATACTTTAGTCAAATTAACCCCAAATCAAGGTAATTTCAAATTTGCATAATGAATGAAAATATGGAAAAGACAACAATGAAAACCATGTATGGCTCATATGAGTTCATGGTGATGTCATTTGGGTTGTGTAACACCTCGTCAACATTCACAACCCTCATGAACTTCATCTCCCATGAGAAGTTGGACAAGTTCATGATCATCTACATTGATGTTATCTTGGTGTATTCCAGGACAATAGAAAAACATGAATAACACTTATAATATGTTTTGAATAAACTTCGCGAAATCAAACTATTTGCCAACATGGCAAAAAATGGGTTTGCCCAAGAAACAATGGATTTCCTTGGGCACATCTTGTTAAGGGAAGGGGTATCGTTGAAGTTTGACCTTAAGAAGTTGCAAGCCATACAAGATTAGAAAAGGCCAGTCACAGTCAAAGGAATATGATCTTTCCTAGGTTTGGTTAACTTCTACTATAAGATCATAAAAGGTTTATTTGCAAATGGTGAAACCACTTTTAAATTTCCTTAAAAAATGTTGGCTTTTGAATGAAAGGAAGAACAACATAGGGCATTTCAGGACTTGAAATAAAAACTTTCATTTGCCCATGTGTTGAAGTTTTTAGACTTTGCAAAATCATTTGAAGTTCACACTTATTCAAATGATTTTATTATTAGTGGGGTGTCCATGCAAAATGGACATTTGATTGCTTTTGAAAGCAAAAAAACTATGTGGACATAGTTGCAATGGCTAACTCATCAAAAATAATTGTATTTTGTTGCGTGGTACTTTTAAAAGTGGCAACATTACTTGAGGACACACAAGACCAAGGTCTTTATAGATAAACATTTCTTTGAAATACTTTGAAACCCAACCAAGGGCCTTAACAAAATAGTCGAAATGGCATGATACCTTAGCATTGCTAGATGTGGAGTTAATCCACAAATTAGGACATGATAATGTAATCTTTGATGCACTAAGCAAGAAGGAGGAATTTGAATAAACCCTCAACCAAGACTCAGGCACTAAAGGCCATCTTCTAAGGGGAAAGTAACCTAGAGAAGAAGATAGAGGAGGCCTATGTGTAAAACCCGTTGATTCAACACCATTTTAAATAGTTATGTAAATGAAGAAAGGTGAGAGGCATCACCTTAAAAGAAGGATTATTCATATGGAAGCAATCCTAGATCTATGTGCTAGTAAGGAAGTTATGCACGAAAATCATGCAAGAGGAGCATGACGTGCCCATGTATGGGTGTTGTGGGGAACGAACCACAAGAGTGGTCGTAGGGAAAAGGTTCTATTAGTTGAAATGAAATAGGATGTAGAGCATTTCGTGTGAACCTATGTCAAGTGCCAAAGCACTAAGTCCATATACAAAAAGAAGTATGGATTATATAGGCCTCTACCAATTCCAAACGAACCATGGGAGAGTGTCTCCATGGATTTCATAACCCAACTACCCGAATGGAATGGAATGGATGTCATTTTTATAGTAATTGATTGATTTTCCAAGTTGGTGAAAATGGCTCCAATTGAAAATGATCACGACCATTTTCGACTCAGCAAAGTTATTCTTGATATGTGGATTGGGCATCACAAGATGCCACAATTTATGATAAGTAATATGGACACCAAATTTATGATGGGTTTTTGGAAACATTTGTTTTGAAAGGTGGGGATGAAATTGTTGTTCAACATTGTTTTCCATCAACAAACTAATGGCCAAATAGAAAGGGTCAATGGGGTGTTAAATTAATACCTTAAAAATTATGTGAACATTGATTAGAAATATTGGGGCAAACCTCTAAGCATGGCATAATTTTGTTAGAACTCCACAACGCACTCAATGATTAAGATGTCCCCATTCAAATTAACATTGGGAAAATAAGTCGAGAAGCTAATGGACTTAGCCATTCCCATGGGGTGAAAAGATCGTTCCAAGGAAGTTGTGGAGATGGTCAAGGGGCATGAAGATAAATATGCATGAGCCAAAAAACTTCTATAACAAGTTTAGAAAGCATGTGGAGTTTGAAGTTGGGTAACACTTGTGGCTGAACATCCAAGATTTTAAGATGGACTAGCCCCACATTTCATTACTAAGCATGTAGGGCTTTATAACATTTTGCATAAGTCGCATCACAACATGTACTCCCTAAAGTTGCTAGATAATTTTGTGGCACATTTGACCTTTCAAGTTTCAAAACTTAAATTGTTTTCATGTGATGAACAAAAACTAGACCAAAAGCAAAAAACATGACTAGAAGTTGATGCCATCAAACATTGGCTTGTAACCACAATTGAGGGCATACTCCACACAAGGCAAACATGCCTCAGAGGCAAGGAATATCTACTGAAATACAAGGGTTGTCATCATAAGGAGGAATGTGGAATAAGCATGCTCACCTTGACCACTTGTTAAAAATGGTGAACAACCTTGAATAGGAAAGGGGCCATGAACTTGGAGTGAAAAGAACTTGAAAGAGAAAAAAGGAACCACCAATAAACGACTAAAATGTTGATGAGGACATCAACTTTTAAAGTGGGGGCAATGTTCACAAAATAACTAAATTTATTACTTTCACTAAGCAAAGGTTAAGGGTTTTTGTGAACGTGGTCAACTACATAAAGGCTAAGGTTCATGGAGGAGGAAACAATTGGGAAAAGCCAGGGAGTGGCAACCAACAAAACTGAACTTAGGGTTAAATTCAAATAAAAAAACTCCAAGGCTCAATTAGGTGAAATTGAGGTGGTGGTGTGTGTGAATAAAATGTCATGTCCTAAATTGAAAAATTAAATTTCCAACATATGAACTTGCGAATCATGCCCTTTTTGGGAGAAGAGGATTTGGATCGTAAAACACGATCCAACATCATCTATTGGCACATTCATAACCCTTGTTTGATGTTAGTAAAAGAAAAACACGTATTTTCAACTAGTTTTTAAACTAAATTTTAGTTACAAACAACATTTGCAACTAAAATCCCTTTAGTTGCCTTAAACAAGTCGCATGTGATATTGGTCGTAAACGACAAAAGGTATTGGATAAGAAAAAAAAACAAATACAAGGTCAACCTTTGACTCCATTATATACGTATTATCACATATGATTAAAATGTGATTATTTTGGTCACAATTGAAAGCAAATAATGTGTTGTCACGTGTCAAAATATTTATTATTATTATTATTCTTATTATTTTGAAATAATCTAGGATGTTCAATTCAAATGCTTAGATGATTTTATATGATCGCACGTGGTTCAATGTAGATATGCCACATGGCATTTTAAAATGAATTTCATAAAAAATATTAATATTAAGTTTGTAGGTACTTAGGTAGGTACATAAATAGGGGCCCACAAACTTAAATTACATACATACCTACCTATCCACATAGGTATAAAGGTAAATAGGTAGGTCTTACCTTCTAAAACTGAATGCCTACTCATATCGGTAAGTATTTAAGTACATAGGTACATAAGTCGTCTTAAGTAGGTAGGTCAAACTAGATATCTATTTAACTAGGTAGATAAGTAGGTTGGGGAGGTAGGTAGTTTAAGATTGTGCATATACATATTTAAATTTTTTTGAATTAAACCTTTTGATGGTTCATCCCATGTGCACAATTCTTTTAATGTGTAATTTTGTGACCACACCCTTTATTTATATGATGTTCAAAATAGGAATTGAGAACAAATGATATGGGATAAGTTTTGAAGTTACAACTTATTCACAAACTAAATTGCAACTTTAAAAGTTTCTTCATGCTTTTTTTTCATAATTTTTAAATTTCTAAAGAACACAATTCGATAATTAGATAATCAGTCAATTAATATTGATTAAATCTAACATATATTTAAAATATAAACTATAAATTACAAATATTAGGTATTCATTATCAGCTATTTAAATAATTAAATACTCTTTAATATTTAACTAACTACCTATATAGTTATTCACGAGTTGTTACATAATTAATAGATAAATAAATAAATAAATATGTTTAAAAAGTTAATTTAAAAAATATGGTTGAATTATAGATAATATAATCAATGTAAAAATAATATATTACTCTAATAAGAACATAATAATAATTATAAATATTTATTTTCAGATTATAAATAATGAATTAACAATTGCTATTAAAAAATAAATTCGTAGATGAATTATTTATTTAAAATTAATAATAAAATAATTACAGTAATTACCCACTATAATTACATTTATTACTATAAAAACCTTTATCATTCAAATAATTTTTTTTGTTCTATTGGTAATAATTAACTATAAATCCAATAATCTGTTGAACATACATAATTTTTCTAATTAATATAAATTCATTATAGGAATATTTTATCATAGATAAATAATGAATTTTTTTATTAAAATAAATTATTGTATAACAATTCTTGCCATTGCAATCATTATAGTAATTATTTTAACTACATATAGTTTTTCAAAAAATTTAATTCAGATTTAAGGTTATAAATTATAAATTGTGAATTAATATGTTCAATTAGAAAATAATTACGCAAATATTAAAATTAATTCTTATCTCAAGTAATTACAATGATTTTAAAGTAACGTAAAACTATTTATAGTAATTAATTTCTTTTACTATAAGAATATAAATTACATAATATAAATATCTATGTCATAAAAATAATTATTTAGTGTAAATTATAATTAATAAATATTATCATTAACAATTTTTTTAAAAATTATTTATTATGAATAAGTACTTTATATATATATATAAATTTATTATATTACAAACTATGTAATTTTGGTCATTACATTAATATTTTTATAAAATTATAATTATTCTAAAAATTTAAATATAAATTTAAGTTATAAATTACATATTATAGATTGTGAATATTTAATTTCAATTATAACCTAATTATGAAAATCTTGTGTAATTTAGAAATAATTTAATTATTACTATGATTTTACAATGTATTTGTGTTAATATCAAATAATTACTACAAAATTTAATGTTTTTTTATATTAAAAATTTAGTGTAAATAAATAAATAATAAGTATTGCATACAATTATTTGGTGTATCTTTTTTTAAAAAATAGAGTAATTACATGAACTTCGATGATTATTTTAAGATTATTACAAAAAAAAATTCATAAAAATCTTAATTATAGGACATAACCTTTCAATTATTGATATGAAATTTAATTTCTATTATTAAAATATAAATATTGTAAATATTTAAACTAGTTATTTTCTATGTTTGTGAATTATCATTTGAATTAATGTGAAACTTTACGTAGTAATAATATTTATGTATTATCAATAAAATAAATAAATAGTAAGTAAATTATTTTATAATTTTTACCAAAATTATCTTTTTGCAACGATTATATATTGTAAATACATAATTAAATATTCTAGTATACTAGGATATAATGCTTACAATTCTTTGAGTTATAATGTGAATCCATTTAATTTTAGGGTTAATGTTTTAATTTTTAAAATATTTAAAAATGAAAAAGAATAAGAAGCTGAAATTTAAATTATGTGCCTATTATAATTAATGTAGAAGAAAAGTAAATACTAGTATAATATAATAAATATAAATTAATTATAATAATTATATTCTATTCAAATATATATAAATAATTAGTATAATAGTCTATGTTGGAATATATTTCATTTATTTGAAATTATAACTAATTTAATGTCATGAAATTAATATAATTAAATAATTATTGTAGTTAATGTATAACTATTATAATTATAACGAGTTTGCAATAATTGTAAATTATTTACTTTAAAAAAAATTGTGATAATGTTTTTATAATTGAAAATTTAACAATAGTTTGTGTGAACATAATATAACCTATATATAATTTGAATACAATCATATATATAACCCATTATTATATAGGTACATTGTAATATATTATCATATATCATCGGGTAGATTACATTAGTATACCATTGTGAACCCATACACCTTAAAATACACATAATACATTTTGAAAATGAAAAGGGTTGCTATTCATTTGGACACATTTGCAACTAATGGTACATAAAGGGGTTATTTCATGCCTCATTAATTTGTACATTTGCTAAAAATAGGGGACAATATCTACAAATGATCCGTCGGCAGATCTACAAATTAATTTTTTGTATCATAAAGACTCGCGATAGCGCGCGGAATGTGCCAGCAGGTGCGGATGACCTCACAAGGCGCTGCAAAGTGTGGCGCGGTTGCAATCTACTCTTTGCACCCCAAAATCGATCCGATCGCCATGCCACCCAAGGCCAAGACACCATGGCAGCCCACGCACGGGCTTGAATACACGTTGGAGGTTGTCAGCACAGCAGGCAACGGTGACATCACTGTTCGATGCATGTTCTGCGTCTATGAAGGTCGGGACAACATCATGGTCGATGGCAGCTAGACGCGAAAGCGCAAGTTGTGCAACAACATCAGATACTTTCTGAAACCGTTCCTACCACATAAATACAGAAGCCATCACGACGGGCAACATGCCGAGTCATGGGCACTGTACAAGGCGGCGACCAAGAAGGAAAAACAACATTTCTTTGACAACAAGATCAAGGTCGCGAACACACTGCACCGGTATATGGATCTC
>Ga0116228_10005200_pt1 | contig 11585 bp, 6 predicted proteins | sample S1TSphfallax_2_FD_89694 | JGI IMG/M metagenome (GOLD analysis project Ga0116228, IMG submission 89694) | Host-associated microbial communities from peat moss isolated from Minnesota, USA - S1T2_Fc - Sphagnum fallax MG | ecosystem: Host-associated > Plants > Peat moss > Unclassified | place: USA...
ATGGATCTACAATGTATTTGTTTGTGTCAAAACCCAAAAATCTCCACCATTCATCAATAATATTTAATGCTTGAATTTCAACATGTTTGTTGGTTCTTCAATTCCTTTTCATTAACATCCAGAAACTGAAACTTTAGGCATGCATCGTCAACATTAACAAACATAATATCACGGAGATAATGAAATGATTACAACATCAACAACTTCAGAATTAGGTTGAATTTTTATTTTTTCAAACTTTGATTAAACAAGGTATGAACTATTAGAAAGATCGTTATCAACCTCAAAATCTTCAATATTCAATGGAATATAATACAAATGTTGCCAAAACTTGTTTAAAAAAAACAAATAACATTACAAAAGGCAAATGTTTACATTTTCAAAAAGAAACAAAGAAATAAACGACAATGGTTGTTGTTTTAACATGCAAAAAAATAAGGCTACAAAATAAACACAAATAAATAACATTTGATAAAACAAGCTCCTATTCACAAATATGACAAGTGTTCAACAAAAGAATAAGTTTTCATGATGAAAACTTGCATGACAAAATAAAAAAGAAAAGCAAAACTCTCAAGGCAATCGTGAAAACTCACAAGCGAAAAGTTGTTGAAAGATGTCCAAAGTTGTTGAAAGGAAGCCGTTAAGGTGAAATAAAAAAAATAAAAAATAAAAATGAGCAAAAATGGGAAGAAAATTTTAACATTTCTTTATATAAGTGAAAGGTTTACATTTAAACCCTTCTAGGAATTGAGGTTATTATCCTGAAGCTAGTAGGCCAAAGGGAGTAGCTAAAATTCCTAAAAAGGTTTAAATGCATACCTTTTTCTTGTAATGACTTGCTTTATTTTTATGAAATCAATGAAAACACCCAAGCTGGTTGCTACTTACCTTGTTAATGATTTTTGGTTATTGACCTACCTATTATATGAAGTTCATAAAAACACCTATGTTGGTTGTTATCACCTTTTATGATTTTTAGGTGTTAGCTTACCTATTTTTTTAAGTCCATAAAAATAGCTAACCTAGTTGATATTAACTTATTTTTTAGTGATTTTTAGCTACAACTAATTATTCTATTTTATGAAGTCAATAAAAACACCTAAGTTGGCTATGAATTTTAGTTATCATGATGAATGCCAATGAATGAAAACCATGTTAACAAAACCTTTTCAAAAGCTCAAATTATGGAATATGCATTTGTTACCTCTAGGTTATGGTTTAGAAGTGTAGCAAGTAGTGCTTTTTGTTTTGGGGCGATTTGATTTCCAAAAAAAAAAAAAAATTGTTAATTTTTAAGGATTATTTTTGTCATTTTTCAAGCATATTTAGACCTAGGCATTTCTAAGGTCGTGTATGATGACATTATATTGCCCCCATTAGACTTTGCAAGCTTGTTGCTTTGTGACCTACGTGGTTCATATTTTGAACTATGCAATTCATGTTTTGATGTTTTACACAAAATAAAATAAAATAACATGTTTTACAAATTATTTTTGATATTCAAACCCACAATCACAAGGGTGTAATAATTGGTTGGTTCCTCAATTTTAGGGGCACCTTTCAATTTTAATTATTAACATTTTGCAAGGGACTAGTTACAACTCTAGTTTTTTCATTAAGGGGCATATTTGGTTTTAGGTTTAAAAAAATATTTCAAGTTAGACCGGTTTCAGTTCTTGGTTTTGTTAACCCTCAGTTATAAATAACTTTCAATCCCAATTTCAACATCCAAACAATGAACTCCTTGAAAATAATAATATCAATATTTTCATTTTAATTAAATATATATATCAAGACCAAAAATTGTATTCCTTATGTTTTAAAACATTTGCATTTTTTCAAGTTGAAAAATGGATTATGAAATTTTTTAATCAAAAAAAATCCCAATACCAAAAAATGAAAGAAAATAAAAGTTCCATACTTTTATGTAATCAAGTTCCATTTTTGTTAAAGAGTCCACTTTTTGGTGTTATGAATACACAAGACCAAAAAATAAACTCCTTACAAAAATTCATTTTTAAGACTTGCAAAAATGGAACAAGGTGACGAACAAGAAGATGAAGAACAAAGCAATGACAAGGGAGAAAATTCACTACAAGAATACCATCACCACTAATTGACCTTCCCCAAAACAAAAAATAAAAAAACTAATGAACAAGGTGATAAGCAAAAAAATGATGTTCACATTTAATACACAACTTACCTTACTTTTAATTCAATTTTAAGTTTAAAATCAAATCCTAACAGCTTAAAATGGAATTAAAACCAACATTTTTTTTTATTATTTTTTTTTGGTAAAGATCAATTTTGATTTTGGTTTTCAATCATTAGAATTATACCCTAAGCTTAGTTTTAATGTTTTTAATGATAGAATTGAAGAGCAATTCCCATTAGGTTTTAATAACCAAATTTTAACCATCAAGTTTAGGGTGCACTTAGATCCAAATCGAGATTCAATTCTAATTAAGTTTTTGACCCCAACGTTTTTCTTTTGGTGTAAATTTCCACCAAAAGGGTTAAGGAAATTAGGGCCTATGAAAGGCATAAAGGGCAAAAAAGGTTACAAAAGTTGATGGCATCACCAAAAACAATTAAAATCGTTGACGAGTCATTGTAATTGTTAACCAGCAAGGAGTTAGCTCCCTTGTATATGTATCAAGATGGAGGAATCAAACCCTTCCCTTTCATCTTTCATAGTCACCTTTGTTCTTACAATTTTTAAAGCTTCTTCACTACTTGTTATTATAATTTTAAAACCTTTTTACCACTTGTTCTTGCAATTTTTAAACCCTTTTTGTTAGCTCTACTTAATGGTTCATTATAGAATTCCCCATTAGTGGATCGTTTGCTTGATTTAGGGATCAGTGTTGAATTAAGACTAAGGAAGATTCTAATGTGTTTCCAAAATCCATAAGTTGAAGTTGTAAGGTTTTAGGTACATTATCATTGGTGACTCATGAATGTGGGATTTCTTATGAGATTTACAAATGGGTGTTGGAACTTGGCACTCCAAACTTCAAAAGTACTCTTAAGCTTCAACTCTAGCAACCAACCTCAATGGATTTGTGAAAGGATTCAATAATTCATTGTCTAGAATTTAGATTCAAGAGTTTAAAAGTTGCACGATTCTTTGTGGTTGGTTTCTATTCACCATTGAAATGCGATAAAAAACAAGTAAAGTTTAAACCCTATATTACAACCTACTTACAAATGAGGTAAACCTTTTTCATTTTTCTTGTATTTTTATTTTTAACATTCTTTTGAGTATTTGAATTCATTGTTAAAAAAAATTACATTCTTAAGACTTGACATGTATTGATTATTGTTTTATTGGGATTGTTATCATGTGTTTTTGTTGTTTGATTGGCAGCTTGGCACTTGGTGCATCACCGTGTGTTTATATTATTTGTTAAGCCCTTATAATTAGTGCATCATCATGTGTTTTTGTTCTTTGATCAACCTGAATGCATCATTGGGTGTTTCTATTTCTTGTTTAGCTTGAATACATTGTTGGGTGTTTCTATTCCTTGTTCAACTTGAGGGCATTATTGAATGCTTTTGTTCCTTGTTCAATTTAAATGCTTCGCTTGGTGGTTTTTTTCATTTTTTTAATGTCACTGCGTTGTTGTGTGTTTTTATTTCCTTGTTCAATTTGAATGCATTGCCAAATGTTTATGTTTTTTTTTGGACTTCAATGCATGACCATGTGTTTATGTCCCATGCTTGGTTGAATGCATCACCATGTGTTTATGTTCCTTTTTCAGCCTAAGTGCATCACCGTGTGTTTTTGTTCCTTGCTTGACTTTAATGCATTGCCTTGTGTTTCTATTCCTTGTTCAACCTTTAAAGCCTTCATGTTTAAGTTGTCATTGAAATTGCAACCCCCTAATAACTTTAAAGTTACAACTATTTGTTTGGTGACAGAATCCTCAAAAGGGATGGTGCTTCTAGTAGCCATTTTGTAAATCTTGATGATGTTCTTCTTCTAATCATTTTGTTGTGGAACCTAACTGTGAGCTTGTGGACCCAATTTTGTCACAAGAGAATATTACATTAACCAAGAAACGAAAAAAGGCCTATGAATTGAACATGCACTTGTAGGATATTTGGGCAATCAAACTTCCTTGGGTAGAATTTGTTTTAGGTTCTAATGGCAAAGTTGCTCAAGTTTGATGCATGGCACATGCAAGTTACGATGGTTCACTTTTTGCATCCTTATGGACTTTCTGTAAAGTGTATTTTATTCAAATGTCATAAACATATTGTAAAATTATCAATTTGACAAAGATATTTATGAATTAAGATTACCAACTTGAATAAGAACATTTACTGAGGGGTGAAATTCAATAAACATACATCAATCATATAGTAATGGACTTTTAAAGTGGACATATGGATTCTACATAATTTGGTTTTTGCATTAACATTCAATTTATTTATTTTTGGTTATGATTTTATTTCAATATTTTCTAAAGTGACTCAATATATGATGCATGATGAAAAAAATTACAACAAAAACTTTAACCAACAAATAATTATGGACTTTTGAATGACCACATTTGGACTTTATTTTCAAAAGTCTCAATCTTGGTAATTTTTGTTGGATTGATATTCTTTTCCCCTTGACATTTTTGTTAAAGAGTTTTCTAGATTGGTAGCCTTTCATGTGGACTTCATTAATTGATTAATCACCACATAGGGCCCATTCAACATTAGTTTTTAATGTTTTTTTCCATTTTAGTGTTAAAATATTGACTTTATATGGACATTTGGGATTAAGATTCTTGCTACTTTTGAGCCACCCTAACTTGCATTTACCTTGCAAGGTATGTAATCTAACTGAAGGAAAATACAATTTTTTAATTCCCACACTTAATTAATTTTGGAAATATGTAAATCATTGTAAAGTTTTGGTAGCTATGCCGGGGGTAAAGGTGGGGCAAAATTACTTTTTGAAATCTAATGCCCATGTTGCTAATGAGATTTTTTTTGTGTTGCAAAGGGTTTAAAAACAATGTTTGATGTAAATCATTCATGGTGCAACTCAATTATTTAATAAGAATAACATTGTGTTGTTTGCCCTAATATTTCACTTATTTGGTCATGGTCGCCCCATGATAAAATACATGGCAATGCAAAACTTATTTGTATAGCTAAATGTTCTTAACAATCTCATGAAACACTAATATAATGGGTTTGGGTGCACTACTAGAATTTTTTTTTTCAAATAGTCCAAGTTGATTAATTAATGTTTTTTGATTAGTGAACTATACATTTCGACTAGAAGCTAGGGGCTTGAATGACATGCATATTTTTTGACCAATCAACTTTGTTAAAAAGACATATTTGACTATTTGTCAACTTGGACATTTAAGTCATTGGACGAAATATTGACAACCTTAGCCAAAATGGCCAATGATGTTGAGTCAAATGGAACATTTAGTCAAGTTGAATAGAAACAAATGACATTTATAATCAAAATGGCCAATGGAGTTTTAATCAAGTAGAACATTAAATCAAGATGGCCAATGTTATTATAATCAAATAGGGCATCCTACCTACCTATCTACCATATTCTACAACATACCTACCTATCTACCTACTTATTGACCTAGCTAACTTCTAGAAGTATTATTTACCTACCATCCTATAACCTACATGTACATAATTATTTAACTTTCTTCCTTGCCCACTTGCCTACCTACCTACCTATTAACTTAGGTAGCCTCCTTTAGGTACCTCTTACCTACCATCCCACAACCTACTTAAGTCTACCTACCTCCAACCTACCTACTTATAATTATTTAACCTTTTTCCTTACCTACCTACTTACACATTGACCTAAGAAGCTTCTTCAAGGTACCTACCTACATATCAACCCAGGTAGCCTCTTCTAAGTACTATATACCTACTTATATATCAACCTAGTTGATTTTTTTTAGGTACTACCTACCTACCACCCTAGGCCTACAACGTAATTATTCATAATTACCTAACCTTCATATTTACCGACCTGCCTACCTACCCATCCTATTACCTACCTATTACAATTTATTCACCTACCCACCCACTTACCTACTGGCTTACCCACCTACCCATCCACCCACCTACTAGCTTACCCATGCAGCCAACCAACCACCTACATACTTCATAGTCTTGTAATGATGTGTTGAAATAAACATGCGAAATAAAACTTAATAAAAGTTAAACACCTTTTGATGGTGTGGTCCATTGGTTACAAACTTAGTTTATCATTGGGGGGGTCAAGGGCTCAATCCCTAATATTTGTCACCTATGTACATGCTTAGGAGGTTAAGGTAGGCTAGGCTAGGCTACCACATGCCTACTTGCATTTTTGCAACCTACTTACCTACCTACTTGCATGCTTACAAATTATTTTTTATAATTATTTAAAAAATAAATTATTTAAATCATTTGATTAATCAAATGGTCCTTACTTTGCTAATAAAAAAGGTCACCCCAGTCACATTAAACATGTTTAAAATCAACTTGTCCAAAATGACAATGGGGTTTTTTTTATCCTATCCAAATTTGGTTCTTTTAATCAAAATTCACGGTTTGAAAAACAAAGAATTATAGTAGTGGTGGGAGATAGCAGATTGCATGTGTGAACAAGTTTTGAAAAAAAACTCAAACCACTACTACAAAATGTGAATGTGGATGTAGTTCATTAATCCTTGTTCATTAAACCAATGAATTCACTGCATCCCCATTAGGTCTTGTTCATTACGACTAGTATATTCATTCAAAATGTAGTACGTTTTGTTGTAGAAAAATTATTGTTGGGGCAAGCTTTCTTTTTTTGAGTGCAGATGAAGTTACTACTATTGATAATTAATCTTGGCTTTTAGTGCATGTGTATGTGATGCATGCATGGAAAAGAATTCCTCTTTTGTTCACATTTTGAAATGTTGTTGAAGGTGGAAATGTAAATAATCTTATTGTTGTGATTACTCATCCTTTCATGCAACAAGGGGGTTTGATTAAAAAAGAAACAACCAAGAGGTTGATTTGTTTTGGTGTTGATGGGGCCTTGATGGGTCCTCTTTTTTCCAAGGTTGTTGCATTGGAATGACATTTCAATTGAAAGAAAATATGTTCTTTACATGATGGGACTACATTACATGGCCCATAGGACGAATCTTGTTCAAGTTTTATTAAATCTTCCCATGGTGGCCAAGTTGGAAGATCTATTATAATAATTACATTTTTATTTTCCTAGTTCCCCTAAGTGACATTTGGAATTCATTAAACTTGCCAAGATGGAAATAGGAAGGCTCAAAATTTTACGAAATGTGAAGATATAATGGATAAATATGTTGGAACCTTTGAAACATGTGATGACAAAATAGAATAGACTAATTGTGAAAATATCATAGGACAATGTTCTTATTGTTCAAGCAAGGTTCAAATTATACCTTTTTTGTGATTTTCACATCTTGTTGGGCTTGTCCTATTTGTGACCATTGTTGGAGGCAGTAAATGCCTTAATAAATTTGCATAGGAGACAAACCTCTTCATTTATGACTTTGTAGTACCAGTAAAGATCTCCCAAATAGATTTTTATATGATGTATTTAGATCCATCAAATAAGCACCAACGTGAACATTTTAAAATGTTTTCAAATGTGGTGGAAAACAATTTTGCCACAATCACCTAAGATTAGGTTATTGACCTCAACAATGGTATGAAAACAATTGCGTTTCATATGGCTAGTTGTATAAATTAACATTCAACTCACATTTTTAATCCATTGGTTGGGGTTAATCAGCTTGTGTGCAAGTTTACTTTTGAAACATCCATCATGCAAGTGAAAGGTTAGTGTTTTGTTGTAATTGACATGTTCATCAATGAGTTGGATCGACATTTTTTGGATTATGAGTTGTTGAATGCCCTTGGCATTTTGTATCCACATTTTTGGATGTAGCTTGATGTTGTTTTATCTTTCTTTTTGCATTTGGTTATCATAAAGAAACATTATTGTGAAGTAAAGAAGGTAAAACCCTCATTGTTGCAAGTTGCAAAACCTTTGAATGTTAACCTCTTGGATTTGCAAATCTGCATGTGTAAGCTCACCATGAAAATGCAAGTACCAAAGGCTATGGCTAAGCCCTTTGATACTAATTTGGTGACCAAGTTATGTTTCACAATCAACACTTAACGCCATTCATTTAGCAACTGAGTGGGTATTTGAAGTTAGCTAAAATTGTGGTGGTGTTAGTGCTTGGATATATAAAGGATTAATGGACTTTCTCCATGCTTGCATTCATAAAGGATAAATTGCACAATAGGTTGAGTCCCCATTTGGACACAATTGTTTACATGTTTGCACAAGAACTTTATATTCAAAGTAACTTATTTTTATCAAGAGACTATTACAACTTGGAAGGATCAAAAAGTTTGGATTGGGGCTACCACTTAACATGTTCTATTTTTTTCACAACACAAGATTCAAGTGTTATTGTTTCTATGATTTTGACAAGTCTAATGATTGTGCTTGGTTTCTTATTAGGTTATGAGGTTTATTAACATTTGGGTGTGGTGGGTTGGACTTTGAGTTGTTTTGGGCAAAGTCTAATATGAGATTGGGGTTCAACTCACCTTCAAAGTTTGTTAATTTTTAGGTTTGAAGTTTTCAAACAATGTAACTTTCTCTTTTTGTTTCTCATTCCTTTTCAACAAGAGATCCACATTGTACAATGGTTTTTTGGGTGGGTGCCAATTATACTTACTTAAAAATAAATAGTGGCTGCCACTTTAACTTATTTCTAAAATAAAATGAATAGCCATTTTGGGCTATTTTGAAATATCCATGTTTACAAAATGTTGATTCAACAAATGACCAAGAAGCCACCTAATTTTTTTGTCAAAATCACATAAGATGCCAATTAGGCATACCAGAGGGTAGTCCTATTGCCACTTGCGCACATTTTATTTTTATTTTTTAAAAAAACCATGTTTGAACCCAACTAAAACCGAGCCCAAGTAACTCAGTCCATTTCGGTACTTGACCAATACTAGAAATGACTACCACTAGCCTACTTTCCTGCTCATGAAATATACTGGATTGGGTTTTGTATTTATTTTTTATTTTCAGTTTATTACTGTAGTACTTTTTTAGGTTGATCACAAATTATATTACTTTCACTTTTGCCAAAAAGAAAAGAAAAGACAACACCGAATATTGAAAACTTTGAAAATTCAACCAAGGAGGTTAGATTTGAACCCATGACCAATTCAACAAAGAATTAAAGCCTTTCATCAGTCTAACAAAAAGCACAACAAAAAACTAATCAAAACATTCATCACATTATTGTATTTACCCCTTACATGCTGAAATTTTCAAAATCATAAATTGAAGCACTGTATCAAAATCTTCAAATTATATTAATTATTCGGCACATTAATGCCGAAACTGAAAAAAATACTATGGTAGTCAAACCTGAAAATGATAAAAAAAAAGTTCTGGAAACTTGTTATTTAGTCAATTTGATGGATCACTTATTCATGATTTATGATATTCGTCTCATGTTGTGGCAATTTTAATATAAATTTACGAGTTATTGATCCTTGGGTTGGGTTGAAATTCGACCTAATATAGCCCATTTAACCTGTGTCAAACCAAAGGTTCTTAATGAAGTAAACTAAATGTTAAAAAATATGGGAGGTGAAATTGTGTTCCCATTTTTTTTTTTGAACCCATTCAATGTGAACACAATTTCACATGTTTTTCATGGGGGCAATTGTGGTTTTGTTGGGTTCCTTTAGGTTTCCATATATAATTTCTTTTGGCATTCTGAATTTTAATTCCATCTTTTATCTTTATCCAAAAACTTTGTAATTTGTAATTCTGTTTGTAATTTATAGAAAGTAAATTGACATTTCAAAATATTTATTTTTACATGTTTGAAATTTAGTTAAATTGATTGGATTATGGTTACTCTTGATTGGAAAAAAAAGAAATGTTTATAAACACATCTTACATTTGTTGACCGCAAATTTTTGTCACAAATTATATTGCCCATCCACTTATAGTATTTCTCTAAAGCCACAAAAGAAAGGCAATTTGTTAAGTAATTACTCAAACCCAAAAAAATGGAAAATTCTTGCAATTGGTGTTGTAAATTGATTTTTTTTTCTCCTCCCATTTTTAGGGTTGGGCTAGGGCCGGGGAACCAAGATCAGCCAATTAGGATCCATAAAATTTGTCTTTGGAGCCAATTACCAAAACCCAAATAATTTGAAATTTATGCCAGGATCATACCAAATTGGAGCCCATTTTAGATCATCAAAGACCTTTGTGATAGTTGGGATGGATACATAAAGTAATTGTGGAATTTTAGAAAAATTATATTTAACATATTCCCCAATTTTCTTATATATATATATTATAATGGATATCTTCAATTTTAAAACTATGAAATTAAAACCCCCAATATTTTGTGTAGAGTCTAGAGAAATTTAGTATTTAATTGAATCGTGTGTAATTAGCATGTGACCATTAGCCATTCATGTGAGTAGGGTAGACAAGCAAATGTCCAAACACTTAAGCTTTTTAAAAGCTTAAAATCTTTGGACATAGGTCGGTTGCTTTTGGAGTTCCAAGAAATAAGGTAGACCTGCACATGGCACACTCATCACCATGAAGATCATTCAAAATGGACAAAAAATGAAAAAAAAATACAAGGTTTGAAAAATAGTGTTCAATTTTGAACAATAAGTGTTTAGTTTGGTAGGGTAAGCATTTGAAGCTTAAAATCTTTCAATGTAGTTTGATTGCCTTTGGAGTTCAAAGAGGGTTTGTAGAGATCATGAAAATCATTAAAAAAAAAAGAAAAAAGAAAAAAGAAATGGAAAAATGTTTGATTATTAGCTTGTGTTTGGTGATGGGTGTGCTTAAACCACTTCCAAGCATTAAAAAATGAAAAAAACCCTATGTGAATGTGTTAAGAATTGACATTCAATATGATGATATACTTAAAAAAATTTAATGTGTCAAGTAACTATCAACCTTTTTTTTTGGTGCAGATTTTTGTCAAAATGCAAATTTTTTAGGGTTGCAACCCTATACAAAGGGATTTATAAAAAATTGAAAAAAAATTGCCAAAAAAAAAGGGTTTTGAATTAGGTTGGCTGACTCTAGAAAGCTTGTTCTTTAATGTCACCAAATAATAGCAAATTTTAAATTAAAAAAAATATTGTCCTTCTCATCATGTTGTCATTTAATGTTAAATCCTTCTTCCGATGTTAGCCAATGATGCAACATCAACAAATTGAAAAAAACATCACTCATGACTATGTGTGTGCATTTGTAAATGTTTGAATACATCATCAATAATATTGAAAAGCCTTTTGACCAAAATTGAAGTTGGTGTCACTAGATAGGTCTAGTTAATAGGTTAGGTAGATATGCTAGGTAGGAGGTAAGTAGCCTAAGATTAGTTAATGGGCTAACCTAGGTAAGCTTGGCTTTTAACTAAGCTAGGCTCTTAGCTAAGTTAGGTTTTAGTTAGGAAGATAGGAGAGTAGGCTAGGCTACTTACTTGAGTTACCTACTTATG
>Ga0116228_10005201_pt1 | contig 11584 bp, 10 predicted proteins | sample S1TSphfallax_2_FD_89694 | JGI IMG/M metagenome (GOLD analysis project Ga0116228, IMG submission 89694) | Host-associated microbial communities from peat moss isolated from Minnesota, USA - S1T2_Fc - Sphagnum fallax MG | ecosystem: Host-associated > Plants > Peat moss > Unclassified | place...
AGCTCACAACACTTTGAGGGGTAGAGGGGTGTGTTGGAGCTCCGGGATGGGACTAGGAAGAGTTGACAAGCTTCACTCACTCACACAGGCCTACACACAACTCACATAAGGTGGTTAGTGCATAGTTAGAACACCTTTGGTGCTAGGACGAGCCACGGGCAAAACGGACACACAAGACTCACCACGGCCCGGACTTGGGGGAAGCCATCACCTTCCCCCTTATAGTATACTTTGCACCTCTACACAGGGCCTACATCCAAATGGCTTTTCTCTCCCAGGACTCCCGAGTGAGAGTCCCGAAATCGCGCCAACGAAGATTCTTGCGACTTTGGAGCCCCCATAACTTTGTGAGCAGACCTCGGATCAAGGTGCGGTCTCAAGCAAAGTTGTAGCCCTCGTCAAGAGCTTTTCAACGGTATGTTGCACATCATCTGCAGCTAAGTAAATTGGGTCGATTCCCGACTTTTTCTGGTCGAGAGTCAAACTGGCAATTTGATTCCCGGCCCTTCTTTTGGGCATAACTTGTGTTTTAGATGTCTAAATGAACAATGCGAGCCCATTTTAGACATTTATGTTCCAAGAGCTTTCCAATGATAGAAAGAACGCCACAAGCCATCAAATTTTGACCCCTCAAATTGCTCTCTGAAGTTTTGGGAGTGCACCGAGACTCCATCTCCCAAAGTGGGAGTTGCCTTGGGAGTGTGAGGGTTCACTCCCTCACACTTTTTTACACTCCCGGGAGCATGTGATGTGACTCTCAAGCTTCTTCTTGGCCCGCACCTTTGTAACCCCTTTGCCTTGGTCATGAGCCCAAAGCTAAGGTTGCGACATCTTCCCTTCCGGCACATAGAGTCGGTTTTGTTTATACCACAATAATCCATTTCGCAAATGGAAGTGGGACTTGGTTCCATTTTGAATGTTTTGCCTCACCTCTTTGGCAAATGCATCCCGACGGCTTGCTAGTCAAACTTCCTTTTGAAGTTCCGTCTCCCCCCCATACACCATTTTATGTTGATGTTTTCGGCTCAATGCATCCGACACTATGTTCTCCTTTTCGGGCTTGTGCCGGATGTCCACATTGAACAATGCCAATGTGTCTTGCCATCTCACTTGTTTTGATGACAACTTGGGTTGAGTGGCAAAATACTTCAAGGTCACATTGTCGATCCACACCACCACATCTTTGGAACCTATATAATGGCCCCAAGTCTTGAAACAATGTATGACAACCCACATTTCCTTCTCGTGTGTTGGCCACCTTCGCTCTGTCTCACTCAACTTCTTACTTTCAAATGCCACCGGTCTTCTTTCTTGCACTAGGATTCCTCCAATTGCAAATTCGAAGGAATCGAAATGGATCTCAAAATCCTTGTCAAAGTCTGGTAACTTTAACACTAGCGCCTTCACCAAAATGCCTTTCAAGGTCTCAAAGGCCTCGTCGCATGCTCCTTCCCATTCGTAAGTCATGGCGGACTTCTTCAAGAGGTTTGTCAAGGGTGCGGTTATTTTCACAAAATTCTTGATGAACTTGCAATAATAGGAGGCCAATCCTAAAAAGGATCTCAAGGCCGAAACCGACTTAGGCGGTTCCCAATCCAAAATTGCCTTAACCTTGTGATCGTCCATCTTCAAACCTTTTTGAATTATCCTATGTCTAAGGAAGTCCACTTCTGTCACCCCGAATTCGCATTTCTCAAATTTGGCATACAACTTGTTTTCCCTTAGCCTTTGGAACACCTTGCAGAGGTGCTCCGCATGCTCCTCCAAGAAACCCCTATAGATCAAAATGTCGTCTATGTAGACGACCACAAAGTCATCAAGCCATTCCTGGAAAATATGAGTCATGAGAGTGCAAAATGTGGCATGTGCATTGGTGAGCTCAAAAGGCATCACCAAGAATTCGTATGAGCCATACCTCATGCGGTAAACGGTCTTTTCTTCATCCCCTTCCGCAATCCGAATTTGGTAACACCCCAAATGCAAGTCAATCCTGCTAAAAACCTTGGCTCTCGAAAGACGATCAAATAGATCATTGATTTGAGACAAAGGATACCGGTTCTTCACCATTGCCTTGTTGAGGGCTCTATAATCCATGCACATCCTCAATGTCCCATCCTTGTGAACAAAAAGGATGGGTGCCCCATATGGTGATTTATTTGGTTTGATATAACCTTTTGCGAGGAGTTCTTCGAGTTGAACCTTAAGCTCTTTCAACTCCTCATGGCTCATTCGATATGGGGCCTTGGCGGTAAGTGCCACTCTCGACATCACCTCGATCGCATGATCAATTCGTCTTTTCAAGGGAAGGTCTTCGGGCAACTCTTCGAGCATCACATTCGGGAACTCTTCCAAAACTCGCTTTCTGCACTTAGAAGGAATCACCAACTTGGTGGCTTCCTTAGGCTCAAACTCGTCCAACACTCGCATAACACACATCATGCCATAGCCTCCCACACATTCCTTTTCCCAGGCTTTTCCTAACATAAAGTGGATGGTTAGTCCACCCACACAAGGCAATTCGTGTGCCTTCACTCGCATAATCCCACTTTTAAATGGGGTTCTAACTAACCTATTGTGCCCTTCTATAAGCACATTGTTTTGGGTGATGAATTCCATTCCCAAAATGTAATCCATTCCCCCCAAGGTGGAAACCAGCAAGTCCACCTTTCCTCTCCAATTTCCTAGTTGAAAAAGCACCTATTTTGCTTGTAATGTAGTGGGATGGGGAACCCCATCCGCGAAGTGCACCTTGATGGGTGCCTTGAACTCCTCTAAGTGGAGTTCCATCCTTTCGACGCTTTCTCGGGTTATGAAGTTGTGAGAAGCCCCTGTGTCCAAAAGACATAACACATCCCGCTTAGCAACCTTCCCCTTCAAAAAGATAAGTCGATTGCATTCAGGTTGGGCTACGTTGGCATTGAGGGCAATTACCTTAGAGCCCCCATTCCCCATTTTGGACTTGGGATAATCTTTGGAATAATGCCCCACTTTGTTGCAATTGAAACATGCTCCTTTGGGCTTTGCCCCAAAATCTCCCTTGGGTTGGTTCCCTTTAAAAGGAGCCCCTTTCTTCACGAAGTTCCCTTTGGGTTTGAACACCGAGCCTTGAAATTGTTTGGGCTTATCCTTTGTTGGGCTTCCTTGCCTTCAGTTCCATTCTCCCTCATGCCTTGCCTTCTTGTGAAGGAACTTGTTGTCCTTCTTGAACCTGGATTTTTCGCCCCGCCCCACATCCGAAAAGCCTTCCACTTTCGTGATGGCTTCATATAATGAGGGCCAATTTTCCTCAAGCTTTCACTTGGCCCAAGTTGGAAGCCCCATCACAAATTGGCACACACAATCCAACTCATGCATGTGCCGGATTTCAAGCATGAATTTGGAATAAACCCACATATTGCCTCAAGTTCTCATTTGTGGCATTCACAAGGTCACAAAGTTTGCACCTCGAAATGTAATCGGAATTCCTTGGGACAAATTCGGTCTCAATGCGATTCTTGAAGAACTCCCAAGTGTAGCCATGGCTCTTCCCCTCCTCTTATCTCACCGTCCTCCACCATGTGGCGGCATAGCCTTTCAAGTAGGATTGGGCAAGCTCCATGGCCAAATGTCGTCCAACCTTGATGACATGTATATAATCCTCCATCTTCGCAAGCCAAGCATCCATAACCTTTTGGTCGCGGACACCGTCAAAGTTCTCGGGGTTGGCCTGTTGATATCCCGCATTCTTGAATGACCCCCCTTTGAGGGCCGCAACCAACTCACTAAAGTCGAGCCTATTCATCTTGAGGAGGACTTCCAATTGTTCCAGGGTGAATAGGACTAAGCTTCGTTGCTCTTCTTCAATTTCGGGCTCATCATGGTCCTCTCGGGTTCTTGGTTCTTCCTCCCTAATTGATTCCGGCGGGACTACTCGGTCTTCGACGGGTTCCTCCAACATGGTCTCTTGAACTTGCTTACGATTTTTCTTGGGTGCCATTCGAAATTGCTAAGAAGTGAATCGAGCTCAATCGGAGCTCTGATACCAAGTGACACGCCCCCAAGTTCATGGTCAGACCCAAAAAGGGTCCAACTATGTTAAAGAGTGGATGTAGTTGGAACTTGATGTTGCTCCCAACTTCCAACACTAAAGGGAGTGAGAGGGGTGTGCTGAAAGCTCCGAGATTAGGCTAGGAAGAGGGACAACTATTTAGTTATTCGATCTTGCATCAAAACCAACCACAAGTTGGTTACTTCAACTTCGGAAACACTCTTAGTGTTGGACAAGCCACGAGCAACACGGACTCGCTTGACTCCCCACGGCCTGAACTTAAGGGAAGCCACCACCTTCCCCCATATAGTATTCTCTACGTTTCTCCGTCGCACCTGCATCCAAATAGCTTTCATTCCCGAGACTCCCAAGGAGGAGTCCCAAAATTATCCCGCTTTGGACTCCTGGGACTTTGAGAGCTCATAACTCCCGGCTCAAACCTTAGATTGGGATGAGGTCTAAAGCAAACTTGTATCTCTCCTCAAGAGCTTTCCAACAGTGTGTCGCACTCCATCTGCACACATCGGGATCGGGTCCATTCCCGACTTTTTGTGGTCGGGAGTCAAACTGCCAATTTGACTCCCGACCCTTCTTTTGACCATAACTTGTGCTGCAAATGTTCCGTATGGCTCATACGAGGCCATTTTCGACATCTACACTCTAAGGCCTTTCCAACGGTATAAAAAACACTTCAAGGCGAGGTGTTTTGACCTTTACAATTGAACTGTGAAGTTGCGGGAGTCCGAGAGGACTTTAAGTTCCCACTTTTGGGAGTGTGAGTCTCATCTTCACACTTGCCTCAAAGTGGGGTTGCGACATTTGATATGTGGATCTCCTTTCACCTTTTTTCTTTTCTTTTTTTTCTCTTCACTTTTTTCCTTTCCCCATTTCTCTTTTGCACTTGACAAACTCCTACAATATTACTAAAGACTTTCAAGTTCTAGCTTTAAAAACTTTCTAGCTCTAGATCTTTTTCAACCTTCTCATCAAACAACCTAAGCTCTAATAACATGATAACAAATAGGAGATCTACTCAAGTGCAAACATAGAATTTTATTGAAAGGAAACTATAACATGATTCTCACAACACAGAACATAACATCAAGAACCCCTCAAGGTTCTTGTCACATGAAATACACAAACTTGTGTAATGAGGAAAAAAGAAATAAACCATCAACAACAAGGTATTTAACTATAAGACCAAACCACAAATAACCAAACTAATATAAGTAAAAAAAGTAATTCAACCTTGTGAAAGTAACCTAGTTATTTTCCTATTCCAATAACTAATAAAAACTAACTAGTTTAGCTTGAATTCTCAACATATAAAGTATGAAATGTTTCAAACTCCTTTCAAGACTTTTTTTTTACATTTATATTCAACTTGTTCATCCTTGTTTTTTTTTTGTTCTTATAGTGTGAGATTTCTGTAGTTAGGGATGTTGTGGTCAAGTTGTATTATAAAGAATTCCTTAACACTTGAGGCCATTCACCATTGAAGCCCAAGGAATGAATGGAAAAAGCCATGGAGTAGGTTAGGAAAGATCATTTTTCGGCCTTCTACAAGCACTTACTAGCATGTGATCTTTCTTTGGGTGTGGATTTCTTAAGGGAGATACAAGTTCATTATGCCATGAACTCAAATCCAGATATGTTAATAGAGAAGTTCAAGATGTTCGCCTACTCTTATGTTTCAACCAAATATAAATTGTCCTAACTCAAAATGTGGAATGAATCTATTTTTCTAAAGGAGGCCAAAAAACTCCCCAAGCCCAACTTTTCTTACTCCCAATTCAACAAATGGTTGCATAAGGCAACTTTCTAGTATCAAGTATTTTATTTATAGTTGATTTTTTTTTTCATTTTTTTCTAAGACATTTTTTATTACATTATTGTTCTTGCAACTTGAGATTGAAGCAGTTAAGTTGTTCAATGTAATAGTCTCCAAAAAAATTTGGTTGTGAAAAAGGTTTTAGATATGATCTCTTTCCTCATATATATGGCAATAGATGTTGGTGATATGGGAGACTTGCTTTTTCCAAGAGTTAAAGCCTATGATGGGATCCATATAAACAAATGTTGGGAGCAACAATCCGAGAGTAAGGAGGTTGTCAAGTGGGTTTTATATAGGTATTCCAACCTATTTTGTCGCAACCCTAGCCTTGGGCTTGCGACCAAGGCAAAGGGGTTGCAAGGTTGCGGGCCAAGAGGAATCCTGGGAGTCACATCACATACTCCTAGGAGTGTAAGAAAGTGTGAGGGAGTGAACCCTCACACTCCCCAGGCAACTCCCATTCCCGATGGACTCCCGAAACTTCAGAGAGCGATTTGAGGGCTCAAAACTCAATGACTTGTCAGGTTCTTTATATAATTGAAAAGCTCTTGGAACGTAAATGTCTAAAATGGGCTCGCATTGCTCATTTGGACATCTAAAACATAAGTTATGGCCAAAAGAAGGGCCGGGAGTCAAACTGCCATTTGACTCCTGACCAGAAAAAATCAGGAATCGACCAGATTTACTTAGGTGCAGACAACGTGCGACATACCGTTGGAAAGCTATCGACGAGAGCTATAATTTTGCTTTAGACCGCACCTTGATCCAAGGTCTACTCACAAAGTTATGCGGCTCCAAAGTCGCGGGAATCCCAGCTGGCGCGATTTCGGGACTCCCACTCAGGAGTCCCATGAGAGAAAAGCCATTTGGATGTAGGCCTTATGCAGAAGTGCAAAGTATACTATAAGGGGGAAGGTGGTGGCTTCCCCCAAGTCCAGGCCGTGGTGAGTCTTGTGTGTCCGTGTTGCCCGTGGCTCGTCCTAGCACCAAAGGTGCTCCAATTATGCACTAACCACTTTGTGTGGGTTGTGTGTAGGCCCATGTGAGTGAATGAAGCTTGTCAACTCTTTCTAGTCCCATCTCGAAGCTCCAACACACCCCTCTATCCCTCAAAGTGTTGTGAGTTAGGGAGCGTGCCCCGACTCCCTCCTCTTCCACTATCTTTCACTTGGACTCACATTTGAGTCCTTCAAGGACTTGGGAGTACGTCATATTTAGTTTTCCATTCAATCATAAAACTTTATTCCATTTTTAATCTACAACAAATTGATTTTTGAATGTGTGTTGATCCATGCACCTTTTTTTGGATCACCATAAAACTTATCATAATTTTGGTGCTAGGGGTAGGAGAGTTGGTAGCCATTTTTTAGAATTCATTATGAATGTGTTTTTCATTCCCCTACAAGTATTTCTATCATGTTTTGTTATTCCATGGTGTCATTGATCAACTCCCAATCTCTTAGACATCTAGTGTGAACCCAAAGCCGATAACACTATGTTCTAGGACCTACTCAAGGATTTGCTTGCTTCCCATTTTCTCTAGTGTGGTTGGCCTTGAATGTCCGAAAGATAACACCCCACCCTAGAGATTCCCTTGAGGAAAAACATCAAGCCGTTTTTCATGGAGATTTTTATAAGTTATGCAAGAACACAAGTTAAGGGTGGGAGGCAAAAAAACATTTCCAAGGGAAAGGGAAAGTTGAAGGACAAAATGACCAAACCTCCTTCCTTTGATCTAAATCAGGACACCTTTGTTGAAGTTCCTTTGAGCCAAAATATATGTTTGTAGACAATAAAAGATATGAGGAGAGAAAGAATGGCTACTACCCCATAAGTTTTTCCCACCCCTCCTCATGGTAGAATCCAAAGCACTCAATAATGATCATTCCATTTTTTTCCATCTTGCCCAAGTCTGATTATTGTTACCTCTAGCATGCCTTTTGGCTTTCACCATAGGGTCCTCCCATTCTCATGGCCTTCCATTGTGGCAACCAAGATCTCATCCCAAACCTAACCTTTAGAGTATGAGAAAATTTTCAAGTTCATTTAGAAGGTAGGCTTACATTACATTTTCTTTCACTTTACAAAATATTTCAGTAGTGTCGCAACCCTAACCTTGGGCTCGCAACCAAGGCAAGGGGTTGCAAGGTTGTGAGCCAAGAAGGAAGATCGGGAGTCATGCCGCATGCTCTTGGGAGTGCAAAATAGTGAGATTGTAGGGGTCAAAACCCAATGGATTAAATAGTTATTTACATCATTGGCAAACTATTGAAAATTAGATGTCTAAAATGGGCTCGCATTCCCATTTGGACATCTAAAACACAAGTTATGGCCAAAAGAAGGGTCAGGAATCAAATTGGCAATTTGACCCCCAACCATTAAAAGTCGAGAATCGACCCGATTTCCTTGTGTGTAGGTGGCGTGAAACATACTGTTGGAAAGCTCTTGACGAGGAATATAATTTTGCTTTAAACCTCATCTCAATCAGAGGTCTGAATGCGAAGTTATGGGCCCCCAAAGTTATAGGAGTCCCAACTTTGGCAATTTCGAGACTTCCACTTAGGAATCCTGGGACAAAATGCCATTTAGATGTGGGCCTCGTGGAGAGGCACATAGGGGGGAAGGTGGTGGCTTCCCCCAAGTCTGGGCTGTGGTGAGTCATGTGAATCCGAGTTTGCTCATGGCTCATCTTAGTACCAAAAGTGCTCCAACTATGAAGTAACCACCTTGTGTTGGTTTTGTGCAAGTTCATATGAGTAGTTGAAGCTTGTCAATTCTTCCTAGTCCCATCCCGGACCTCTAGCACACCCCTCCACCTCTCCAAAATGCTACGAATCGAGGAGCATGCCTTGACTCCTTACTCTTTTGTTGTTTTTAGTTTGGACTCACATTTGAGTCCCTCAAGGAGTTGGGAACACATCAAGTAGCTTGTCTTAGATGCACTAATTTTTTTCTTCTTTCTATGTAAATGAATCTTGGTGGCAATGTTTAGCTTATCATTATAGACATTCTTGGAAAGCTCCATGTTCTTTTTGTATCCTAAAACCCAAATGATATTCCTATTTATAATGGGAAAGTTGATGAGTATGTTGTAGTCTTTGATTTTGCCAAGAAGTTTTTGGCCTTTGATGGGGCTGTTTTGTTATTTCATTTGAATGACCCCATAGTTCTAAAGGAGGTCAAGTCTTATCTAGAGAGCTATGATTTCTAGATTTAAATGAAGTGGGCTATGGTGAACTCATTACCACTCACAAATAGTAAGACCCGTCTCTCAAGGTTCCATCACGATCCATTAAATTTTCATTGTATTTTTTTTCTTTTCTCCTTCAGTTAAAATTTGTCTTTAACTTTATAGACTCTCCTCAACCATGCAACTCTTTTTGTTAGGGTACCCAATGGGAGCTCCTTGGGTAGTGGGAGATTCATTTATTTTCACCACTTGATGAATTTATAAACGACTTTATTGATGTTCAAAATGAAAACATGTTGTATAATTAGACATATAGGGATTTTATGTCTATATCCAAGGCCAACAAACCCTTCGAGGCTAAAAAAGAAATGCATATTGCTACTTTTTAGGCCTTAATTGATGTTTGTTCCAGGACATGATCCTTTGTTGTAGTTTTATTTGCATCCAAAAGTATGTGCCCTTCCTCAAAAAAATCATTCTCAATTTCTACATCAAAATTATGTTTAACCATCTTTCACTTTATATCAACATTATTAAGGCCTGCCAAAGCCTTGGGCCCTGCATCTTGGCTTTGGAGTTGAATATGGAAATTTTACAGAGGTGTTGGAACCTATCATTGAAGTGGCCACACTCGAACTTGATGCGAAGCATGTTCATAGCTTTGATGTTGATTGTCTTGTTAAGAAACGCTCAAAAATGTTGTTTGATTATGAATAAGTTGTCCATTTGCATCAATATTATGCATTCTTTTAGTTCTTTCTAGTGCATGCCTCACATTTTCCTTTTTCTTTATTTGTAGGATGTCATCTCCGTCGAAGAATTTTGTTTCATTCGGGGAGGATGAGATGCCTTAGGATTCTACCATTTCTTTTCTACTACCATCATATGCTGAGGTTCAAGCTCTAGTTTTGGAGTCCTTGGTTTCACCTCCTTCATGGATAGTTTCTTGGGGTTATCATCCATGGGTTTGAACTTACATCAATGATGAAGCATTAGAAGATGTTTAGGATCTTTTTTTGAGCTCAAGGGTGGATCACTAGGTTTATGAACCCGTTGGGTGGTCCTAAAGTTGGGTGGAGAGCTCTAGTGATGTTTTTATGTTTTGTGCCAAACTTTGCTTTTATTTTAGTTTTCACACAAAGCTCCTTTTAATTCATCTTCCTATAAGTCTTGTAGTATTTGTGTCAAAGCTTTTACATACCACAATGTTGGAATAATCTTTGTAAAAACAAAATGATATTATAATGTTATCTATTGGAATGTTCGTTTGAATTTTAAAGTTAGTTATGGGATCAATTATATATTCTACCCATGCAATTCCATGTTCTTTGGATGTTCTTTGTTTCTACACAGGTTTTCAAATTAAATAATATGGGTTATAAAAATGACCTCTACCTTATAATGATTGAAGCACATATAAAGGAAAATAAAAAGTTTCATAAATTATTCCCACACAAAAACTACTTATTTGAAAGAAAATTTAAAACCTATTACCTCTATAAGATAATTTAGCATATCATTGCTTTCAAAATGATTTCAAACTTTAAATGATTCTTGGAAATGTTTAATTAAACCATCCTTTACATCTGTAAAATTCTACAAAAAAATTTGGGTTATTTGCTATTAGAAGATTATATTGGCTTGTACACATTGTATGGATGCCAAATAGAGATTATATGTTTTCCTTTTCTTCAACGTTGAATTCATTTCTAAAAATATCTCTATCTAAAGTTCTAATGTACATGTTTTTTGGAAACATATTTCAAATTTTATAATTGGAAATTTTTATAAATAACTTATTATAATGTTAGTTATATCAAAATGGTTCTATTGGTATCAAATAAAACCTTTCAATTTTATCAATTTAGCAACTTGACACATAAATGTATATAATTGCTTATATTGTCGATATTTATAACAATTGTTGTACCATGCAATAGGGAATTATACCTAATAATACCTAAACAAAATTTAAACAATATATAACAATACATATCAATTTCCAATAAAGTTTGCGGCTATTTGATAACAAATTTCAAATTTAAATAGTGAATAACCACATTAGGAGGTGGAATTTTATTTTATATATTTATTGCAAGTAAGATTAATCTTGTGTGGAGTGTGTTTTCCAACTATGAATGTAATTTTTAGTATATTTGAAGCCATTTCCTACTTGTCTTGTTTCTAAATGGCCATAAATATTTTATTTTTCCTTCTATATCCTTCATTGCATTTCCATTCAACATATCTCTATGAAATTTGGTCTTATCTTTTGTATTTAAAGTATTTTTTATATTGTGAATAAAATTTCCATCCTAGTTCAATCCATATACAAATTACTTTCCTATGGTTCTCATTTGGATGCAGTTGTTAAAACAAATCAAGACTTTCATTTTTCAACTCTTAAAAGAAAATTTTGTGGTCCGATTGATCATAGATCTTAAAATGCATTACTCTTCAAATGGCCATGATATAAAAACCAAACACACATAGATAAATACACATCTTGAACTAGCTCAACTCCTCCATTTCA
>Ga0116228_10005202_pt1 | contig 11584 bp, 10 predicted proteins | sample S1TSphfallax_2_FD_89694 | JGI IMG/M metagenome (GOLD analysis project Ga0116228, IMG submission 89694) | Host-associated microbial communities from peat moss isolated from Minnesota, USA - S1T2_Fc - Sphagnum fallax MG | ecosystem: Host-associated > Plants > Peat moss > Unclassified | place...
CTCCTTATGGTGCACTGCTGGTGCAGGTTTATGGTAATGACCTGTGGGAGCTTCTTGAGAATGGAAACTATGAGCTTCTGGCAGATCAAGTATTTGAGAATCAAGAGAAGATGGTAGGATGTATGCTTCTTGATTTGTGTGTTGGTTGCGATGTGTTCAAAGCATCAAGTTTTGGTTTGCATGTTATTCAAAGACCTATGCAATTTTCTGTGTCTCCTTATGTCCGACAAGATTCTTTTATGAGGTGTGGTTACAGCAAGGCCGTGCACGCATTGTGACTTCATCTGCATCAGATGTTCGAGAGGAAGAAGGTCCATCATCAAATGTTCAGTCAGACAAAGAGCTTGGACATCTGGAGTCAAGTGTCCAGCCACCTTTACTGGGGGAAAATTCAGTAAAGCATCCTGGTGTACCACAGACCCATGGATCTCTATCACTGGCTGCTATTGGGGAGGCTCCTCCTAAGCAATCAGGAGTTTCTGCAGGCAAGGTGTTCAGAAAGTTGGTGGCATCTGATGTCAGCTGCCCTAAGAAACAGCTCGGAAGCTCGACCACTCTCAAGAAAGAGAAGCCAGTGAAGAGGCAACTGGAATCAATGGTGGATGACCTGCGCGCCCGAAAAGAAAAGCTGGTGAAGAGGGAACATGGACCAACAGTGATGCAGCCACATACCCAGAAAGAGAAGCTGGTGAAGAGGCAAGTGGAAACAGTGGTGACTGAGCTACATGCCACAGGTGATGATACATCCTTACATGCAACAAATGAGAGTTATGGTGGAATGAGTCATCTATGCTGATGTTGTCAAAACTCGAAATGTGCACATTATCAATTCTTATGTACACATTTATGTGCAGGGGGTGGGTAAAGCCCCGAGGTGGGGGCATTCCCAAAGATGAGGTGGCCTAGGATGAGGTGGTAGCTGAGTCCAGCCCTGCAGTTTGTGAATATCCCCCACCCATGAGCTTTATCCATCATGAAGCATGAGGCGGATGTTATTATGAACCTAAACAGACATAGATCATGAGGCGTAGGAGGGGGAAGGTTATTACACCTGCTCCTTCAGAGTGGGAGGGATCTTACGCCTACTTATGAGGTGTAGGATCCCTCCCACTCTTGAGTAGGTGTAAGATCCCTCCTCTTTTCTAGGACGGATATTCATGACATAAGGTGCCTTCCAAATACAAGAAGGAAATTCTCAGAGTACTTTATGACAACCTGTTTATGCTTTTATAGTCATGGATTAAAAATGGTACCAAACTTTGAAAGTGGCAGTAATTATATGGACTCCTATGGTCATTGCTGCAGTCAAGGGATTTGGGTCTTTTCAGGGATCATGCTTATACTGTACTGCAGCATTCAGATAACCCAATGAGACCAAATCAGTTTTTCACTACAGATTCTGAACATTAATTTCTACATATGAGGTTTCAAATCATGCAGAGTCAATAATCCTTAAACTTCATCATGCTTCTAGTAAGGCCTGTAATTTTAGTGGTGAAAAGTGTGACCTATTTCCTCTTTTTTCTTTGTGCCATTTGCAAGTTCCATTAAAACCTGATTAAACTGAGGTTTATTTGTGCAGTCAGTTCGACTTCTGTCTCCCTGATGTTTCTAAGTCGCTCAGTTCTTTCTACAAAGCTATACTACCTGTGGTCAATCAACTTTTGGTGTGAAACCTCACAAAGGGTCATGTTCCATGTTGTTAGTAATTGGATTCTCCATGACTCTGCAAGAGCAGTGGATATGTTCAAACTCCTAAATTTTCTTAATGTCTTGGTTAGAGTTTCTGATAGACAATCTGTTCCTTTCTCTTGGTCTTGTGCTTAAAGACAATGTATTGGTATTTACTTCTTTCTTTGCATTGTGTGAATGTGCAGCTGAAGAGTTGCAACAAAAACAATGGGATCAAGGAAATGGCCAATTCTTGGATATTTCTTTGGATTTGTCTAGAGGAAATGAAGCCTATCCAATCCGTGTTGTAAATGAATCAAATAGCAAGTCACTGCCACCGTCATTCTTTTACATCTCCAAGAGTGAGGTACATCAAGATGCCCATGTAAACAGCTCTCTAACACGAATTGGGGATGACCATTGTTGTCCAAGCTGCAAGGACAATTGCCTCACAGCAGACTTTCCTTGTGCTTGCGCCCGGGAGACAGGGGGTGAATTTGCTTATACCCATGATGGCTGCCTTGCTGATCGCTATCTTGCCAAGGTATACAAAGTAGTCAAGATCATTTAGGGTTACACATTTGCTTGGCAGAAGAAGTATCTAATGCATGGTACACAAACACACTCTTTAGCTTTTCACAAGCATCTATTGCTGCAACCTCTGTAAGCAGCATGGAGATAGTTTGCCAAGAGCAATTGGAATGAATCCTGGAAGCATAAAACCCTTAAGCCCTAAACCTTGAATCCTTTTGGTGATCATCTTATGTATTCCACTGCAGGCTGGAACATCATATAGGAAACATTTCTGCGAATCTGGCTATCACTGCCCAGAAGAGCGACACAAGAATGAAGAAAATCCCAGCAAGTGCAAAGGCCATCCTGTGCGGGACTTCATCAAAGAATGTTGGATCAAGTGTGGATGCAGCAAATTTTGTGGTAACCGTGTTGTACAACGGGGTATCAGTCGCCATCTAGAGGTAAGAGAACCCTTGTTATCAACCACCCACAACTGTATCGAAGTTTCTTTGTTCTCTTCAGTTTGCTTCTGAGGGATATCATGTAATTGCAATAATGGTCTTCTCTTAAATCGCAGATGAACTTAGTGCAGCATTTGGAAGTGTTATTTATGAATTTTTTAAGGACCTTGTTAGTACAGTAATAGCAGGATGCTCACAAGCTTATTCTGTTGGCCTAGAAATGAATTGTACCAGTGGATTGAAAATGGGTTGGTTTTTTTGTGTATGAATGTCAGTGTGGTAGACTTTTCTTTCTTGCCTTGAGCTGAAGATGATTTGGTCAATCAGAGAATTTCTTATGGTTACAGGTGTTTTGGACATCAGAAGGGAAGGGATGGGGCATCCGGACACTTGAAGACCTCCCAGCTGGTGCGTTTGTTTTTGAGTATGTGGGTGAAATCCTCACAAATAATGAGATGTATGAGCGGAATCTTGCTCTTCAAAAGAAGGGAAATGGAGTCCACACCTATCCTGTGCTATTGGATGGGGATTGGGGTTCAGAAGCAAACTTGAAAGATGAAGAGGCACTTTGCTTGGATGCAACCTATTTTGGCAATGTTGCTCGATTTTTGAATCATCGGTGGGAAATATTCATCCTCTATTCAAATCCTTTTCCTTCACCATACAGAAGTCTACCTTTGGAGTGTCAAATGCAATTCATCTAGTTTTCTAATAAGTTCTTGTCTCACACTCCTCCTTTCTTATCTCTATTTTCTTTCCTTTTTAATTTTATTTGGGTGCTTTTCTTTAATGGTCTTCTTCCCTTTCTATGCTGGTCTCTTTTTTCTTGAGCTTTTTTTCTTTTCTTTTTCTTGCTCTAGGCAGCCTAGCATCTTCACCTGAAAAGAATGGCCAGTACGATAAATTTGGATCTGGCCAGAAATTCATTTTAATCTTATTCTTTGTACTGATGAGCCAATTTCTTTAGGAAATGCACTCATGGCTGTTGTCACAAAGTTGGCATAAAAATAGGTTAATTGAATAGGGGCCATGAGATTGCAGACCAAGACAAAAGGGCATGCTTCATTATCCTGTTTTGGGTTTAGGATATTCATGATTGTATGGGCCAAGCTAGGCTGGGTACATTAGACCAATCCACAATGTTAAATTATGCATCTTGGGTTGAAAGGCTCATAATTTTAATGGTGTAAAGTGTGGCCTTTGTCTTCTGTTTTTTTGTGCTGTTTGGAAGTTTCATAAAAATTGGATTAAACCTAGATTTATTCGTGCAGCCAGCTCTACGTCTCTTTATTGAAGTTTCTAAGTGGCTGAGTTCTTTCTTCAAAGCTATGTTTCCTGTGGTCAATGACCTTTGGGTTTCTAAACTCAAAAAGGCAGAAGTTCCTTGTGTTAGTAGTTGGATTCTCAATGACTCTACAGGAGTGGTGGAGGTAATAATTCAACTTAATCTTTTGAGATCGGAAGGTGATAAAGCTTCCCCACTCATGTTGCAGTCTTTTGATTTCTTAACTCTATACACTAAAATTGACCTAATGGATCTAAAATCTTGGATGAGAGTTCTGATAAATAAAGCTTTTCATCAGATGTTTAAGCTTCATTGTTTTAAGTTTTTGTTGGTTCAAAAAACAGCTTTGAACTTTATATTTTTGTGGCTGAAAAATAAAGCAGAGATCAATTTGTTTGAAAATCTTCATAGCTTTAAAGTTGCAGAGGCTTCAGATTTGATCTCTTGGTTGGATTTCTTGTTAGACAATTTGTTTATTTATTTTGGTCATTGTGCTTATAGACAATGCATTGGTATCCCCATGGGTACTGATTGTGCAGTCTATTTGGCAAATTTCTATCTCTTTACCTATGAGTTTGATTTCATTAAGTGTCTTTTGAGGAGTAATACTTGTCCTGTTGTGCTTCATAGATTGTCCATGTTCATAGGTTTGTGGATGATCTTTTGGTTCCTCATTTTTCAGACTTTGAGGATTTCATGTACCTAAACCAAGACTCTTTTGGTGGTGGCATATACCCAAAAGCATTTTGTGAGTTGAACTGTACATCTAAAGGCTTCTCTTGTAATTTCTTGGATCTTGCTGTGAGACAAAGTCCTCAAGGTTTATCCTGTGACATTTTTGACAAACCCTCTCAACCAGAGTATGCACGTATTGAAATGATTAGAATGCCTCGTGTTCATTCCAGTATCTCAATTATTGTGAAGCTGGGGGTTTGTAATAGTCAAATTGTAGGTTCTTGAGGCTTTGTAGTTGTAAGATTTTTTTTGTCTTTCAGATGGTCAGTCTTATTAAGAGAACTAGAGGGTTGCTTAACAAAGAAAAATTCCTCTTTGGAATTTCAGCTTTTGGAGTTTTCAGAATGATTTTGTTCAGAGTCAAACCAAGTGTTTGTACAAACTCATTGTTTACAGAAGTGTGGACCTTCTTGTAAGCCCACTTGTTCTTTGTTTGTTCCATGCTGTCCTTTCCTTTTAAATTCTGCTTTTCCTTTTCTGTTGGTCTGTTGCTAGCCAGTAGTATGGCTGAGTCTTCCCGTTGCTTCCAAATTCGCAGCAGGAACTCGGTTTTGTAGGTTTGGTGTCTTTCCCTGGCCTTTACCCACTGTAGGGAGCTGATGAAATCATTGGGGAAGTTGCGGTAGTTAAGTCACTATCGTACATACTACTGTTGATGGTCCCTGAACAAGTGTGAGACTGGCACTTTTGTTCATACAACAGGTTTTTGGTTTTTTGTTTGTTTTTGTCTTTCCTACTTTGGAGCTTCCTGTCGCTTCTTGAAGAAGTGTTAACCTTGGTGTGGGTTTTTTCTTCATCATGAGAATGGAGATTTTTCTATTCTTATGAAAGATATCTTAGGTTGAAAGGCTGGATGATGGCCAACTATGAAGCATGTTGTTCTCAGTATATGGAGCCTACATTTTTAGCACAGGATAACATCTCTGCTAGTTTTGTTGTTTCGAGGTAATTATTCCTGGGTAAATCTTTGTCCTTATAGTCATTTTATAACCCAAAGTTAGCTTAACAAGGGAAGTTTTGATTGGCATTTCTACCTCTGGTTTCTTCAAACTAGATCATCTCAATGACTTCTGAATTGTGTTGTTGAGCATCCACTCTCTTGTCAAAAGGTCATGCCCTTAAAGTTCTCCAGATTGTTTCTCTCTTGATTTTCTTGCTAGGTCCTTTTTTGGTTTGTCTTTTTTATGGTACTCTTTCTTCTTGATTTGTTCTTGTTCCTTCCCTAATTTGTTTTGTTAGGCTAGTTGGCATCATGGTTGAGTCTAGTGTGTACTGCTGGCTGTGTGGCAGAAACTTGGTTCATCATCTAGTGCAAGACATCAACCTACAGCCATTGCTAGTAGTATTACCATAAGTTTACCATCCATAAGTTGTATGCACCACCCTTTTCACAAGTTGTCCATGAATGTTAGGATATTGGCTTGACATTCAAAATCGTTGTTGATTTGCCAGATGTCACGATGCTAATATGATTGACATGCCAGTGGAGATTGAGAGCCCTGATCATCACTACTACCATGTATGACTATGTGCCCCTTTCTTTGTCTTTTCAGTCTGATAGTCTTTCAATAAGTACAATTACATTTCAATGTATCCCTATTATATGGATTGATTGCATTTCTCTCTCTTGAATCTTAATCATTTTGCTTGAAGAATCAAGTCACCACGTATACATTTTATCAGTCCCCTTTTGCAATTGCAATAGGTTGCAAATTGACCTATGGATCAACCTAACATCTACCATGGTTGAGTCAAAAGACCTAACTCCCACCTAGCATGAGATAAGTTGGAGGTTTAATGTGGCAGGAATGAAACCCTGGTGTCTTGTGGCTTAAGTTACAAGAAGTTGATGTCCATGCTGAGAAAAGTTGGGTTCTTAAAGAATGAGATCTACAGAATGATTTCTGTTTGCAGTTTCTGCCTTTGGGGTCTTCAAAATGATCATTTGACATATTTCTCATTCCTAATAGGGGTTAGCTTGTTTAAACCCACTTTATCCTCCTAAGTTCTCATCTCACAGTCCTCTTCAAGTCTCCTTTGTTTTCTTTCCTTCTTGAATTTTTGGTGTGGTTTTTCTTTTGTTGCCTTTTTCTCTTTCTATGTCTGTCTTGTTCTGGGGGTCTTTTTGGTCTTCTTTTTTTTGAGCTAGCTAATATCATGACTGGTCCTTCAATGCCAGTCTTGTGACAGAATTGAGTAAATTGGTTAGTTTTTGACATACCTGCTGCACCCATTACTGGGATCTGATGAAGTCAGTGGGGATGTTATAGTATCTGCTTAATGTCATACATGTTGCTGTTGGAGGTACTGACCATGCATATGACTGTTGCTGTCATTTGAACCACTCCGTAATTCTATCTTGTGGTCTAGTGTTCTCTTTTCTGTAGGGTGGGATTTCCTCTTTTTCATGCTTGCTGATACTTGCTGCTTTTTGGTCACATGTGAAATATCCGTTGCATTACTAGATTGGGCTCATCTGTTAATTCTTTTCAGTTTTACTGAAATTTGCAGTATTGAGACATTTTCAGCACCTGCAAAGATAAATGTGTCTTTAATCCAAAGGCCTGTTTGTGAAGCTTTGATATCAATGTTGTGGATATTCCACACCAGGGTTTTTATTTTTTCCCCCAATTTTGTGATGGAGCCACACTGATGATCATCAACATTGACAAGACATTAGCCAAATTTAGCTATGTGTCAAAGAGGAAAGTAGAATTTTAAAAAAATCCTGTTAGCCTGTGAAACCTATTGTCTAAACATGTTGACTTCCGAAAATTTCCCCGCAAAATCTGATGCATTTTTTCACAAATATCCTTTCTGTCAGTCATACTAGATTTTTTTTTGGTTGCCAAGTGGCAAAAATTTGCTTGAAAAATGCTGCACCGCATCTATAGTTAATGAGTGTTGTTAGGGCAAAATCTGTTAACAGATCATTTGCATTAGGTTTTTCTGTTGATATGCTCTCTTTTAATAAGGAAATGTGCTAGTTGCTCACGAGGAGGCATCTTGATGATGGTTTAGGTTGATGGTGAGTCCTCATCAATTGTTCCAGCTTTGTTAGCATCATGCCAAGATGCCAAATGGTTGGGACTTATAGCTGCCTTGCAAGGAGTTGTGAGTTCAATTCACTAGGCCATCCAAGACTATAACCAAAACTAGCTATGGTAAGGTCCATTGGGTCAACTATCCTTGGAAAATGTGTGGATGGTTAGGTTCAGAATTTACAGAGTATTGGGTCTACCACTCTGCTCTGGTTTTGACAGTGAGAACATGATCACCTTCAAAATGGAGGTAGTAACCCTGTAGTGTTAAGAGCCTCCATTCACACAGAAAACTGGGAACTTCTGACCCTATAATTTTAGCCCCTAAATGCCTGATGATCCAGAGATGGCAATTTTTGGAATTTCAAACGGATTTAGGTGATGAAAATTTAGATTTTTTCAATTTTGTTTTTTGGGATTGCATGGTGCTTTGTGAGAGCTTTCAGATGGTCTACAGACCAAATTTTTTGATAGGATTTGGTTGAGGATTTGGTCAAATAATTGCTTGACTTGGGCCTCTGGTGAACCCAGCTGCTTGCACCCACCCAAGATTGTACCAATGAGGGTGGTGAGAATTTTAGGTGGGTAGCAGGTGCTAACTCTGGAAACTCATTTATGAGCTGACCTGGAGTTCCAGCATTGGAATTCCTCTGTCCATTTTCAATGATCCTTGCATTAATGTTCACATTCCAAAAACTGCAAGGTTTCATTCTTATTTGAAGAATTAGATTCTGGCTTGACTTCTCTTTGAATAAGTACCTAACTTGGTCATTGCGAGCGCCATATTAAAATTAATTTATTAGTGTTATTAGCAGGGTTTTGTTTTTCAAATTTTTGAAATAGGTGGACTGGCAATCCATAAGAGGACTCAGCCAAATTTGACTAAAGGTCAAGTAAAGTAGAATTTTTTTGGATGCCCACTGTATTCTGACAGTTTCAACTTTTTTTCCTTGAAATATGGCAACTTTGGGCCATTTTCTCCCAAAGAACCCTTTGTATGATTTGAACTCCTATTTTTTTGTTGTCAAATGGTGGAATTTTGCCAAAAGAAAGAATACTGGTCATTAATGTCATGTTAGAAGTCTTCTTTTGGTCAGTGAAGCTTCAGATCCAATGTTGGGCATCACCTGGCTGGTCCTTTATGAGCGCAATCTAACTTTGATATTGCATCATCCCTTCTTGATTTTGGCTGAAATTTTTACAAAAGATTTTTGAGTGCTTACACTTTGAATCTAATGGTTGGATTTGTAATCCCTTTCATAGATGAATGGATTGGACCAGATTTTTAACTAAGGCTTTCAATAGAGGTTAAATGGTTGTAAAACAGGCTTAGGTTTTTAGGTGTTAAGGTCCACCCAATCACAATGAGGTGGGCCAAACTAAAGGTTTTCCTAGCATACATGTGAACAACAAATAATCATGTTTGCTTGGCTAATGAAGTGTTTGCATTGTACTAATTTAATCCTTGCCCTCTCTCTCTCTCTCTCTCTCCAGTTTTTCTTTTATGTAAGGTTTTTACATGGCTTTTCATTTGCCAATTAGCTTGTGTAAAGGTAGAACGTTCTAGGGGGATGTGTCTTGAGTTGGGCAGCAAAATTGTTTTTGACTCCAATATTAAATTATGGAAGTTGTTAATTTTACATGGGGGGCATTTGAACACAAATTTTTCCTTACTTTTATGTTGATTATTTTCTTTCCTCTATATTTCTGTTACTAAAACTTGAAGTCTTGATTAGTGTAGGTTCAGTTTTAGAATACATATCATGTTTAATTGCTTGATAGGAATTGATGGAGTTGATGAAAAGTCTTGGAATCTGGCAATTGTTGAATTGGAGGTTTTGGAAGTATGTTGCATTTATGTTGATCTTATAACATTTGGGCAGAGGAGGTCATTCCTTTCATATAGAGAATATTCTAAGTTGTTACAAGTTGCTTAGTGTCAAGATTTTGATAGGTCACTTATACCAAGGCCAATTGAGCTTCATCAAGTCCTTTTAGGTATTGAGTTGACAACTTGGTGGCTACAACATAGTTCGTCTTAATTCAAACTAACTGAAGGAAGTTTAAGATTAGGCAAATAACCTAGTGACAAGGACTCAGTCACCTTGGATTGATTGCATGGGATGTTATGAACAGTGCTCTTCCAAAGTGAGACAATATTTCTCTCAAGGGTGAAGAGACGTAGATTGAGGTTGGTTGGCAAATGTTGTGTCATCTTTTGTCATGATAGTTGACCACATATAAGCTAAGCATATCTTTTAGGATGGCTAATCCATTGAAGATTCCTCTTGGTATGTTGCAGGTTGCATTCTTCACAAACCGGGTAGTGAAAGCAATGGAGGAGCTAACTTGGGTGCTTTTTTTTCCCTTAATGTTCTTCCAGTTGACTGTAGTTCTTGATGAAAGCAATGAACATATTGTTCTAAACTCAAAAGAACATATTTTTTTGGCTTCAAGTTGCAACAAAGGAGTGCAAATACTAAATATATATTGTCTATTTTCAGGACTACAACATTGATTTTGAAGATGTGGACCACCCAATCCCAGCATTCACTTGCCTTTGTGCAAGCCAATTTTGTAGAGGAAGGAAACCATCCAGAGAATTGCAATGTAGGTCTGAAGGGAATGGAACCAAAAGGAGAGAAATGTTACAGTGAAAGGAAGTGCCAAAAAGCATGGGAGGGACAGGAAAGCAATACTATTGATCAACACTAGTATTGAGATTCCAGACTCTCGAGGTAGTAGTGATCCAGATCTCAAGGTTGCAGGTTATAGCATTGAGGGTAAGGCAGATGATGAGTGGCAGGTTCTCCAATTGCATGAAGCTGATGAAGCTCAAAGAATCCTAAATATTAAGCTGATGAAGTGAAGTGGAACCAACCATTGTTTTACTAACACCAACACATTTTGGGTTTGCAGCCTGGCTGTGTGTTTATTTTTCTGAGTCTCTGGCGCCACTGAATGAGGTCCAGGAGCTGCTTCTGAAAGACAGGTCTTGCAGAGAAGCCAGGTTTGAAGTCATAATCATAGCCAAAGGTCACATGTAGGAATGGTGTTTTGGGTAAAGTTGTTCAAATGGAGGTGGGCAACAATTTTTTAGTAGTAAATTAACATTTTTTTAGGTTGGGTTTGAAATATATGAATTGGACAACACATGCATTGTGGATGTTAGATGACCAGTTTTCAAAGTCTACAGAAAGCAAATGGAAGCTGAAGTTCTTGTGTTTGTTCAAATGAGGAGCCATTGTTCTCCATGGCTCATTCCTCTTCTCAAATCTTCTTCAGGTGATTTTGAGCACCTCGAGTTTTCAAATGTCCATGTTTTTTATAACTGACATGGATAATCAAAGTAATATTTTTGTATGTAAAAAGCTCTATGTTTGTTTCAGTTTTCTCTGAGCTTAATTATACAATAGGTATGAATGAGGTTTCAAGTCTTGCATAGTCAGAAATCCTTGATATTTCTTTTATGGAGGCTCATAATTTTAGAGGTGGAAAGTGTGCTCCATGTCTTTCATTTCTTTGTACTGTTTTTCAACTTCCACTCAACCTAGATTTCTACTTCTCTTAGTTGGTTCTAAGTCAATGAGCTCTTTTTACAAGGCTATGCTACTTGTGGTCAAAGATATTGGGGTGTCAAAGCTCAAAAAGGTACATATGCTTTTTGCTCGTATCCAGTTTCTTAATGACTCTTCAGGAGCAGTACTATAACTCCTAAAATCTTTCAAGACTAGTGGGTGCCCGTGACCTTTGGCCACTGTGAAGTCCCCCGGTTTCTTTAAACTTGGTTCATGTTTTAGTTTTTTTTAGAAACTTTTAACTTTTTTATTTTTTTATTTTTATGTGTTTTTTATTTTTATTATTATTTTGTATAA
>Ga0116228_10005203_pt1 | contig 11584 bp, 9 predicted proteins | sample S1TSphfallax_2_FD_89694 | JGI IMG/M metagenome (GOLD analysis project Ga0116228, IMG submission 89694) | Host-associated microbial communities from peat moss isolated from Minnesota, USA - S1T2_Fc - Sphagnum fallax MG | ecosystem: Host-associated > Plants > Peat moss > Unclassified | place: USA...
AGGTTCGCGAGCAGAGCTATGTGGAAGGCGTGGAGGCGCGTTTCACCCGTCTTTATGGCGACAGGTCGGGCCGCGGTTACCTGGAGATCTTCGATGAACTCAGTGCCATGCTGATCGGCATGGGGCTTTTCAAGAATGGATTCCTCACCGGACGTCAATCCACGAAGGTCTACGCCTGGACGGTAGCCATCGGTTTCCTGATCTCGGTGCCGCTCTCGTTGCTCGGGCTATGGCACGTGCAGCAGGACGGATTCACCACGTGGAGCATGAGCCTGTGGCTGTACCTGCCTTATTACCTCAATCGTGAAGCCGCATCGCTCGCCATCACGGCGCTCATTCTGCTGTTGATCAGGCAAGGCGTGGCAAAGGGCCTGTGGAGTGCGCTTTCGGCGGTAGGCAGGACAGCGCTCAGCAACTACCTCCTTACCAGTCTCATCGCGCGTGCCCTGTTCTCGGTGGGCCCCTGGGCGCTCTATGGCAGGCTGGAGTACTACCAGATCACCTACGTGATCGCCGCCATCTGGGCGTTCAACATCGTGGCGAGCATGCTCTGGCTGCGTGCTTTCCGTTTTGGTCCGGTCGAATGGGCGTGGCGCTCGCTGACGTACGCACAGTGGCAGCCCATGCGTATTCGTGAGCCGGTGACGGCCTGATTCCCGATACGGAAAAGTACAGAGCGTGCGCACCGAACGCTTTCGCTGTTGCCACGAGGTCGTGTCGTGATGACGTGAAACAGTGCGTTTCCTCCGGTGAACTTTATTTCATGTACTGAAGAGTTGACAAATAGGGGGTGGGGGCGGAGAATTCTGTACCAGGCGGTTCTCTTAATAATGGCCCGCCCGCCCCGTCCCGATGCTGGATACCCCTCCCTCCCCCCGCTCCAGCATCGGGACCCGGCCTTTCTTCACATTTGGATCCTTATGATCCCCGTTGGCGACCGGCTCCCCGAGCTGGTCGTTTTTCTTTTGGGAACAAGGACCTGCACCTCTATGGAACTGGCAATGCTGCTGACCCTGATGCTCGGCATCGGGTTCCTGTGCCAATGGCTGGCCTGGCGGGTGCGCCTGCCGGCGATTCTCTTCCTGCTGCTCGCCGGTATCGTCGCCGGCCCGGTGACGGGGCTGCTGCATCCCGATCAGCTGCTGGGCGACCTGCTGTTTCCCATCGTTTCGCTGGCGGTGGCGGTGATCCTGTTCGAGGGCAGCCTCACGCTGCGCTTCGGTGAGCTGAAAGGTATCGGGCACGCCGTGCGTGGCCTGGTCAGCTACGGCGCCATAGCGGCGCTGCTGATGCTGGCCGCTGCCGCGCACTGGATCGGCGGACTCAGCTGGGAATTGTCGCTGCTGTTCGGTGCGCTGACCTGTGTGACCGGACCCACGGTGATTGCGCCGATGCTGCGCACGGTACGGCCCAATGCGCGCATCTCCAACATCCTGCGCTGGGAAGGCATCGTCATCGATCCGATCGGCGCGCTGTTCGCCGTGCTGGTGTACGAAGCGATCGTGTCGCATCGGCAGGGGCATTCCATCCAGGTATTCCTGGGCACCGTGGCCTGTGGCGTGATCGTGGGTGGCGTGGCCGCCTTCGTGCTCGGCCGGCTGTTACGTCGGCAGATCATTCCCGAGTATCTGCAGAACTTCGGCACGTTGGCGGCCGTGCTGGCCACCTTCAGCGTGTCCAATCACTTCGCGCATGAATCGGGCTTGCTTGCCGTGACGATCATGGGCATCGCGCTGGGCAACATGCGCGATGTACATATCGACGACATCATGGACTTCAAGGAGCACCTGACGACACTGCTGGTGTCCACATTGTTCATCCTGCTGGCCGCCCGACTGGACTGGCCACTGCCCGACGGCGCGTTATTCGCAGGTATTGCGATCTTCGTAGTCGCGCAGCTGTTCATAAGGCCGCTATCGGTGCTCATCTCCAGCGTCGGCAGCACGCTGGCGTGGAAGGAGCGTGCGCTGATTGCATGGATCGCACCGCGTGGCATCGTGGCCGCATCCGTCTCTGCGCTGTTTGCCATCCGTCTGGAAAAGATCGGCCTTGAAGGCGCGGACAAGATGGTGCCGCTGGTGTTCCTGATGATCATCGGCACTGTGGTATTCCAGAGCGCCACGGCGCGGCCCCTGGCCCGCTGGCTCAAGGTGGCCGATCCGGAACCGCGTGGCGTACTGATCTATGGTTCGGACAATGTGGCGCTGGAGATTGCGCAGGCCCTGGCGGCGAACGAAGGCCTTCGCGTGGTGGTGGCCGACGACGACTGGAATGGCATTCGTGCCGCACGCATGGCGGGTCTTTCCACGTTCTTCGGTAACCCGGCCTCGCAGGCGGCGGATCGCAATCTCGATCTGGCCGGTATCGGTCATCTTTTTGCGATGTCCACGCACCGCGAACTGAATTCGCTGGTGAGCGTGCATTACCGCGAGGAGTTCGGTCGTGACAAGGTGTATCGCCTGCGCAACCTGTCGCCGGAGGAAAGTCATGGTCGCGCATCGCTGGCAGGTAGCCTGCTCGCCACGGCGCTGTTTGCCGACGACATGACCCATGCGCGTTTCGCCGATCTGTTGAAGGAGGGCTGGCGGATCAAGTCCACGCGCCTCAGTGAAACCTTCGACTGGCCGCACTTCATCGAGCAGTACGGCTCGCGCACGGTGTTGTTGTTCGGCATGGAAGAGAAGGGCGCCCTGCGCATCGCATCCGGACATCGCGAGCTGGAACCGCGCCCGGGCTGGACGGTGATCGCCCTGGTGCCGCCGGAACCGCGCGTCATTCCTTGACGCGCCGCCACAAGAGACAGAAAATACGCACCGCGACTGCGCGCAGTCTCCCCGCCCTCGGTCGCAGTCTCCCCCTCGACAGCCAGCCAAGCCCCCTTCCGCGCGGGCCCAGCCAGCAATCGCGCGAGCTGCTATTCCTGTAGGAGCGCGCCTTGCGCGCGACCGGGACATGCGCAGCGCACCTGTCGCGCGCAAGGCGCACTCCTACACGAGCATCAGGCGGCCGAGGCGGGGTGGAACTGCTCTTCTTCCGTCGAGCCTGACAGCGCCGACAGCGAGCTGAGCGAGCCCGAGATCACCTGGTTCACCGCATCGAAGTAGCCCGTGCCCACTTCGCGCTGGTGCTTCACCGCCGTGTAGCCGTCCTTTTCCGAAGCGAACTCCGCATCCTGCAATTCCACATAAGCTGCCATCTGGTGCTGGCGATAGCCGTTGGCGAGCTGGAACATCGAATGGTTGAGTGCGTGGAAGCCGGCCAGGGTGATGAACTGGAAGGCGTAGCCCATCTCGCCCAGGCGCTTCTGGAAGCTGGCGATGGTCTTTTCGTCGAGGTGCTTCTTCCAGTTGAAGCTCGGCGAGCAGTTATAGGCCAGCTTCTTGCCCGGGAACTTCGCATGGATCGCTTCGGCGAAGCGGCGTGCTTCGTCCAGATCCGGCGTGGAGGTCTCGCACCAGATCAGGTCGGCATACGGTGCATACGCCAGGCCACGGCTGATGGCCTGCTCAAGGCCCTGACGGCTTTCGTGGAAGCCTTCCACGGTGCGCTTGCCGGTGAGGAAGGGTTTGTCGTTGTCGTCGATGTCCGACGTAACGAGACCTGCGCCCTGGGCGTCGGTGCGCGCGATGATGAGCGTGGGCACGCCGGCCACGTCGGCGGCCAGTCGTGCGGCAACCAGCTTCTGCACGGCTTCCTGCGTCGGCACCAGCACCTTGCCACCCATGTGTCCGCACTTCTTCGCGCTGGCGAGCTGGTCTTCGAAATGCACGCCGGCCACACCGGCTTCGATCATCTGGCCCATCAGCTCATAGGCGTTGAGCACGCCGCCGAAGCCGGCCTCGGCATCGGCCACGATCGGTGCGAGCCAGTCACGGCCATCCTTGCCTTCGGCGTGGTGGATCTGATCCGCGCGCAGCAGTGCCTTGTTGATCCGGCGCGCGACATTGGGCACGGAATCCACCGGGTACAGTGACTGGTCGGGATACATGGTGCCGGCCGTATTCGCATCGGCGGCGACCTGCCAGCCAGAGAGATAGATAGCCTCCAGCCCGGCCTTCACCTGCTGCATCGCCTGGTTGCCGGTGAGGGCGCCCAGTGCATTCACGAAGGGGCGCTCGTGCAGCGAGCGCCACAGGCGTTCGGCACCACGACGGGCCAGCGTATGTTCCACCTGCACGCTGCCGCGCAGGCGCACCACGTCTTCCGCGCCATAGGGGCGCTCGATACCGTTCCAGCGGTCGTTGTTCTTCCAGTCCAGCGTGATGTGTTCGGCGTTGTGCGTCTTCATGGTGGTTCTCCTTGGAATCTCAGGACAGGCGCTCGTAGGCGGGCAGGGTGAGGAAGTCGCGCAGTTCGTCGGCACGGGTAAGCGCGGACAGCAGGGCGGCGGCTTCGTCGGCGCGTGAGGCACCGGGTGTGGAGGAATCACGCAGGCGGTGACGATGTTTTTCCAGTGCGTGATCGAACAGGGCGAAACTGATGGATGCGTGGTCGCTGAATTCGATCGGCCCGTGGTGCAGCCATTGCCATAGCTGCGCGCGGGCGATCTCGGCGGTAGCCGCGTCTTCCATCAGGTGATGGATGGGCACGCAGCCCTGGCCGTCCAGCCATGCGGCGGTATAGCGCAGGCAGACTTCCACGTTGTTGTCGAAACCCTCGCGGGTGACCGTGCCGATGGCGGGCGCGATCAGCGCGTCACGCGATGCGATGACGTCGTCGCGGCGCACGTGCAGCTGGTTCGGTGTTGGCATGTGTTCGTCGAACACTGCCTGAGCCACTGCGACGAGTGCCGGGTGGGCCACCCAGGTGCCGTCGTGCCCGGCAGTCACCTCGCGCAGCTTGTCGGCGCGCACCTTGGCAAGCGCGGCTTCGTTGGCGGCGTCGTCGCCCTTGATGGGAATCTGCGCGGCCATGCCGCCCATGGCGAAAGCGCCACGGCGATGACAGGTGCGGATGAGTAGCTCGGAATAGGCCTTCAGGAACGGCACCGTCATGCCCACCTGTCCGCGTTCCGGCAGCAGTCGCTCGCGGTGTGCGCGAAAGGTTTTCAGGTACGAGAAGATGTAATCCCAGCGGCCGCAGTTGAGGCCGACAACGCGATTGCGCAAGGCATGCAGGATCTCGTCCATCTGGAACACGGCCGGCAGCGTCTCGATCAGCACCGTGGCCTTCATGCAGCCGTCGGGCAGGCCGAGTTCGGTTTCGGCATGGCTCATCACGTCGTCCCATAGCGCCGCTTCTTCCATGCTTTGCAGCTTGGGCAAGTAGAAGTAGGGGCCACGATCGCGCTCGTGCAGCGTCCGCGCGTTATGAAAGGCGTAGAGCCCGAAGTCGAGCAGGCTGCCGGAGACGATGTCGCCATCCACTTCCATGTGGCGCTCCGGCAGGTGCCAGCCACGGGGTCGCACGACGAGCACGGCAGGGTGAGGCCCCACGGTGTAGCGCTTGCCGGCGTCGTTGGTGAACTCGATGCTGCCGTTCACGGCATCGCGCAGGTTGCGCTGGCCGTCGATCTGGTTGTGCCAGGTGGGTGCGCTGGAATCCTCGAAGTCGGCCATGAACACCTTCGCGCCCGAGTTCAGCGCGTTGATGATCATCTTGCGTTCGACCGGGCCGGTGATTTCCACGCGGCGGTCCTGCAAGGCGGCCGGGATGGGGGCGACGGCCCAGTCGCTCTGCCGCAGGGCGGCCGTGTCGGGGCGGAAGTCGGGCAGCTCGCCCGCGTCATAGCGCTGCTGGCGGGCGCTGCGTTCGGCCAGCAGGGCGAGGCGGCGGGTGTCGAAACGCCGATGCAGCCCGGCGACGAAGGCGAGGGCCCCCGGGGTCAGGACATCGGCGTGGGCCTTGCGGTCCTCCACGCGGACGCCGGACTGGGGATCGATCGCACTCTTGGGAACGGCCATGACGTGATGCCTCCAGCGACGGGTCGGGAGTTCACGCTACGCCTCTATCATTGAATTTGACAAAGCATATGTTTCAAAGAAATATATTGAAGAAATTAATAGTAGTTCCAGTTCGCTGATTATCATCAGGAAATCGGAGCATGAAAAAGCTGAATGACGGGCGGAAAACCACGCCGAAGAGCCGTTCCAGGGTTTCAAAGGTCCAGGAGGGCGAGGACACCGGCGGCCGTTTCTACTACAAGGGCAACCGCCTCAAGCAGCTGCGGGCCTTCGTCTATATCGCCCGGCTCGGCAGTCTCAGCCGGGCGGCTGAAGCCCTGTTCCTGTCTCAGCCCTCGGTGAGCCTCCAGCTGAAGGCGCTGGAACGGGAGCTGGGCGCCACCCTGCTGGAACGTACCCGCCGACGTATCACGCTCTCCGATGCCGGCGAGGCGTTGTACGAGATGGCCCGTCCTCTCGTGGAGGGCTTCGAGGACCTGGACCAGGCGTTTCGCACGCGCGTACAGGGAGCCAGGGCGGGCAGGCTGACCATTGCGGCCGGGTCGTCCACCATCCAGTACCTGCTGCCCGAACTGGTGAAGACTTATCGTGAGCGCTACCCGGGAGTGCATCTGGCGCTGTCCAACGTGACCAATCGCGATGGCATTGCGCTGTTGCGCAGTGACGAAGTGGATATCGCGGTCGGCTCGATGATCGACGTACCCCATGACATCGCGTGGGCACCGGTCTATCACTACGACCCGATGCTGATCATGCCGCCCGATCATCCGCTGGCGACGAAGAGCGATATCCGGCTGGAAGACATCGCGCAGTACGGGCTGATCCTGCCGCCGAAACGGCTCACCACCTACCGCCTCGTGGACATGGTGTTCCAACAGCGTCACGTGCCCTACAAGGTGGCCATCGAAGTTGGTGGCTGGGATGTCATCAAGCAATACGTCGCCATGGGACTGGGCATCTCCATCGTGACCGGCATCTGCCTTACCGAGGCCGATCGCGAGCGCCTGGCGATACGGAACATGCGCCAGTACCTGCCACAACGCAGCTATGGCGTGGTGATGCGCAAGGGCAAATTCCTGAGCCCGGAGGCACGGGCCTTCGTCGATCTCATCCGGCCCGGTCTGCTGACTCATCGCGATTACGACGAGTCGGGGCATTCCGAGCGTTGATGCGGATCAGGCGTCGCGGTGCTTGCCGTGATAACCGGCAAACATCGCGCGGATGCGAATCATGTCGGCGTCGATATCGTCGCTGGCGTGCACGAGCGGGCCGAACGTGAAGGTCTTCGTGGGGTAATCGATGAAGATCGGCTGGATGGGCACGCCCGACGCGCGGGAGATGCGCAGGAAACCGGATTTCCACTGTGTGACGGCCTTGCGCGTGCCTTCCGGTGCAATGCCCAGCCACATCTTCGGGTGGGTGGCGAAACGCTGCACCATCTGGCCGACGATGTCGGTGGCCGCCTTGCGATCGATGGGAATCATGCCGAGCCTGCGCACGATAGGGCCGAACGGGCCGCTGAACACTTCGCGCTTGATCATTACGCCAAGATCCAGGCCGATGGCTGATTTCATCAGCAGGCCCCAGATACCGTCCCAGTATGACGAATGCGGCGCGCCGATGAGAATGACGCGCGACAGGTCGGGCAGGTCGCCCACGATGCGCCAGCCGCTGATGCGGATGGCCCAGCGTGAGAAACGACGCCACGCGGAATCGGGCAGGGACGGCACGTTGGGTGGCAAGCGCTCCGGGATGCCCGTCATTCGCGGCTCCAGTCGCGGGAGCGGCCACGTTTGGTGTCGCCGCGTTGCGATTTGCCGGCGAGACGGCGTTCTTTCGAGGCGCGCGTGGGCTTGGTCGCCACGCGCTTCTTCGCCACGACGGTGGCTTCGCGGATGATCTCCACAAGGCGGTCGCGCGCGTCGTCGCGGTTGCGTGCCTGGTCGCGGAAGCGGCGTGCCTGGATCACCAGGATGCCAGCATCGGTCATGCGCCGGTCGCGGCGGGCCAGCAGTCGCGCACGAACTTCATCGGGTAGCGAAGCCGACGAGGCAACGTCGAAACGCAGTTCCACCGCACTCTCGGTACGGTTCACATGCTGCCCACCGGGACCGTCGGCGCGCATGAAACGCTCGACCAGTTCGGTCTCGGGGATGGCGATGGATCGGGTGACGGTGAGCATGGTGGGGGATTCTAGCAGCGCAGATGATGCCGTCATGATGCGTTGCGGCGGGTTTGCGCCAGAGGGCCTCTACGCGAAAGCCGATGTGGCGTGGTCGTGTTTGCTGGTAAACCGGGGCGCTGGGTTCCAGCGTTCGCTGGAACGACGGGTTGCCAGACTGAGATTCCCCGCCTATCCGTCACGTCGTTCCTGCGAAAGCAGGAACCCAGTGCGGCGCGCTGGGTTTTTGCACGAGGGTGACCTACGCACGAGCCGATGTGGCGTGGTCGTGTTTGCTGGTAAACCGGGGCGCTGGGTTCCAGCGTTCGCTGGAACGACGGTCAAGCGAGGCGCCAGTTGTCGTAGGCGGTTTGCCAGTTGAAGCGTTCGAGCAGGCGGAGCCACGTCGCATCCAAGCCTGCGTCGATACTCATGGAGCGGCCATCGCGGGGGTGATTGAACTCCAGCCTCGCGGCATGCAGCAGCAGGCGGTGCGATGCGAAATGCTGCTTGTACAGCCGGTTGTGATCGCCGCGTCCGTGCTGGCTGTCACCCACGATGGGGTGGTGGATATGCGCGAAATGCTTGCGTATCTGGCGGAAGCGCCCGGTGCGTGGCTCGGCGGCGACCAATGCGTAACGCTGCTTTTCGTAGCGACCCAGCGGAATATCCACCTCGATGATGCCCAGTCGCCGGTAATCGGTCTGAGCCTCCCGCCGCGGACCCGTCTCGCGCGAGCCGGGCAGCGGGTAGTCGATGCAGCCGTCTTCCGGGTCGGGCCATCCACGCACGATGGCGGCATAGCGCTTGCGTACCGTGCGCCCCATGAACTGCTCGCCGAGCTGCGCGGCGATTTCGGATGAGCGCGCCACCAGCAGCACGCCGGAAGTCGCGCGATCAAGGCGGTGCGCAAGATGCAGTTTTCCCTCGACCTGCTCGCGCAGCATGTCGACAAGAAAGGCGTCATCCGGGCCGACGAAGGCCGAGCGATGCACGGCAAGGTTCGCAGGCTTGTTGACGGCGACGAGGTCGTCGTCCTGGTACAGGATCTCCAGCATGTCGGTCAACGACTGCGACGCGGCCATGCGGCCACGAAGGCTGCAACACCCACGATGCCGAGCACCAGCGCCACGGGCCACGCCGCATGCGGCGATAGCGCGTACAGCAACGACGCACCAATGAACAGCGAGCCACCGAGCAGGCCACAGGCGATGGAGCGGTGCAATCGGCGTGCATCTTCGCGCGCGATTGCCATCGCCAGCGGGTCGGCCACGTGGCGGCGTTCGCCACTGGCGACCTGACGCAACGCATCGCGCACCAGCTCCGGCATGCGAGGTGCGTTGTGCAACCACTCCGGCACGCGACGACGCACGTCGCGCAGCGTGGAGCGAAGGCTGTAGCGCTCGCGAAGGATGCGCTTGAGCACCGGATGCGCCACGGCCCAGATGTCGATCTCCGGATCGAGCATGCGGCCCACGCCTTCGATGTTCAGCAGTGTCTTCTGCAGAAGGATGAGCTGCGGCTGCAGCGTCAGCTCGAAACGACGCGCTGTCTGGAACAGCTTCACCACCAGCTCGGCGATAGAGATCTGCGATAGCGGGCGCGTGAAATACGGCTCGCACACAGTGCGCACGGCGGCTTCGAGCTCGTCGAGGCGGATGTTCGACGGCATCCAGCCCGCGGCGACATGCAACTGCGCAATACGCGCATAGTCACGCTCGAACAGGGCGATGAAGTTCTCGGCCAGCCAGTACTGATCGGCCTCGGGCAGCGAGCCCATGATGCCGAAATCCAGCGCGATGAAGCGCGGTTCGTCGATGCGTGCGGTGTCTACCCAGATGTTTCCCGGATGCGCATCGGCGTGGAAGAAGTTGTCGCGGAAGACCTGCTCATAGAACAGGCGCACGCCCTTCTCGGCAAGGCGCTTGCGATCCAGGCCTGCGGCCTCGATGGCCGTGATGTCGTCGGCGCTGACGCCACGAACGCGTTCGAGGGTGAGCACGCGCTCGGTGCTGTAGTCCCAGTGGACTTCGGGCACGTAGAGATCGACACCGCTGGCGAAGTTGCGCCGGAGCAGGCTGGCGCTGGCGCCTTCGCGCTGGAGATCGAGCTCGTTGGCGAGCATCTTCTCGACTTCGGCCACCACGTCCAGCGGGCGGATCTTGTCGGCATTGGGATGCCAGCGCTGGGCCAGTTCACCCAGCGCCTGGAGCAGGTCGATGTCGCGTGCGATGCGCTTGTCGATGCCGGGGCGCAGCACCTTCACCACTACCTCGCGGCCATCGTGCAGCGTGGCCGCGTGCACCTGGGCGATGGAGGCGGAAGCCAGCGCGTTCTCGTCGAAGCGGGCGTAGACCGTGGTGACCGGTGCCTTCAGCTCGCGCTCGACGATGGCGCGGGCTTCGGCGCCCGGAAACGGCTGCACCTGATCCTGCAACAGCGCCAGTTCGTCGGCCACGTCGCCGGGCACCAGGTCGCGGCGTGTGGACAGCACCTGGCCTGCCTTGACGAAGATCGGGCCGAGTTCCGTCAGAGCGAGGCGCAGGCGCGCCCCTCGCGACATGCCACGCACATCGGCAGCCGGACGCGAGAAAAGCGGCCGCACGAGCTTCAGGGGCCGGAACAGGTGGGCGCCATCGACCAGCTCATCGAGCTGGTATTTGAGCAGGACGGCGGCGACGCGCAGCAGGCGTGGAACGAGGCGCAGCGACGTCATGCGTTGTTGCCTTTAAGCGAGCGCTCCAGACGCGCAAGGCGCGCCTCGGCACGTTCGGTGCGCTCGCGCAGCGCGTCCACACCGTCAAGGAAGACATCCACTTCGCCGGGCGCCACGACGACACGGCCTTCGTCACGCAACCAGTCCGCGCCATCCTCGGTGAGATGGCCGGCCGTCTGCTTCGCATGCACGAAAGCCTTGTGCAGGGCCTGCGCCAGCGGTACGCCGATCGCATCGCCGAAGCGCTGGGCGAAGGCTTCCTCGATATCCGGCGCGTACTGGCGGGCAAGGCGTTCGAGCCGGCGGGCCAGTTCGGCGTCACCGGCGATATCGACCTTGCCCGGGGATACGCCGTCATCGTCGCGGCGCAGGGCCATGGCGAGCAGGCTGCCTGGCGAGGCGGTGACGCGCAGGCTGCTGTCGTCTTCGCCGGGGCCGACACGCAGGCGGCCTTTCCCCACCGAAATGCGCAGGGTCAGATCGGGGCCACTCAGGTGGACCTGCACGCTGCGGCCATCGAGGGCATCGAGGCGCTGGCGGGTATCCGGGTCGAGATCCACGGCACGGTTGAGCACGGACTCCATCGCGCGGCCGGCGAGGACACGCAACGGACGGGGAAGGAAACGGGTCGGGCCGGCGTCGGCCGAGGGACGATCGGAGGTCATGGCCGGATTGTAGCCTGCCACCCCCGGAAGGGACGTATCCGCAGTGTCGCGGTCAGCCCGCGCCGTCGAAACCGGTCTGCCGCCAGGTCTCGAAGACCGCCACGGCCACGGCGTTGGACAGGTTGAGGCTGCGGTTGCC
>Ga0116228_10005204_pt1 | contig 11583 bp, 13 predicted proteins | sample S1TSphfallax_2_FD_89694 | JGI IMG/M metagenome (GOLD analysis project Ga0116228, IMG submission 89694) | Host-associated microbial communities from peat moss isolated from Minnesota, USA - S1T2_Fc - Sphagnum fallax MG | ecosystem: Host-associated > Plants > Peat moss > Unclassified | place...
AACTTGGGGGGGGGGTTTTTGTGGGGGAAAACCCCTTCTTGGTGGGGGGCTCTTTGCCATGCCCTTGCCCCCCCCCCCCCCGCCCCCAGCCCCCTTCTCCCATAACCCCCCAACCTTTTTTTGATTTCAAACTAGCATTGCCAACATTACAACACAATCCAATTTGCAACTTCTCTAACACTAGAAACTTTCAAAGCCTGAAGCATGATTGTTGTTTGTAAATCATTTTGTTAGTTTAAGTACCTAGTTACAACTAACTATTCTTTATTATTGGCAATTCCTTATTTATGTTGGAGAGGAAACAACATGATGAAACAAGAAGAAGATGAAATCATTGGGTGTTGAGATTTTTTGGGTAGGAAAAGAGTAGCTTCTTGAAGTTTTTGTATGCAATGACTTTTAACTAGGAGTGAACTTCACACACTTTGAATTTGCATTGAAACTTTGCACTCCAAGAACATTTAATTCTCTTCATGACAAGCTAATTAGGCACATGTAATGGATTTTTAAATGTGACATTTCTTGGATGTGTGCATTTTTTTTTGTTTAGGAGTAGGAGGAAAGTGAAAGTAGATCAAGGTGGATCGAAAGGTTCACTTTGACATTTATGGGTTACTATAGGGTTTTTAAAAATTGTTTCCCATGTTTATCCTATGTCACCATGTATTTTTATATAAGATGTTATTCATGGTTTGCTTACTTCAACAAGAGACACCATGATTTTCAAAATCCTTTCACAAAAGTTAATATTACTAATTAAACAACCATGAACTTTAGGGTTGTTAAACAAGAAAAAATAAATTTACACTTAAAACTTTCACCAACTTTTGACAATAGCAACACACATCTACATGCAAAAATTACAACTCACACACCACTAGGTGGAATTTGATGTAAACTTGCCCAAATTTGTTGTGAAAAACCATGTTAAAAGTAAATGAAAAAAGTGAAGATAGACCCCAAAAACAAAATAAAATCTTTAATCATATTTTAATCACTAAAGTCTTAAATCTCTAATACCAAAGGCTGATAATGAAATTTTCAATTATAACAAGAAGCAACAAATTGGAAATGAGAATGGGGAGGTTGGTCTTGGGTGTGCATCTTTTGTGTGCATTTTACTGTAAAATGAAATTAGAAAAAAAATCCTTAAAATTTGTAGTAATGTATTTAATGAAATATGCATGTGTATATGTATTCATGAAGGAAGGTTGTTTGCTTGTTTTGGTGGTTGAAATCTCCAAAACCACAACACCTCTTGTTGCCCTCTTGGTCCCATTGGAAAGCTTACCATGAAAGGGGGTGCAACAAGTTAGTTTCACAATGTTTTAACTCGTAGTGGAGAAGTCATTGAATATAGTAAAAAAAAATTCATTGAGATTTCATTTAAATCAACAATAAATTTTATAAAGGAATTTGGGTGTGGTCTTGATATTGTTAAAAAGCCCCTAGTGAATAGCATTTAATGAACGTGGTATGGAAATTTTTAGACCTAAGGTGTGAGAGATAGTGAATTTTAAGAATATAGTATTTGTCATTGGAAATTCAATTAAATTACAAAAAATGGTAAAATTAGCCAGGTAACCAGTTCACACTTGGGTCAACGCCACAGGCTACACTAGTTTATACGATGATATACGTATGTGTACATGTATCTGATGATGTATGTATTATGCAATATGGTATAGTATACGTATGCGTATAGTAGGCGATGATGGGCTACTTCTCTTCTTCTGTCTCTTGCTCTCTCTCTGTCCTCTCTCTCTCTCTCTCTCTCTCTCTCTGTGTGTCATTCTGTCATTCCTGGTCATGTTTGGAGGTTTGTGTGTTGTGGGATGTAGTCAAAACAAAATCTTGGGGAAAAAGCTTGGTGAGGTAGTACACTCAATCTCCGTAATTGGGTCACCTTCCATTTCTCCTTCTCCCATCTCTCAAAACAGTTATTATATACACAGTGAGCAGGCATGAAAGAAAGGTTGTCGTTGTTGGGTGCAGCAGGAGATGGGAATTCAAGCAAGAGATGGTTCCCACAGGTGGGTTGTACAGCAAATTTCCTTCTTGGCTTTGGTTCTCTTCCATTTCCCCCTCTCTTGTAAATGTCAAGATCAAACCCATAAATCTCTCCTTTTGTGTTCATGTGGTCGTTTTTGTCCATCCAGTATTGGATTTGGGTTTTAAGAGGCTTTGGGTCTCTCTGAGGGGGAATGGAGGGGGAAAGAAAATAGAAAACCTCCCTGTTTCTCTCATAGTGATTCCAGATTCTGGGCATGGGAAAAATGGTTCAAGCAGAAGCCCTAAGAGCAGGCAGGATCTGCTGCTGCTGCAGGTGTTTTGTTCCTTCTTTCTTGGAGGATTGCAAAAAGCTAGGTCCCCCCCCATTTGTGATCTTTTGGAGGGTTTGTGATGTTTAGAGCTTTCTGAAGACAAGCATGGGGTGAAGAGGCTGGCAGTTGTTATTTTATGGGTTTGGTCAATTGCACCTCTTGATAATCCAGCCAGAGCTTTTGATCTCGATGAAGGAAATCCAGAGAATTCTAAATCCTCGATGATTGTGTATGTGATCATTCCATGCATCATCCCATGCATTCGAGGTTGTTGTTTGGTAATGGTCGACCTGTGTTGGCACCATTCTTGGGTCTGCATTTTGTGGTGCTCAGTAAGGCTGGACACATCCATTGCTTTTTTTTGAACTTGTATGCTGCATGCTGAACCCATCTGGTCTTCTAGTCTTGTTGATGTGTAGCCAAGACTGGTGGTCTGTGTTGCAATTGTAACAGGTGATGATGATGCACTTGTTGTGAGGAAGTATTCTCTTCAAGGGGCAATATATTAGAACTATGAAACAGAAATCTTTGTTGATTCTAGAACAAAACCTGCTTTGAGAAGGACTTTTAGATTGGATTGGAGTAGCAGCTGCAGTAGACGGTGAGAACAGAAGGACAAGAAGAGGAAGACATGGGTCAACTATATTTGATACAGCTAGATGGGCGCTTCTACAGTTGTAGCCAATGCCAGAGCCATTTGGCCAACTGTAATGAGCTACTGTCAAAGGTGATCACCTACTCTTTCTCTCTGCTCCTGTTCTTGCCTCCTGGTGCTGCTTCAGGTTAAAACATGGTTTGTCTGTGTGCCTTGGTTTCATGGGTTTTTATGGGTTGAACAGCAATCTGCCTGTGGTGAACCCACCTATTGCCTTGATGTGCATACTCTAGCTTTAGGCCAGAGCATAAGGTGGTAATCTAGTGATCCTGGTATGTTGTATCAATGCACAACCATGTCTGATCAAGCCCTTTTGTTTCTTTTTTCTTCTCTTCTTCAGGCTTTCCACTGCAGACATGGGAGGGCTTACCTTTTCAATAATGTGTAAGCACACTGACTATATCATATTGCAATTTTTGATCCTTCCATTCTGTCTCCACAATTGTTGAAAATAGTTCACCTTCAAAATCACAGTTTGTTGATGCTTGGATGATTCTTGGGGAGCTTGTCAATCACTGTTTTTTTGGTAGGCATTCTTGAGAGAAGGTTGGGTCCCTGGTATGGGTAATTCACTTGTGCATGCAAATGGGAGGTGTGTTGTTGTATCACAGGGTGAATGTATCAGTTGGGCCTCAGGAGGATCGGATGATGACCACTGGCAAGCACACAGTGGCTGACATCTACTGCAACTGTTGCCAGCGTCTTGTTGGCTGGAAATATGTATAGCTCATGTGCCCTAACATTTGCATCATTCTCCAGTACCATGTGATAGGGCCAGTAGAGAAGATGGTAACCGAGTTTCATTGATCTCTGCAGGAATCAGCTTATGAAAAGACCCAGAAATACAAGGAGGGAAAATTCATTCTTGAGCGGTAAGCTTGTTATAATCATTCCAGTTCAAAGTTCAAAACTTGTAAAAATAATGAAAACTGATCATCATCCAGCATGTGGGAACACTGATCTTCAGCAAGATGTCCAAAGTGCTTCCATGGCCTGGGTGACCATGTACAGGCCAGCATAAATCACATAGAAAGATGTCTCTTATATTTTCCAGTTTCCAAAAGCTTCAAACAACCTTGAAAGACTTACTCCACCACAGTGTGTCTCCCCTGGTTTGCAGTTACTGATTTGAGGGTGATGATGGTTTTGGGGCACAGAGCCAAAATGATTGATGGAGATGGTAGTGAATTCTACTTGGACACTCATCAGGTCAGTAGTGATGCTGATGACGAATAATCGCCAGGTGGGTTGCTTAATTTGACAACCAGATGCACCTGTTCACCCTGGGCGATGTGTAAGTCTCTCTCAATCACTATCAAGTGCCAGCATTGGCCACCTCCAGTCTTTTACATGTTTTGGGTAGTCCAATAAAATTCAGTTTGGTTGCTGCACATCAGATTTGTAAACAGTGTAACTATTACAAATTTGAGTTGTTTATGGTTGCTGTGTCATTAGCGCTTTGTACAAATCTATGATGTTCTCTCCATGTTACAAGCTTTAGCTCCAGGGGAAAATCAAATTGAGTCAACATTTTATTTGTCATGTAAATACTTTTGTATAATTTCTGCGTCTACAATTCAACAGAGACACAAATAAGAGCTTAAGTCTGGCTGAAGAGCTCCTGATTGGAAAAAGCTTCTCCACCGACCAAATGCCAAGAAATGTTGAACCAAGTTTCGATACACATCATCATGGTTTTTCAATTTCTTTTTCTCTGCTTCTTTGTTGTACTGGTCTAATGGCGGGGGTAGTTAGGTATATTTATTACACTGCCAAAAATCTTGGGCAAACCAAACAGTTGATGAAGGCGATTGTTTGATGCTTTGTAATTGGCTGCTTTGTAATTGGCATTCACATGACCACGTTTTGGGCATCAAACTAGATCTCTTTGAGTAAGTGAAAGAGTATATTGCATTTGCAAAATTCTCAATTGATGTAAAGGCAAAGGTAAGTGATCAACATATACCATATTCACATGGTAAGGGGAAGGGATAAATAGTTTATCATTTTACCCATATTTATCATAGAAGTATATATGGGTAAACTTAGGATTTCACAAATTGAATATTCTTGAAGATTCAATATTTTCCTTCACATAAATTTTTTGTTTGGAAATTTTTTTTTGGAAAATTTGAACATTTCTGAAAATAGTAAAATTAGTGTTGAAGTTGCATCAAGGTAGGAGGGTATGTATACAAGTATGGCACATTGCCAATTGGAGAATGATGTGTATTTGTACAGTGGGCTTTGATTCTACCATTGGGATTATTGATGAGTGTCACATTGTATATAACTTCTTATTTTCCATAGTTTGCTGGACTTCTTGAGAAAAGATCAAGAATATGTTCCACATTCATTTCTTTCTACATTGGACATACATTTTGATTTTTGTTGGGAACCATTCCAAAAAATTCCTTCTCAGGATACTAACCCCATGTTCTTTGACTGAAATAATCTTGTATTGCTTTTTTGTTAAAACAGCAGTTTGCAAGGTATATAAATTATATATGTTATGTATCTGGGTAAAAGAATTACCCATCTGAGAGAACACTCAGGAGTCAGAACTCTGTGAAAGATATCAAAATTATATTGACATAATTACAAAATCAATCAGGTTGTAAGGACACAGAGAGATTTTGATTGTTATTACACCACAACAGAAACATGGGATTTTCACAATAATCCAGCTTTTTATCTAAGCTACCATGGTGTAAGGCTCTGGAGATTTTTTCTTCATGTCCAAGGCTTCTTCCACCTTGGATGCTAAACTCTCATCACATTTACGGAACACTGCAATTTGTCTCTTGATTATGAACTCTTTTGCTCCTTGTATATGACCTGCAATATTCTTCACTGTCATCTCTTGATCCTCGGCTGACATACCCTGCCACAATGCTCGTGGCTGCTCATAATCATCTTGCTCAACCCATTTGCGTGGTGGGTACCTTCCCACTACTCCTCCCTCAAGCCTGTGTGTATCAAATTGTATAATCTCCCATCATTAGTACGACAATTCAAAAGACTTTACACAGATATGGTTAACAATATTGCAGATTTGTTGAGAATAATTTAGTCTCTACTTAAATCATCAACAGTTCATGGAAAGAAGGCTTTACTTGTAAGGATGCACATCTGGTGTGTGGGGATCAGGGCGAGGCAAATCTTCAAAAGAATTTGGGTAGTAATTCGGCTTGCTACCACCGTTATTGTTTACAGTCATCATCCCATCTCGTGCATAGGTTTGCACCTTGGCAAATGGGCACTGGTTAATCGGAATCTGCAAAAAAAACACATTTTATCTTCAGGTATAAAGACTTAGATCTGGTGCTCATAGAATATAAATTATCATAGCTGCAAAATGCCCAAAATATTACTTGGCAAATACTATGCAAATTCACTTGGACGAGCATGCTTGAAGATGGGAAATGACCTGCAAATAGTTTCCTCCAGCTCGGTACCGAGCTGCATCATCATAAGCAAACAGTCTGCTTTGGAGCACACGGTCTGGTGAGGCTTCAATTCCTGACACCATGTGTGCAGGTGAGAATGCTACTTGCTCAACTTCAGCAAAGTAATTGGTAGGATTCCTGTTGAAAACTAGCTTTCCAACTTCTCTCAATGGATAGTCCTTGTGTGACCATACCTGCAGAGCATCAGCAAACAGAAAACCCAGTAATTAGCAATTTTTCTCAGCTGTTGTTTATATTCATGACCTGATTTCTCAGGCAAATCATTTCTGCAAAAACAAACCCCAAAACCAAATTCAAAAGGAAAATGTATGGAAAAGGGCTCTAGAGCTTCTATTACCTTGGTCAGATCAAATGGGTCAAAGCGGTATTTGGGAGCATCTTCAAGAGGCATGACTTGCACTTTGAATGTCCAGGAAGGATAGTTCCCATTTTGAATGTTTTGAAACAAATCTTCAGTAGAATAATCGGGGTTAATTCCCGCGATTTCAACAGATTGTTCATGGGTCAAGTTCTTAATCCCCTGATCAGAGAGGAAATGAAATTTCACCCAATGTGCTTTGCCCTCTGAGTTCACCCACTTGTATGTGTGGGAGCCATAGCCATGCATGTGACGATGACCATCTGGCACTCCCCTAGGAGAGAAGGTAATCAACACCTACCCCACAACCAACAGAGTACATGATATGATATCAATAAACCAAAAACTCTGGCGAATTCTGATCACCCCCTCATGATAAAAACAACATTCAATCCTCTGTTGTTCAATCCAAAGCAAAACCCCAAAAAAACCCCCCATAGAAATTCCAAAAGCATCTATTGTAAACAAGCTCCACAAACTCAAGATCCTGTACATACAAGGGTATACCTGGTGAAGGGACTCAGGCACAAGGCTGAGGAAATCCCAGAAGGCGTTGGGGTCCTTCATGTGGGTCTGAGGGTTGCGTTTCTGGGAGTGAATCAAGTCCGGGAACTTGATCCCATCTCGGATGAAGAACACGGGAGTGTTGTTGCCCACCATGTCCCAGTTGCCTTCTTCCGTGTAGAATTTGATCGAGAAGCCTCGCGGATCTCGCGCCGTGTCTGCGAATCCTGACTCGCCTGTCACTGTCGACCATCTCCCGAACACCTGCGTCTTCTTCCCCACTTCGCTCAGAAACTTCGCCTTGCATAAATCCGACACATCCCTGCAAGCAGCAGCAGCAACAGCCACAGCCCATAACCACATCGCAGGAATTCAGCAGTGATACGAGCGTTCAGAGCTCATGCGAGCTGATCTTGAGAGACCTGTTTCCGTACACTCATGCGCAAATTTTCCTGATGTTTTTCTTCAAGAAAAATCCAGACAGACACAGAGACACAGAGACACACAGAGAGATCTTCAGTTGCAATTTTGCTGCTTACTTGGTGACTTCGAAATAGCCATGAGCTCCAGCACCCTTGGCATGCACCACTCGCTCTGGGACTCTCTCTCGGTTGAAATGACCCAGCTTGTCCAGCAAGTGAAGATCCTCAAACAACAACGTCCCACTCTCGCCGACTGTCAGACTGGTGGTGAATCCATCACCAACCCAAAACAAAACAAAACAAAAAATTAAAAAATCGACAACAACAACAACAACAACAGTTCAAAATCCGTCCAAGCTGCTGACTGCTGCACCATCGCTCTCTGGATCGATCAACCTCAAGAACAACACATATGTGTCCTGTATATGATCATCAGACTGTAGAGTCCTCATGATCGGTGATATATAGAGTGATGAGTGCACATACATACATTCTCCATCAACCTCTCAAAAGCAAGAACAAGAACAAGAAGACCCTGCTGCAACTCTTTGGAAAAAGTTTGGCGTACGACTAATTTCCTCTCAGCACTCATGAAGAATGGCATGACATACCTGTTATTGTCATCAGTCACAGGGTGACCTGCCAGAGTAGTGTACAGAGGCTCTCCAGAGCTTCCTCGTCGAATCTCCTCATTCTGTGAAGAGGATTTTCCATTACTATCGCCTCCAAAAAGCGACATCGCCCTCACACAACCGGCAACAAAACCTGCAGCAGGTGCAGCAATAGTAGCTGGAAAGGTCGATTTCACAACTAGTTTATTGCCTGTGAAAGAAGAAGAAGACCTTAGATTGCTGCTATTTGAAGAAGAAGAAGAAGAAGAAGCAGAACTATTGCTGCTGCTACTAGTACAGTTGAGATTGCGAGGAGGATTGGTGGCCAGCCGCGTGTCTCCGACACTGAGTCTGGAGATGGCTTTTGTTGTTGGTGGTGGTGCTGCTGGTGCTGCACTGGTGGGCGCGGTGACAACCAGAGTGTGCATTTGAGAAGATGGGTAGGAAAAGAGTGGAGAAGTGGAATTGGCAAAGTGCAGTGGATTATTGAAGAGCAAACTGGAAACAGAAACAGTTGTGGAACTGCTGCAGCTAAATACTAGTGAAGCAGCAACAGGAGCCATGGATCATCGACACTTTACTTAGTGCAAAAAAAAACACCACTGCAGGTGCAGGTGCAGGTGCAGGTGGGTGATTCTTCATCAAAAGGCATCATGACATCACTCACTCACTCCACATTCAGTGGGTTTTTTTCTTTTCTTTTCTTCTTTTTTCCAAATTTTTATACCAGTTTTTTTGGGAAATTTAACAAAAAAGAAGAAGAAGAGAAGAAGCAAAATTAGTAGGTAGGAAAAAAATTTAAAGTTTTCCATTTTTTTTCCGCAATTTCTTTGTTGGAAAATGGGGCAAATTTCTCCAGAAAAAACAACACTGACTCCACAACTGCTTGTTTCTTTTCTTGCATGATGCATGAGTCCTGTAGTAAGTAATATCCCAAATTCCAATCCGCCTTTTTTTGGGGGGCTGGCAATATATAGCCAAAATGATATTATGTTCAAATAAACAGTGCCAAAATCATGTGGTTTTTGAGATTCTCAATAGCCAGAATTAGGCCAAAGATTAAGAAATTTTGCCAGATTTCCATATATATCAATTCAAGTAGTTTTAGCCAAAAACGTAGAAGAAAATGCTTCGAAAAATATGGGTTTCATATTAAGATTGCAACCAAATTTGGCTTAATCTTGCTGTGTTCGACTTATCTTTTGTTTTTTTCTTTTTTTTTCTTTTTGGGTTCGACTTATCTTCAATTTGTCTATAACATAATATTGCCCAAACAAAAACACTCTGAGTATTCCCAATCTCCTGTGACAAATGTAAAGCAGCTGGGCAGGACAGGAGATCACAGAGAAAGAGAGAAAGCGAGAGAGACGACAGACAGAGAGAGGGATTCATGCCTGTTACCACTTGGCAACCAGCATCGATCTCCGCGCGTCTGGCGCATCGATCGCCGTCCGCAGAAAGAAAGAAATCCTTGGGCTCACACCGCTACAAATAGTGCTGGAGAAGTGTTTACACGTGGGTGCAAACAGAGCAAAAACCAAACCCCCCGCGTGCACCAACACTCGGTCGGCAGCTCAGCTCAGCGCAGCACCCATCGGAAGCGAGACCGTCATGCCTCACTTCCGCTGCGCTCTGCCCGTATCGGAAGCGAGACCGTCATCCCGCACTTCCGCTAGCTAGGTAGCTAGGATGGAGCAAGTCGGTAGGTATGTTCAGATAGGTAGGTAGGTAGGTAGGTAAGTAGGTTCTGTATGGCCTCCAAACTGAGTTGCATTTGTAAGCTTTTATTTCAGTGACTTGACTTGTATAAAATTGTGTAAGTTTTGCATGGACCTCAACATATTTTGATCATGGGTTTTACTTTGGTAACCACATAGCATCTTGGGTAGGTAGATAGGTAGGTACATTGACATAGGTAAATAGGTAGGTAGGTAAGTAGGTTGTTAAGTTTGGACTCAAAGACCCATTGATTTAGTCTTAGGATCGGATACTTACCATGGTTAGAAAGCAACCTAAAAAATAAAGCAATAATAAGAGGTGACTACTAACTAAGTCTAGATGCATGTAAATGGTTTGTAGGTAGGTAAAGGGCTAATGGGGGTTATTAGTAGGTAAGTAGGTAGGAAAGTAGTAGTAGTAGTAGTAGTAGTAGTAGGATTGAGCATCTCAGCTTACAAGTGCTGAGGTTTGCTTAGAACAAAAACCCACTAGCATTGAGTCACTCTGGCCCCATTTCACCTTTGGTGACCTATCCCTATGTAGTAGGTCACGTGTAAAAAGGGTTGTTCCCACAATGGATTCGCTCGGGTGAGCACATCTTTCATCATCCATGACTTCTATAAGGCAAATTGAATGTACCAAAAGTGTGGGAGAGAGCAACATCTTTCATCATCCATGGCTTCTAAAAGGCAAATTGAATGTACCAAAAGTGGGAGAACTAGGTTGGATGAACAATAGGTGGTTACTAGGTCAGTAGATGCATGTAGAGTTAGGTGGATGAACAATTGAATGTACCAAAAGTGGGAGAGCTAGGTTGGATGAACAATAGGTGGTTACTAGGTCATTAGATACCTGATATGTAGGTTTAGGGCTAATGGGTTGTTAATAGGTAGGTAGTAAGAACAGAAAAATGAGCCTACCAGTGTCTTCATCCCTCTAGTTATAGAAAATGGGTCTCAATAAAAAAAATGTTTTCTGTCCACCAATTAGCCATCCCTCATGGTTCCTTTTTTCTCTTGAGATTCTCAATGTTTTGATTGGTTGTTACATCACAATGCCCCTTACTTGGTTAAATGGGTAAAGGTAGTTAGAATTGTTCCAAGCTATGTTTTTTATGAGTAATTTAATATTAAACATATTCTAGTCCTAGGTATAAATATATTAATATTCCAATTGACATATTAGGAGGAGAATATGTACATAAAATATGATATTGTATTATGAATATGCATCATTTTGCGGTTCTAAAAACAGAGATTTAAAACTAGCATATGGCACCTTGGATGAAGTAACTTTTGTGCATACAACCATTTTGAACATTCACAAAATGTTTGGGACTTATCTCACAAATATATTTGCACATGAAGCAAATTTTAATAGCCTTGAATTGTACTGGGAAAGATGACAAACTCCAACAAAAGCATCCTAGTTGCCGTGCAAAAGTGATCAAGATTGTTTAGGAAAATCTTTTTGAATGATAAAAATTGTGACCAAAGTAAGTCAAAAGTGGTATCTTACAT